>Ga0207712_10000403_pt1 | contig 37358 bp, 39 predicted proteins | sample KBSS44metaG_FD_184402 | JGI IMG/M metagenome (GOLD analysis project Ga0207712, IMG submission 184402) | Switchgrass rhizosphere microbial communities from Kellogg Biological Station, Michigan, USA - KBS S4-4 metaG (SPAdes) (version 2) | ecosystem: Host-associated > Plants > Roots > Rhizosphere...
TCGCAGCGTATTCCCATATTTCGCCCGCACCGCCGCGGCCTCCGCGTCGCTGCAGACGATCCCGTGCGCGCCCGCCGAGCGCGCCAGCTCCGCCAGGCGAAGCACTTCGTCTTCCATGCGAGGGATCGAACGCCCCCAGGCCTCGCCGAGCGCACTCGCATCGAGCGAGGTGAGCACGGTAACCGCGAGCACTCCGCACGTGCTCCCTGCCCCCTCCACCGCCGCCTCGAGCATTGCGCGGCCGCCAGACGCGTGCACTGTCACCAGTCGCACACCGAGCTTCGCCGCCGCGCGCGCGGCATTGCGCACCGTCGTCGGGATGTCGTGCCACTTGAGATCGAGAAAAACCTCGCGCCGATCATCGCCCATTCGTCTCACGAACGCGGGCCCCGCAGCGGTGAACAGCTCACTGCCGATCTTCACGAAATCGGCGCCGGCCCCGAGGCGCGTGATGAGCGCATCGGCCCCCGTCGAATCCGGAACGTCGAGGGCAACGATCGCGCGCGGCTTCATTTCGTCCACTCCAATGCTCCCGTGAGATCCCCGACCGTGCGAACATCGTGCGCGCGGCACCACGCGTCGAGCTCTCGCACGACGCGCTCCGGCGCGCGCGGATCGCGAAGTGCCGCCGTGCCCATCGCGACCAGCGACGCACCCGCGAGCAAATATTGCACGGCGTCCGTGCCGCGAGAAATTCCGCCGAGCCCGACGATCGGCACACTGACCGCGCGCCGCACCATCCACGTCGCGCGCACGCCGATCGGGAGGAGCGCCGCACCACTCATCCCCCCTGTGCCGAAACCGAGCGCGGGGCGCCGCCGCTCCACATCGATCACGAGACCGGGCATGGTGTTCACGAGCGAGATCGCATCCGCGCCCGCCTCGACGGCGATCTTCGCCGCGCCGGCGATGTCCGCGAGCGCAGGACTCAGCTTCACGAAGAGCGCGCGACGCGTCGCCGCGCGCGCGCCGCGCACGACCTCCGCGAGCGCGCGCGGATCCGCGCCGAATTCGAGCCCGCCTGCCTTCGTGTTGGGGCAGCTCACGTTCAGCTCGAAGCCATCGACGCCATCCGCGTCGCCGATCTGCGCGATCACCGAGGCGTAGTCCTCCACGGTGTCGCCCACGACGTTCACGATCACCCGCGCGCGCGACACGTTCGCGGCGAGCCACGGAAGGTCGTGCGCGCGCACGTCGACGACGCCCGGATTCGCGAGCCCGATCGCATTGAGCATCCCGCCCGGTGTGTCGACCACCCGCAGCGGCGGCGCACCGTTCCGCGGCAACACACTCACGGCCTTCGTGAAAATTCCGCCGAGCGCCTCGAGATCGATCACACCCGCGATCTCCCGGCCATAGGCGGCCGTTCCGGAAGCGAGCATGACGGGATTCTGAAAGCGGATCCCCGCGACGTCGACGGCGAGGAGCTCGTCGCTCACGGGGTGGAGCTGCCGAGCCTGCGCTCGTAGTTGTCGAGGTACTCGTTCACGGCGGTCGCAATCGCGTTCGCGATGGCTCGCTGTTTCACGGGATTCGTGAGGAATCGCGCCTCCTCCACATTCGTCCCGAACCCGATCTCGACGAGCACCGCCGGCATGTACGCTCTCACCAGCACCATGAAGCCCGCCTGCTTCACACCGCGGCTTGGCCCCTCTTCCACGGTGCCGAGGTGGCGCTGAATGATCTCGGCGAGCTCGCTCGATTCGCGCAGATGTTCGTTCTGCGCCATGTCCATCGTGATCAGCGTGAGCGGATCGTCCTTCTCGCTCGACGAGCCGGTCTCGAAGTGGACCGATTCGTTTTCCATCCGCTCGACGCGCTTCGCGTCTTCCGTCTTCGCTTCGGCGAGAAAATACGTCTCGTAGCCGCGCGCTTCCGCCGGCTTCTTCCATGCGAGGTTCGCGGCGTTCACGTGGATCGAGACGAAAACGTCGCCGTGCACCGCGTTCGCGATCTTCCCCTGATCGCCGAGCGTGATCAGCGTGTCGCGCGTGCGCGTCATCGTCACGTTCATCCCGCGGGCGCGGAGCGCGGTGTCCAGCTTCTGCGCGACGGCGAGCGTGATGTTCTTCTCGTAGATCGTCCACTTGGCGCCGATCGGCCCGTGCATGCCGGTGTCCGGTCCGCCGTGCCCCGCGTCGACGATGATGCGCCGCTTTCGCGTGCGTGTCCCTGGGCGCGAGGGCGAGGCCCGCTTGGTCGACGCATCCGCGGCGGGAATCATCGCGACGCTCGACGGCGCAGCAGCGCCCGTGAAGCGCAGCTCGCCGCGCACGGGGTTGTAACGCAGCCGGTCCGACGCAATGCGCGGCAGCAACTCGGCGACGATCTCGAAGGGGACGTGCAGATGTCCGTTCACGAGAAACGGAGCAGCCGCAAGCGACACGACCTGCCCGCTCACGCGCGCGAAGGGCATCTGGTCGCGAAATTCCATGTCGATTCCCGCGACCTTCAGCGCGAAGCGCTCGTTGCCCAGATCGGTGAGGGTGAGCGGCACCAGCGGCGCGAGGCGCTCGATCGAGATGGCGGCGCCAAGATTCGTCTCGACGAGCGGCACGACGGTCTCGCTGTCGCCCGCGCGCACGGACAACACCGACGGCGTCGTCGCCGCGAGCTGCAACGCGACGAGGACCGCTCCGATCATCGAGCGCGCACCGCGCGCGCCATGTCGCGCTGGTCTTCGCGCTTCTTCTCGTCCGCGCGCTTGTCGTGCAGCTTCTTGCCCTTGCCGAGTGCCAACGTCACTTTCGCGACTCCACGCTTGAAGTACATCTCGAGCGGGACCAGCGTGAGCCCCTGGCGCTCCACGGCGCCGATGAGCTTGCGGATCTCCTTGCGGTGCATGAGCAGCTTGCGCGTACGCGTCGGCTCATGGTTGAAACGGTTCCCCTGCTCGTACGGCGAGATGTGCAGATTGAGCAGGAACACTTCGCCGTCGTTCAGAATCCCGTAACTGTCGGTGAGGTTGGCCTTTCCATCGCGGAGCGACTTCACCTCGGTCCCCGTCAGCACGATGCCGGCCTCCCACGCATCGATGATTTGATAGTCGTGACGGGCGCGCTTGTTTCGGGCAATGATCTTATGCCCGTCCTGCTCATCAGCTGTGGGCATGGGACGCTATAGAAAGGACTCGTGGCGGGGAGTGCGGTCACCGGACGCGCTCGCATGCCGCCGTTCGCAACTTAGGACTCGCCGATGCGCCAAGCAACGGCGCGCGTTGACTTTGCCTCATCGCGCCCGTACCTTTTTCGCTCACGCCGAAGTGGTGGAATTGGTAGACGCGCTGCGTTCAGGGCGCAGTGGGCGTATGCCCGTGGGGGTTCGAGTCCCCCCTTCGGCACCTAGGGCAACGGGCGACACGCGCAAGCGGTCGCCCGTTTGTTCATCCAGGGAGAGTCGCCGCTCCGAAACTCTTTCGCAGCGCCGCGTTCGCTTCGCCGAGGTAGCGCGCGAGCAGATCTCCGGCGTGGGCGACGTCCTCCGGACGCATCGCATCGCGATGCCCCGCAAAATCGAGGAGCGCGCGGCCAAGGTGCCAGCCGCTGCCCTCGCCTTCACGATTCATCAGCGCGTCACCATACGCCGACAATCGCGCGTTGAGCTGGCGCTCCGCCATGCGGATTTTTCCGGGCGCGACGGCAGGATCATTGGCGAGCGCGCGCGCGAGCTCGGTTGCCACGAGCGAGGCGGTGCGATCGTCGAGCGCATCGCGCTGCGCGCCGAGAAGCCCGAGCGCGCGCCGCGCGTATCGAAGCTCCCAGCGCGCATGATCGGTGTCGCAGTCCGCACCGTGTTCGGCGAGCCACGCGACATCCTCGTCAGCGGGCTCCGCGAACAGTGACGACACGAAGCGCGCCGCGCGGCGGCGCTGATCGCGATCGAGCGTCCACGCGCGAAGCGACCGTATCACAGGTCGCCCGCGGTCAGACGGTGAGAATCGGGAGCCCGACGCGTCCGCGCACGACCTGCTCGCCGTGCAGGAGATCGGAGAGATGCACGCCCTCGAGGACGTCGTCGATCTTCTGCTGCAGGAGCATCCACACCGGGCGAATGCTGCACTCGCCCGACGCGGCGCATCGTTCGCTGTTCACCGGATGCGAAACGCAATGGAGATCGAAGGTGGAGAGCTCGGAAGCCTGGATGATCTCGCGAACCGAGATCTCGTTGGCCGGGCGCGCGAGCACGTAGCCGCCACGGGCACCGCGGGTGCTGCGCACGATCTCGGCGCGCCGCAAGCGGAGCATGATCTGCTCGACATAGTCGGCGGGGAGCTTTTCGCGCGCAGCCAGATCACGCCCGGTCACCGGCCCATCGTCCATGCGACGGGCGAGGTGCAACGCGCTGATCAATCCGTACTCAGCCCACGTAGTGATGCGCATTCCTTGGAGATTACCGTTGGCCCCCGAATGGAACAAGGGTGATCGCCGCGGGCTGGCCCCCCGGCCAGACTAACCCGCCGAGACCCCGCCGTGCGCGCCGCCCGGCACGCCAATCTCGGTCATTTTACGCAAATCGAGCACATCTTCCGCCTCGGCGTCCGGCAAAATGTGGTCGCGCTTCACGAGATCGCGGATGAGCACATTCTCCTTCACCGACTGCTTGCTGATCTCCGCCGCGCGCGCGTAGCCGATCTGCGGTGCAAGCGCCGTCGCGAGTGCGGCCGAGCGCTCCACCCAATACGCGCACATCTCGCGGTTGGCCTCGATGCCGGCGATCGTCTTTTGCGACAGCGAGCGTGCGGCGTTCGCGAGGATCATCTCGGAGAGGAAGAGGTTGTGCGCGATTACGGGCATCATCACGTTGAGCTCGAGCTGCCCATGCTCCGCGGCGATGGCGACGCATGCGTCGTTTCCCATCACCTGGAAGCACACCTGGTTCACCATCTCCGGAATCGACGGGTTCACCTTCCCCGGCATGATCGATGAACCGGGCTGCACTGCGGGAAGCCGAATCTCATCGAGCCCCGTGCGCGGCCCCGACGCCATGAGTCGCAGATCGCTCGCGATCTTGCCGAAGTCGACGGCAAGTGTGCGGAGCGCACCGCTGAAGCCGGCCGCATCGCCCATGCTCTGCATGAGCTGAATGCGATCAGCACCGTCGCGGAGCTCGAGCCCCGTGATGGCGCGCAGGTGCTCGACCATGAGCGCGGGATACTCCGGCTCCACGTTGACGCCGGTGCCGACCGCGCTGCCGCCGATGCCGAGGTCGCGCAGGAAGGTCGCGGCCATCTCGACGCGCTGCAGGTTGCGATCGATGGTGACGCCGTACGCGCGGAACTCCTGGCCGAGCCGGATCGGCATTGCGTCCTGGAGATGCGTGCGCCCGCTCTTGAGCACATCGTCGAACTCCGCGCCCTTGGCCAGCAGCGCGTCGCGCAGCTCGGCAAAGGCGGCCATCAGGTCGCGCGCGAGCGCGAGCGCACCGAGCCGGATGGCGGTGGGGATCACGTCGTTGGTGGACTGCGCCATGTTGACGTGATCGTTCGGATGGATCGGCGCGTAGCTGCCGCGCGCGGATCCGAGATGCTCGTTCGCGAGATTCGCGAGCACCTCGTTCGCATTCATGTTGTGCGAGGTGCCGGCGCCGGCCTGATAGACATCGACGACGAAGTGCTCGCGATGCTTGCCGTCGAGGATCTCGTCCGCGGCAGCGACGATCGCGTCGGCGAGTTTGGGATCGAGACGCCCAGTCTGCTTGTGCGTGAGCGCGGCCGCCTTCTTGATCCATACGACGGCCGTCACGAACATGGGCAGCGGCCGCATGCCGCTGATCGGAAAGTTCTGCGTCGCGCGCACGGTCTGCGCGCCGTACAGGGCGCTCGCGGGCACGGCTAGCGCGCCGAGAGGATCCTTCTCGGTGCGCGTCGCCGCGTCGCTGCGCGAATCCTTCGAGCTAGAGCTGGCAGCCACGATCAGGGATTGAGGACGGTTGTGGAATCGGTGTTATAGGTCGAGACGACGTCCAGCTGATCGGTGCCATCGTTCGTGATCGACGTGAGGAAGCGATACGCGTGCACATGCTTCGAGCTGCCGGCACGCCAGAGATTCGCCAGACTCTCCTGCACCGCGTGCGAGCCATTGTCCGTGAACTGGCAGAAGATTTGGCTGTTGGGCAGCCCGGTGCCGGTCGTCGAGAACTCGAGCTGCACGACGACTGAGGCGGCCTGGCCGTTCTGCGCATTCCAGGTGAGCGTCATGTCGTGCGTGCTGTCCGTCGTCGCGTCGATCGGATCGAGCTTGAGCGAGTCGGCGTTGGTGAAATTATAGTTGAACGGATTGAAGCCGTTCGCGGCGCCGGGAATCGTCACGTTCGAGACGGAGCCGGGCTTGAGCTGAATACTGTCGTTCGCCGGCAGGCGGTAGAAGACGTACCCATTCACATCGGCAGCCTGCGGCGTGAGCTGCGCGGTGTCGTTCCCCGTGTTGGTGACGGTCCTGATGGTGACCGGCGTGCCGGCATCGAGTTGGGCGAGCGGCGACGGCAATAGACTTCCCGGGAACGCGATCTGCGCGCAAGTATCGGCGCTAGTGGCGCTGTTCGGGATGCTCACGTTTACAGCGTTGACGAAGTACGCTGCGGGGCTCGTCGAATGCACGCCACTTGGCGCGTCGCCCGTCGAGATCGTGACGATGCCCAGCGGGACCGAGGTGGGGATGGTGTCACCGAACCCCTTACACGCAGCGACCGCAAACAACACCGCAACTGCAACGAACAAGGACCGTTTCATGTACGCTTCTCCCGGCCGCACCTACCGTGTGACCGGTATGCGCAGCGCCTCAGCGAATCGATTGAAATAATTGAAAAACCCGATCACACTCGTGATCTCGACAATTTGGGGGGGCGTCCACCATCTGGCCAGTTCGGCGTAGCTTTCATCCGTTACGTCGCCTCCCGTGGGCGTCATCGCATCCGCGAAGGCGAGCGCCGCACGCCAGCCAGGCTCGAACCCATCGAAGTGCCCGTCCCCGACCGACGAAAGCTGCTCGTCCGTCGCGCCGTGCTTGCGCGAGAGCGCCGTGTGCGACGCGAGGCAGTACGCGCACGAGTTGAGCTGCGACACGCGCACCGTTAGCAATTCCTTAAGCAGCACAGGCACTTCGCCGGGACCCGTGACCGCGCGCAAATGCGCGAAGAGCGTGAGTACGATCGGCGGTCGGAGCGAGGCCGCGCGAAAGAGGTTCGGGACGTTGCCGCGCTCGCGCATGAACGCATCGAAGAGGCGCTGCACTTCGGGCTCGGCATCTTCGAGCGGCGGCAGCGGGACGCGAATTCCCTTGTCAGTCATTGGCGGTTGCAGAAAGAGTGTGCGCGAGCACGACCACGACGACGATGCCCGCGAGCATCGCGAGCCCGAGCGCGCCCACCGACATTGCGTGAAGCTGTCCGAAGGCGCGGCGCGACGGATCGCCGATGGGCAGCGAGTCGATCGCGACCGGCATCGTGAGACGGAGCTGCGCGATGCGCGCCAGGATCACGAAGCGGGCGATGGCCGAGAGCGCGGCAATCGCGATCCCGCCCACGAGCGACGCGCTGCGCGCGGCCCCACGCGGCGAGAGGCGAGCGGAAACGGCGAGAAATACGCCGACCAGCATACCGGTATCGAATAGCACCGGGAGTATTTGTCCCACGAGCGCGCCGGCCAGCGTGCGCGACGGAAGCACGGCGAAGGCAGCGCGCGTGACGACGACGGTGAAGTAAAGCGCGCCGCCCAGCCACGCGGCGAGGAGGAGTGCGGCCACGGGCGCCGGCCACCCCGCGTGCGCGCGCAGGGACTCCGGCGCCGGCTCGTTCATCGCTTCACGCGCACCAGTCGCGCCGCGCCCGTCACGAACGGATTCGTGCGGCGCTCGCGGCCGATCGTCGTCGCCGGTCCATGCCCGGGATAGACGGTGAGCTCGTCGCCCAGCGCGATGATGCGCGCCACCGATGCATCGAGCGTCTCGCGATCGCCGTACTCGAGATCGCTGCGGCCGATCGAGCCCGCGAACAGGCAGTCGCCGCCGAACACCAAGTCCTCGTTGTAGAACGCGACGTGCCCCGGCGCGTGACCGGGCACGTGCATCACCGACAGCGTCTGCGTTCCCACGGACACTCGGTCGCCCTCGGCAAGCGCGCGGTCGGCGGGCGGCGGCGCGTCGATGACGAATCCATAGCGAAGCGCCGAGTCCACGGCGCGCTCGTGCCAGGGCTGCTCGAGCGGATGCATGTGCACCGGCACCGGATGCGCGCGAAGCACGCCCGCGAGCCCGCCGACGTGATCGAAGTGCGCGTGCGTGAGCCAAATGCTCTCGAGCGTCGCGCCGGAGTCGTGCAGCGCCTCCAAGATTCGCTCGGGCTCGTCACCCGGATCGATCAGCACGGCACGATTCGTCGACTCATCGATGACGAGGTAGCAGTTCTCCTCGAGCGGACCGACGGTCAACATCTCGATCTTCATACGGTATAGCCGCCGTTGCTCATGATCTCGGTGGGCTCGTTGCGGCGAAAGGCGGTGAGGTACTTCTCCACCGCGATCGCCGCGGTCGTGCCATCGCCGGCCGCCGTCGTCACCTGGCGCGTGAGCTGCGAGCGCACATCGCCGGCGACGAAGAGCCCTGGGATCCGAGTCTCCATGTTCGCGTCGGTGATGATGTAGCCGCCCGCATCGTGATCGACGTGATCGACGAGCACGCCGGTGTTCGGGCGAAAGCCGATGAAAATGAAGATGCCGGTGACGGGGAGCGGCGACCGCTCCTCCGTGAGCACGTTGCGAATGCGCACGCTCGATGCGAGCCCCGACGCATCGCCGAGGATCTCCTCGACGACGACGTTCCGCACGATCTCGATCTTCGGATTCTCGAACACGCGCTTCTGCACGAGCTTCGACGCGCGGAATTCCTCGCGCCGGTGCAGCAGATAGACCTTCTTCGCGTAGCGCGTGAGGAAGTCCGCTTCCTCGAGCGCGGCATCGCCGCCGCCCACCACCGCGATGGTGTGCTCGCGAAAGAAGGCGCCGTCGCAGATCGCGCAGTACGACACGCCCTTCCCTGCGTAGAGCTCCTCGCCAGGAACGCCGAGCTTGATCGGTGTTCCGCCGGCGGTGAGGATCACGGTGGGCGAGCGATATACGTCGCCGTCGTCGGTGGTGGTCGTGAAGTACCCGTCCTCGCCCTTCTCGACGCGCTCGACGATCACGAAGGTGCGCAGCTCCGCGCCGAACTTGGCGGCGTGACTCGCGAACTTCTCCGCGAGCTCGCGCCCGAGAATCGACTCGAAGCCCGGGTAGTCCTCGACCAGCTCCGTGTTGAGGATCTCGCCTCCCGGCTCGCCGAGGCGCTCGAGCATCACCGCGCTCAGCATCGCGCGGCCGGCATACATGCCTGCCGTGAGCCCTGCCGGCCCCGCACCGATTATCACCACGTCGTACTCGTACGTCTGTCCCACGTTCGTCCGTTCTCCCGAGTCTGCCGACTCTATGCGCCGACGGCGAGCACGCTCAACGCGCCATGGCAGTGCGATACCGTTCCCACGAGCACTTCCGCAGCGCCCGACTCCGCAGCGCGGCGCACGACTTCATCGCCGGCCACGACGGCGCTCGTGTCGAACATGCCAACGCCGTACGCACGGTGTTGACAATGAAAGATGACAGGACCCGCAAGGTTCCGCCCGTTTCGGCGCGCTTCCTCCGTGGCCGCCAGGACGGCAGGCGGCAAGCTCCAGCTGCGCTCACCGCGCGTCACCGGGCACAGTGCCGGCTCGATGCAATTCACCGGGCAGACCCACTCCGCGAAGCTCACGTACTGGGTGCCGTCCGCGCCCCGCTTCTGCCACGGAATGCCGCTGGGCGCATCGAGCGGACGCATCTCGATCGTGCGATGCGGCCATCGCGCGCGCGCGCGCCGCTCGAGCCACTCGTACATCAAATGCGGCATGAGCGGCGACGGTACGATCGCATCGGGCGCGCCGAGCGCTTCGCTCGGCGTCAATGACGCGTGCGCCGCAGCTTCGTCGAGATACGAAGCGAAAAAGGTGCTCCACTCGGCCACGACGACCTCGACGTTGGCCGTGTCCGCGCCCCCGACCTCGGACGCCACCCGGCACTTCGGATCGCGATCGACGACGAGCACGCGCTCGGCGGTGAGCGCGCCCGCGCGCGCGGCGCGGCCGAGCTGGCGAACGTAGTACGAGCCGTAGCATCCGCCGCCGACGACGACGATCGTGCCATAGCGCTGTGCGGGCGCGAGGGGCAGCACGGCGGCGCTCAGCGCAGGTGCCGACCGCCATCGACGATCAGCGCATCGCCTGTGACGTAATCGGATTCGAGGAGATACACCACGGCGCGCGCGACATCCTCGGGCGCTCCCAGCCGTGCGAGCGGCGTCGTGCGAATGAGCTTGTCCGCATCTTCCTTCGTCCAGTGCTCGGGGAGGAGCACCGCACCCGGCACGACGGCGTTCACGCGGATCGCGGGCGCGAGCCTGCGCGCGAGCGCGCGCGTGAGCTGCATGACGCCGGCCTTGGAGATGCCGTGCGGGATGTACTCGGGCCACGTCTCGAGCGCGGCGAGGTCGGCGATGTTCACGATCGCGCCGCCCGCGGTCATGTGACGCGCGGCCGCCTGCGAACAGAAGAATGGCGACTTGAGATTGAGCGCCACGACATCATCCCACTCCTCGGACGTCACGCTGTCGAAGGGCGTCTTGTGCATTTCGGCAGCGGAGTTCACCAGCACATCGAGCGCGCCCGCGCGCTGCGCCACGTCGTCAATGAGCTTCGCGCACGCACTCGCGTTGCGGAGATCGGCGGAGATCGACCAAGTGTCCGGCGCGCCGGCCTCGCGGGCGAGCCTCACCGTTTCGTCGGCCTCGCTCGCGGAGGCGTTGTAGTGCACGGCGACGCGCATTTGCTTAGCCGCGAGCGCCAACGCGATTGCCCGCCCCACCCGCCGGCCCGCGCCGGTGACGAGCGCGACGCGACCGCGGAGCTCCATACTACGCCTCGAGGGCGGCGATGACCTCACCGGGCGGCGGCGCGCCGCGAGCGGCGAAGCGAATGGTGCCATCGCGCCCGATGCCGATCACCGTGCGCTGGATTTTCTTGCCATCGTCCTTCACCGCGCCGTACGCAGCGGCAATCGTGCTGTTGGAATCAACGATCAATGGAAAATTGAACTCGAACTTCGCGACGTACTTCGCGTGGCTGTCGATCCCCGCGGGGTTCACGCCGAACGGTAGCACGCCGGCATCGCGAAAGGTCGTGCGGTCATCGCGCACGGCGCAGAGCTGGCGATTGCATCCGGGCGTATCGTCGCCCGGATAGAAAAAGAGTGCAACGGCATCGTGCTCGAGCAGCTCGTACAGCGAGATGCGGGAGCCGTCGCTCCCCAGTGCGGTGAAGTCGGGCGCTTTGGAGCCGATCGCCGGGAGCTCTTTCATCACGCGAGCTGCTCCGCGCGCTGGCGCACGCGCGCATCCTGACGCGCGAGCCACTCCGCGCTCACTCTCATGCTCCCAAGCGCACGATAACCCTCGGGCGCGCCGTGCCAATCCGAGCCGCCACTCGGGAGCAACCCGAGCTCATCGGTGAGCTTCGCGAGTCGCGCGATCTCGTCCGCGGTGTGGCTGGGGTGAAGCACCTCGACGGCATCGAGCCCGAGCGACGCGAGCTCTTCGAGCACTGCGCGGGATGCGCCGCCGCCCGGATGCGCGTAGACCGACAGCCCGCCCGACTCGTGAATGAGTCTCGCCGCTTCCGCGAAGGTGACGGTGCGCTTCTCGACACACGCGGGCTTCCCGTTGCCGAGCCAGCGATCGAAGGCCTCGCGGAAATCTCGCGCCCATCCGCCGGCGACGAGCGCCTTCGCGACGTGCGGGCGACCAACGGCGCCGTCGCCGGCGATCGCAAACACCGCCTCGAGCGTCACCGGAATGCCGAGCGCATTGAGTCGCTCGACAGTTTCCCGGGCGCGCGCGCGACGCGTCTCCTTGAGCTCGTCGAGTGCCGCGGCGATGTGCTCGGGGTGCGTGAGATGCAGCCCGAGCACATGGATCTCTTCTCCGTCGTCAATGGCGCTGAGCTCGACGCCGGCGACGACGCGCACGCCCAGCAGCTCGCCCGCGTGCTGCGCTTCGGCTATGCCGTCGACGGTGTCGTGATCGGTGAGCGCAATGGCGGCGAGCCCTGCGCGCAGCGCAGCGGCGACGACATCAGCGGGTGCGAGGGAACCATCGGACGCAGTCGAGTGCATGTGGAGATCCACGAAGCGCTCCGCCGGAGCGAACGGACTGCCACCTGCATCGCTCACGCGCGGTAGCCCCGCTCCGGCGACATGATCCCGGCCTGCGACTGTGCAAACAGACGCGCGAGATCGTCGGAGCCGAGCTCGGCGAGCGACTGCTCGCGCCAGCGCGCGCCCATGGGCGAGTAGCGCGTGACCCGCGTCTCGTGCGGCGTCACATCGCGCCGAGTGAAGACGAGGGAAAATTCATCGCGATCGTTGGGCGTGACGCGCCCCGACGGAGAAACTTCCCAGGTGTGACCGGCAATCTCGACCGTCCGAACGGGCATCAGGAATTCTCCACTTCACGATAAATTCGCCCGGAATCCACGATGTGGTCGGGTGCACCGGCAAGTGCATTCTCGAGCGTCTCGCGATCCGAAGCTTCGACGAACTCGATGAGCGCGCCGGGCAAACCGCTCTCCTCGAATACCCAGAAGCCGCACTTGGCCGTCTCGTAATACGCGCGCCGTGCGTTCAGTCGCTCCATGAATCGCTTCCGGTCGCCAGCGGGCACGATGGACCGCTGCAACGTGAGCCAACGTGCCACGACTAGTTCCCCGTCTCGGGGAAACTCTCGAGCGAATTCTTGACGAACGCGAGGAACTCGTCCGCGACCGCGCCATCGATGATGCGGTGGTCGAAGGAAATCGAGAAGAACGCGCACGTGCGAATGGCGATGGTATCCTCGCCATCGGGACCCGTGATCACCTTCGGACGCTTCTCGATCGCTCCGACACCCAGGATCGCGACCTGCGGCTGGCTGATGATCGGCGTCCCCATGAGCGAGCCGAAGATCCCGGGGTTTGTGATCGTGAAGGTGCCGTCCTGCACTTCGCGCGGATCGAGCTTCTTCGCGCGGGCGCGTCCCGCGAGATCGTTCAACGCGCGCGTGAGCCCGGAGAGCGAGAGATCACCCGCATTCTTGATGACGGGAACGATCAGCCCCCAGTCGAGCGCGACGGCGATTCCGACATTGTGCTGCTTGCGATAGATGATGTTGTTGCCGCTCACCGACGCATTCATGATCGGGAACTTCTTGAGCCCCTCGACGACGGCGCTGATGATGAACGGGAGGTAGCTGAGCTTGTAGCCGGTTGCGGCCTCGATCGAGGCGCGCTGCTTCGCGCGGATGCGTGCGACGCGCGTGAGATCGATCTCGAAGAACGAGGTGACGTGCGCCGAGGTGCGCCGCGACTGCGACATGTGCTGCGCGATGCGCTGGCGCATGGGCGTCATGGGCTCGACGAGATCGCCGGGCCACGCTTCGGGCGCGGGGCCGTGCGACTCGACGCCGGTGGGCGCGTGCATGGACGCCATCGTCGGAGGCGTGGCCGCGCGCGCGGGAGCAGTGCCCTGCTTGGCGCCGCCGGCGAGGTACGGGAGCAGATCCTTCTTCGTCACGCGACCGGCAACGCCGCTGCCCTGCATGGCCGTGATCTCGAGGCCGTGCTCAGCGGCGATTTTGCGGACGAGCGGGGACGAGCGCGTGCGCACGCGCTCCTCGAAGCTGTTGCCGTTGCCGGAGGGCGTGAGAACGGCGGGAGTGGGAGCGGAAGGATGCGAGGGGGGCGCGGAAACGGCGCTACCTTCGCTTCTCGGGGGGGGCCCCCCAGCCGCTGCCGCAGTTGGAGCCGCTCCCGCCGGCACGCCCGCGCCTGCCGCAAACGCCGCCTTGTCCGTCTCCAGCCGCGCCACCACGGTCTGCACCGCGACCGTTTGCCCCTGCTGCACCAGAATCTCCGCGAGGATCCCCGCGGCGGGCGCCGGAATCTCCGCGTCCACCTTGTCCGTGGAAATCTCGAAGATCGGCTCGTCGCGCTTTACCTCATCGCCTACCGCCTTGAGCCACCGCGAGAGCGTTCCCTCGGCGATCGACTCCCCCATCTGCGGCATGATAACGTCCATCCGGGCCACGGATTACCCTCGCTCTGAATGACGATAGGCGGCGTCACTCTGCCAAAGCCGCCATATCACGATGCCGGGAAGGATCAGCAATCCCACCAGCGAACCGACCTGCAAGTATGGCTCAAAGTTACACGCTGGAAAGCCTTCGGCGGGCGTGCATTTGTTGAACCCGCCTACCGCCTTCGCCACCGCCACCCCGATCATTCCGCCCGAGAAGTAGCCAACGACAGCAAAGGGAAGCGCCACCAGATACCGCAGGCGGCTCGGCGTGTATTCTCTGTCGCTCGACGCCTGCGTCATGCTCAATACGCGGCCAGCCGGCGCGCCACCGAGACGATGTCCGCCACCTGTGGCAGCACGTAGTCCTCGAGCGGCGGCGCGAAGGGAAGCGGCACATCGGCCGCCGTCACGCGAAGGATCGGCGCATCGAGCCACTCGAAGGCGTGCTCGTTGATGCGCGCCGCGATCTCGCCGGCCACACCGCCCGTGCGCGTATCCTCGTGCACGATCAGCACGCGATTGGTTTTCTTGACTGTGGCAATGATTGCCTCATCGTCCATCGGCAGCAGCGTGCGGAGATCGAGCACTTCCACAGAGAGCCCATCTTCCTTCTCGAGCTGCTCCGCCGCCTCGATTGCCTTCCACACCGTCGCCGCGTACGTGATGATCGAGAGATCGGTTCCCGCACGCGCGATGCGAGCCTTGCCGATCGGCACGACGTGATCGCCCTGCGGCATCTCTTCCTTGATGCGACGATAGAGATACTTGTGCTCGAAGAAGAGCACCGGATCATCGTCGCGGATCGCGGCCTTCAGAAGCCCTTTCGCATCCGACGCCGTCGCGGGGTAGACGATCTTGAGCCCCGGCGTGTGCAGAAACGCCGCTTCGGGATTCTGCGAGTGGAACGGGCCGCCGCGCACGTAGCCGCCGGAGGGCCCGCGAATGACGAGCGGGCACGGAAGAAACGCGCGATAGCGTGCGGTCGCGATGTAGTTCGTGAGCATGTCGTACGCGCACGAGATGAAGTCGATGAACTGCATCTCGACAACGGGGCGCATTCCCATGTGCGACGCACCCGCCGCAGCGCCGACGAACCCAGCCTCGGAAATCGGCGTGTCGATGACGCGCTGTTCGCCGTACTTCGCCAGCAGCCCGTCGGTGACCTTGAAAGCACCGCCGTACGCGCCGATGTCCTCGCCCATGCAGAAGACGTTGCCGTCACGCTCCATCTCTTCGAAGAGCGCTTCGCGAATCGCTTCGAGATACGTGATCTCAGCCATTGAACGTTCCCCACCCCGCTGCCCGTTCGTTTTTCTCGACCGCCGAGCGAACGCCCGCGCGGAACCACAATGGTTCGACCTTTGGCGGCTGCGCGTACACGCCGACCAGCGCATCCGTCGGCTCCGCCGCCGGAGACTGCTCGGCGAGATCCGTCGCCGCGTCGATCTCGGAGGCGACGCGCGCATCGATCGCGTCGAGCTCCTTCTTGTCGACGTGAAGCTCCTCGAGCAGCACGCGCACGTAGCGATCGATCGGATCGTTCTCCTTCTCCCATCGCTCGATCTCGCCGGAGGGCACGTACGACTGATTGTCGTGCTCCGCGTGTCCCTTGCGGCGATACGTCATGAGCTCGATCAGCGTGACGCCCTCGCCGCGGCGCGCGCGATCGACGGCATCGCGCGTCACGTCGTAGGTCGCGAGGACGTCGTTCCCATCCGCGCGAACGCCCGGAATGCCGTACGCCATCGCCTTGTCCTTGAACTCCTTCACCGCGCTCTGCTTCGTGTTCGGCGTCGAGTACGCGTAGCCGTTGTTCTCGACGATCACAACGAGCGGGCAGCGCTGCACCGCGGCGAAGTTGATCCCCTCGTGGAAGGCACCGGTCGACGTCGCGCCATCGCCCACGTAGACGAGTCCCACGCGCTTCTCGCCGCGCATCTTGAACGAGAGCGTCACTCCCGCCATCACGGGGATCATGTCGCCCAGGTGCGAGATCTGTCCGATGAATCCGCGTGCAGGTTCGCCGAAGTGAATGTTCAGCTCGCGGCCGCGCGTGGGCGAGTCGCCCTTCGCCATGTACTGGCGGATGATCTCGAGCGGCTGCGCGCCCTGCACGAGCATCGAGCCGAGATTGCGGATGAGCGGGCTCAGGATGTCGCCGGCGCCGCGGTCGAGCGCGAACGCACTCCCCACCGCGTCGGCCTCCTGCCCAAGCGAGCGAAAGAGCCCGCCGACCACCTTCGTCTGCCGATAGAGGTTCACGAGCCGCTCCTCGAGGGAGCGCGTGAGCCGCATCCAATAGTAGAGCTCGACCTTCTTCTCGAGCGACAGCGCATCCGAGGGACGCGAGGGCGCTCGCGATGCGGTGCGCGTGGCCATTAGTACGCCGCCGCGAGCTTGTGCGCCGGATCCGCCTCGCGATGCACGCGCACGAAGTAGCGCTTCACGTTGCGATCGAGCCGGCTCTCCCCCGCCTGATCCGTGACAGCCTCGATGAAGGTGTAGTGCCCGCCCTCGGGCTTTGCGCTGATCGTCACCGTGCCGAGCTCTCCGCTGTACGTGCGCAGACGCCGCGCCTTCGTTCCGGCGGTGAGGCCGAGCGTCGGGAAGAACTCGTCGGCAAGCGCGAGCACTTCTTCGCCGGTGAGATGCGATCGATGAAAGTGTTGCATCAGGTCAGTGCGTAGCCGCCCGTTCGGGGAGAACCTGTTGATACCAGGTGTCGACTTTCTCGAGTTTCTGCGTGGAGTCTTTGCGGAACTGCAGAGCGATCGCCCAGTTGTTGGCGACGACGAACTTCAGATTCGCGGTGTACGTTCCCGGCGCCTGTCCCGCCGTGAAACTGTCCCACGTCTTGCCGCTTCCGTCTTCGGTGTTGCCGTAGATGATCCCCTCGCCGCCTTCGATCGGCTGCGACGATGTCTTGTCGCGCACGCGGATCTTGAAGACCGTCTTCTCGCGCGCGTACGGCGGCGAGGGCTCGCTCGTGATGTTGAACGCGTAGTGTTCGGTGAACGCACGATACTCCGTGGTCTCCGTCCCCGCCGCCTTTGGCCCGCACGCGACGAGTGACACCATCGCGATCGCCATCACGAGCGCGTGTCTCATGAGGCGTAGTATTCCACGCCGAGGTGCGTGATCTGATCCTCGCCCATGTAGTGGCGCAGCGTGTTCTTGAGCTTCGTCTGTTGAATGAACAGATCATGCTCGGGGTGCAGACCGGCCGCCGCCATCGGGCTCTTGAAGTAGAAGGACAGCCATTCCTGAATCCCCTTCATCCCCGCGCGATGCGCGAAGTCCATGAAGAGCGCGAGATCGAGCACGATCGGCGCGGCGAGAATGGAATCGCGGCAGAGGAAGTTGACCTTGATCTGCATCGGGTAGCCCATCCACCCGACGATGTCGATGTTGTCCCACCCTTCCTTGTTGTCGCCGCGCGGCGGATAGTAGTTGATGCGTACCACGTGCGCGAAGTCCTTGTACAGGTCGGGGTACTTCTCGGGCTGCAGAATGTCGTGCAGCACGGAAAGCTTCGACTCTTCCTTCGTCTTGAACGACGCCGGATCGTCGAGCACCTCGCCGTCGCGGTTGCCGAGGATGTTCGTGGAGTACCATCCCGCGAGGCCGAGCATGCGCGCCTTGAGCCCCGGCGCGATGACGGTCTTCATCCACGTCTGTCCAGTCTTGAAATCCTTCCCCATGATCGGCACGCCCTTGTCGTTGGCGAGCTGGATCAGCGCGGGGGTGTCGACCGCGAGGTTCGGCGCGCCATTGGCGTACGGCACCCCTTCCATGATTGCGGCGTAGGCGTAAAGCATCGACGGCGAGATCGCGTCATCGTTGCGCTCCATCGCCTTCTCGAACTGCTCGATCGTGGCGTGCTGCGGACCGGGCTTGATGAAGATCTCGGTGGAGGCGCACCACACGACGACGACGCGGTCGAGCTTGTGCTTCGTCTTGAAGTCGCGAATGTCCTGCCGCAGCTGCTCGGCCAGATCGCGCTTCGTCTTGCCGGCCTTGACGTTCGTGCCGTTGATGCGCGTGACGTACTTGTTGTCGAACACCGCCGGCATCGGCTTGATCGCGGAGAGGAAGTCGGCGATGGGGAGGAGATCCTTCTCCTCGAGCACGCCGGCCTTGCGCGCGGCCGTGAGGGCGTCGTCCGGAATCGGATCCCACGCGCCGAAGACGATGTCGTCGAGCTTCGTCAGCGGAACGAAATCCTTGATCAGCGGCGAGCGCTGTTCGGTGCGCTTGCCGAGGCGAATCGTCGCCATCTGAGTGAGGGAGCCGATCGGCTTCGAGTGCCCCTTACGGATGCTCTCGACACCGGCCATGAACGTGGTCGCCACTGCACCGAGTCCCGGGGTGAGCACACCCAGGCGGCCGGCCGCTGGACGGATTACGGGCTTGTCGCCCGTGGGGCGTCCGCTCCCCGAGGTCGTACCCTGCACGACTTATTCTCCTTTCGCGATGAATCGCCGGCGCGAGCGAGCCTCGAGAGGCCGCGCTCGTGACGTGTCGTGCAGCACGCGTACCGGCACCCCGGGCTCCGTCTGCAGCCCCTGGTACACGGCCCTGACGCGCTGCGCCGCGGTGATCCACGCGGTAACGGTCAACAGAACGATGATTGCGATCAGAACCAGACCATGAAACGCCAACCCAAAAAATGCCTGCGGTGCCGACAGCAGCACCACTCGCTCGGGACGCTGCAAGATGCCCACGCGCGCATCGATCCCGAGCCCTTCCGCGCGCGCCCGCGTGTACGACGTGACATACGAGCCGATCAGCGCGAGCACGCACGTGCCGACCATCGGCACGCCCCACCATTCCGGACGCGTCGCAAAGAACACGGCGAGCCCGCCCAGCACGAACCCATCAGCGATGCGATCGAGCGTCGAATCGTAAAACGCGCCGAACACAGAGCTTCGCTCGGTCCGACGCGCCACTATTCCATCCAGCACGTCGAACAGCGCGGTGATTCCGAGCAGCCAACCGCCCGTTCGAATGTGCCCGAGTCCGTAGAGCACACCGCCGGCGATCGTACAGAGCGTGCCGACGGTCGTAATCGTGTTCGGGTGTACGTCGTAGCGAACCAGCCACTCCGCGACCGGCTCGATGAGGCGCAGATACCCCGATTTTAGCCAGTCCGGCAGTATTGTCATCTGTTCCAACGCGGCACCGGTGGCACCGCAGTCCCCCCTCCCCAACACGTGCGACGAGCCGGAGGGGGATGCTCCGGCCCGTTAAGTTATCCCGCCGTAACATGCGGAGCAACCCGCGTTTACGTGGCGATCAGGGGACCGTCCAGTCGGTGCTCGACGAGAGCGACACGTTGTCTTTCGTGTACGTGCGCGAGCCATCCGCCGTGCGCGCCTTGAGCGTGACCGAGCTCCCCGACGACACGCCCGACACCGCCAGCGTCTTCTCGCTGTTCGCCGCGACCTGTCCGATGAACACGTCGCTTCCGCCCGTGGTGACGTAGGCGTTCACGGCCTGGCTCGAGTTGTTCGTGAGGTGCACGGCCATGCCGCTCGACGGACTCGGGGCACTGCCGACTTCGACCTTGCGGTTACAGGCAACGAGGGTAGCCGCGAGCAGAACCATAGTGATTATTCGCATCTAGCATACTCCATTGTTCGAGACGAGTGGTGCCTGCCACCAGTGCAAGGTACGTGCTGAGCCGTGAAAAGCGGCACGCCGCATGCCTTTGCGGCCAGGCGCCGGGCGCGGGGGGCGCGCGCGACCAAATTGCCGGCGCGCGCGACGCGCCCGATATTCCCTGCGCAGATCACACGCCGCGCGCACCACGCCCCCTGCCCGCGCGGCATTCCCCCCGCTTTCGCGACTCATGACTCCGTCTGCTGACGACCCGCTCGACGCCGAATTCCACTGGAGCGCCGACGCGATTCGCCGGGCCGGCCACGACGTCACCGACTGGATCGCGACCTATCTCACGACGCTCCCGACGGCTCCCGTCTTTCAGCCGGTGCCCACCGATGACGCCGCGGCGATGCTCGCGACACCGGTGCCCGAGGCCGGCGAGGGCATCGACGCGATCATGGAGCGCTTTCGCCGCGAGATCGGCACGTATCCGTTCGGCAACGGCCATCCGCGCTTCTCCGCGTGGGTGAACTCGCCGCCCGCTCCCATCGGGATCTTCGCGCAGGCGCTCGCTGCCGCGATGAACCCGAGCGTCGCCGGCGGCAATCACGCGGCAGTGTGGGTAGAGCGCCAGGTGATCGAATGGTTCAAGAGCATCTTCGGCTTTCCACGCGAGAGCATGGGACTGCTCGTGAGCGGAAGCTCGGCCGCCGCGATCGCGGGACTCGCCGTCGCGCGACACAGCGCGGCCGCGCGCATTGGCTGGGACATGCGCAAGGATGGCGCGCAGATCGTCAGCAAGAGCGGTGCGCCGGTGCGCATGCTCGTGTACGAGTCGGCGGAGGCGCACTCCTGTCATCAGAAGGCGATTGAGCTGCTAGGGCTCGGCAGCGCGCAGATTCGCGTCGTCCCGAGCGACGACGCGCTCCGCATGCGCCCCGAGGCGCTCGACGAGATGCTCGCCGCGGACATCGCCGCGGGCGCGCTGCCGGTGGCCGTCATCGCGAGCGCGGGTACCGTGAACACCGGCGCGATCGATCCGCTCGATGCGATCGCAGACGTGTGCGCCAGGCATCGCGTGTGGATGCACGTCGACGGCGGCTACGGCGCGCCGGCGATTCTCACGACCGACTATCGCGCGCAGCTCGCCGCAATTGCGCGCGCTGACAGCGTGGGCATCGACGCGCACAAATGGATGTACGTTCCCGTCGATGCGGGCATCGTGCTCATTCGCGACGCGAAGCTCATGCGCGACACCTTCAGCCTCGTGCCACCGTATCTGCGCAGCGATGACGATCGGCACGGCGTGCAGGGGCCGCCCTGGCTCAGCGAATACGGCTCCGAGCAGACGCGCCCATTCCGTGCGCTCAAGGTGTGGATGGCACTGCGCTATTTCGGCACGTCGGGATACGCTCGGCTCATCGCGCACGACATCGCGATGGCGCGCCGCCTCGCCGCGCGCGTGCGCATCACGCCGGAATTCGAGCTGCGCGAGCCGCAGGGGCTCAGCATCGTCTGCTTTCGCGCCGTTCCCCCGTCGCTGCACGGTGACGAGAAGGCGATCGATGCGCTCAACCAGCGCGTGCTCACTACGCTGCAGCTCGGCGGACGGGCCTTTCTCTCGAGCACAGTGCTCGGCGAGCGCACCTGGCTGCGCGCGTGCATCGTGAATCCCGGCACGACGGCGGACGACGTCGATGCGGTGCTCGACGCCGTCCTCGATACCGTACGCGACTACTTGTAGATCCGATACTTCTTGGTCGCCTCCATAAAGGCGATCGTCGCCGGAACTGAGGCATCGACCAGCGAGTCCGGATCCGCCCCGCGCATGAACGCCTCTCGTCCCCCGCGCACGCCGAAGAGCTGATTGAATCCCTTCTGTTGAAAGCGAATCGAATCCTTGTTCACCTGGATCGCGGCCCAGAGAAGCGCGGCGCCGAGTCGAGCGGTGTTGACCCGCTCACGATCAGTGATGGTGATGCGAATACCGTCGATGCTCACCCCGCTGTACTTGTCGTCGCCGGGGTGCGCGGGGGTGAAGCGCTCGGCCGAAAATTTCACTCCCGGCAGGTTGCGCGACTCGAGCAGGTCGATCGCCTTTTTTGCGTTGAGCCATGGCGCGCCGATCAGCTGGAAGGCGCTCTCCGTTCCGCGACCAACGGAGATGTTCGTGGCCTCGAGCCACACCACGCCCGGATAGAGCGTCGCGCTCGTGAGGTTCGGCATGTTGGGCGACGGCTTGATCCACGGCAGCTTCGTGTCGTTGAACCAGTCGACGCGGCGCCAGCCTTCCACCGGAACGACGACGAGATCCGCGTGCAGCCCGAGCACGTCGTTGTAGAATCGCGCGAGCTCGCCCAGCGTCAGTCCATGCCGCGAGGGGATCGGATAGAGCGCGGTGGGTGTGGCCGCGCGCGCGGCGCTGTGGCTTCCCGCGTAGGCGAAGCTCGTGTCGAGCAGCGGACCCTCGACGTGCGAGCCAGTGATTGGATTTGGACGGTCGAGCACGAGCACGCGCACGTGCTGCGCGGCGGCCGAGCGCATCGCGTAGACCATCGTCGCCACGAAGGTCCATGGGCGCGCGCCCAGGTCCTGCAGGTCGATCGCGAGCACGTCGAGATTCTTCAGGACACTGTCCGGCGGCGCAAGCGTCGTCGCGCCGTACAGGGAATAAATCGGGATCCCGGTGCGCTCGTCGCGTCCGTTCGCCAGATTCGTTCGGTCCTCGGTTCCGCGAATTCCGTGTTCTGGGGAGAAGAGCGCGGTGAGCTTCGGCCCCGCACCTCCCTTCTCCGTCTGGCGCTTCATCAGGAGATCGATGTCGCTCACTCCATGCTCGTCCACGCCCGTCTGGTTCGTGAGTAGACCGACGCGCTTCCCATCGATGAGCGCCGCGCTGTCGGTGACGAGCACCGTGATGCCGGGACGCACGTGACCGGCGCCCTGACGCGCGCGCTCCACCGGCGCGCTTCCCATGCACGCCAGCAGCACTGCCAGTGTCGCAAGCGCACCCCTTCTGGTATATCGATGCATACCCTCTCCGGTTCGAGCCGATGACGACACAAGATACACCGCGCGGAGCAATCGCATGAGACTCACCGCGATCGACTGGGCGATCGTCGCCGCGTACTTCATGCTTTCCACCGGGATCGGCTTCTACTTCACGAAGCGCGGTGGCGAGAGCCTTACTGAGTACTTCCTCTCGGGGCGCGACGTTCCGTGGTGGCTCGCCGGCGCCTCGATGGTCGCGACGACCTTCGCCGCGGATACGCCGCTGGTCGTCACCGGACTCGTCGTCGCGAACGGCGTCGCCGGGAACTGGCTCTGGTGGGATTTCCTCATGAGCGGGATGCTCACGGTATTTTTCTTTGCGCGGCTCTGGCGGCGTGCGGGAGTCATGACCGACGTCGAGTTCGCGGAGATCAGGTACAGCGGGAAACCCGCGGCGGTGCTTCGCGGCTTTCGAGCACTCTACCTCGCTATTCCGATCAACCTGCTCGTGCTCGGCTGGGTCACCCGCGCGATGATCAAGATCCTCACGATCTCGCTCGGCGTGAATCCGTACGTGGCGGTGGGGATCTGCTTCGTCGTCACGATGTTCTACTCCGTCGCGGCCGGGCTGTGGGCCGTGCTGTGGACGGACCTCGTGCAGTTCGTCATCAAGATGACCGCCGTGATCGTGCTCGCGGTCTTTGCCGTGCAGGCAGTGGGCGGGATGTCGGCGCTCAAGGCCGGCGTGGCGGCGCACTTCGGCAGCGAGTCAGCGGGATTGTCGGTGCTCCCGGTGTCGCTGCAGCACGGACACCTCTCCGCCTATCCGTGGATGCCGCTCACGGCGCTGGGCGTCTTCTTCTTCATGCAGTGGTGGGCGGCATGGTATCCGGGTGCGGAGCCCGGCGGCGGCGGCTACATCGCGCAACGAATTTTCTCCGCGCGCACGGAGCGCGACGGCGTGCTCGCCACGCTCTTCTTCCAGGTGGCTCATTATGCGCTGCGCCCGTGGCCGTGGATCATCACCGGACTCGCGACGATCATCCTTTATCCGAATCTGCAGGACAAGGAGTCCGGGTACGTGCACGCGTTCGTCGACCTGCTGCCCACACCGTGGCGCGGCTTCATGCTCGCCGGATTTGCCGCGGCGTACATGTCGACGGTCGGCACGCAGCTGAATTGGGGCGCTTCGTATCTCGTCAACGACTTCTACAAGCGATTCCTGAAGAAGAACGAGTCCGAGAAGCACTATGTGAATGCCTCGCGAATCGCGACGATCTTCCTGTTCATGGGGTCGCTCATCGTCACGTGGAAGCTCTCGTCGGTGGGTGACGCGTGGCGACTGCTCCTCGCGCTCGGCGCTGGCACGGGGCTCGTGCTCATTCTCCGCTGGTACTGGTGGCGGATCAACGCGTGGTCGGAGATCAGCGCGATGATCGCGTCGTTCGTCACCTCGTTCGCGGTGCTCGGAAAGCTCGGACCCGCGTTCGTGCCGAGCGTCGTCGCTGCGGGTGGTCCGGAGGGAGACGCGTGGGTCATGATCATTACCGTATCGATCACGACCGTCGTGTGGCTCGTCGTGACGTACGCGACGAAGCCGGAACCGGATGCGGTGCTCGAGGCGTTCTACAAGCGCGTGCGCCCCGGCGGCCCAGGATGGCTGCGCGTGTCCACGAAGCTCGGTTACGGCCGGGAGGAGATCCCCGGAGGACGTTGGGCGTGGGCCAACTGGCTCGCCGGCGTCATTGCGGTGTATGCAACGTTGTTCGGCATTGGGAAGATCGTGTTCGGCGAGTGGCTCGCCGGGGCAGTACTCGTTGCGGTCGCGTTGGTTGCGTTCGCGTGGATTGCCAGGTCCTTTACCGGGGACCGCTTCTCCCCGAGCCGTTGAAGGGCTGCGAGCTAGTTACTATGTTTATCATTGAGTTACCGAATTGCACCGACACACATTTTTGAGGTAGCCATGGCCACGTCCCAGGAACCCGCCGTCACCGTTTCCGTTACGCCCACGGCCGCGGTCGAGGTCAAGCGATTCATGGAACAGGAAGGCGTCACCGAAACCGGTGGTGGTCTTCGTGTGAGCGTGCAGCCCGGTGGCTGCAGCGGCTTCAAGTACGGCCTCCTCATCGAAGAGAAAGCCGCCGACGACGACCTCATCGTCGAGCAGGAAGGCTTCAAGGTGTTCGTCGATCCCTTCTCCGCCCAGTATCTCAATGGCGTGACCATCGATTACGTGTCCTCGATGCAGGGCTCGGGCTTCACCTTCTCGAATCCGAACTCCACGGGCGGCTGCGGTTGTGGCAGCTCGTTCAACGCGTAAGAGTTGACGCACGAATGCCGGCGCCTCGCGTGCGCCGGAGCGATCGTGATCCGGGGCCCGCGACGGTGATAACTGCCGTCGCGGGTTTTCTATTTCCCGCGCGCGCGCAACTTCACGCGCACGCGATCCGCGTGCCCAATCGCGCATGAACACGCACACCTTCGGCGCGCTCGATCTCGCTGTGCTGCTCGCCTATCTCGGGGGCACCACCGCGCTCGGCCTCTGGGTGGGCCGGCGCCAGCGGAGCTCGAACGACTACTTCGTGGCCGAGCGGTCGATTCCGTGGTGGGCGGTGCTCTTCTCCGTGGTGGCGACCGAGACGAGCGCGCTCACCTTCATCTCGACGCCCGGGCTGAGCTACGGCAGCGCGCCCAATTCCGGCAATCTCGCCTTCCTGCAGATCGTCGCGGGCTACGTGATTGGACGCGTGGTCGTTGCGTACACGCTCCTGCCGCGCTACTACGAGGGGAAGCTCGTCACCGCCTACGCGCTTCTCGAGCAGCGCTTCGGCGTGGCGACTCGGCGCTTCACGTCGATCGTGTTCATGGCGACGCGGGCGCTCGCGGATTCGGTGCGCGTCTTCGCGACCGCGATCCCGATCGCGCTCATCATCGGCCCCGCGGTGAAGAACCCCGCGCTCGTGACGCCGATCGCCGTGCTCATTCTCGGGCTCCTCACGATCGTGTACACCTATCGCGGCGGGATGAAGGCCGTCGTGTGGACGGAGCTCGTGCAGGCCGGCGTGTACGTCTTCGGCGGCATCGTCGCCGTCGTGTTGCTCGGGCGCGCGATCCCCGGCGGCTGGAGCGAGATCTTTCATACGGCGGGCCAGGCCGGGAAGCTGCGCGTGATCGATCCCTACATGGGGCTCGACCGGCCGTACACGCTCTTCGCGGGGCTGCTCGGCGGCGCCTTCCTCTCCATGGCGTCGCACGGCGCCGATCAGCTGATCGTGCAGCGCCTGCTCTGTGCGCGATCCCTTCGCGACGCGCGGAAGGCGATCATCGGCAGCGGAATCGCGGTGTTCGCGCAGTTTGCGCTGTTTCTGGTGATCGGCCTCGGGCTCTGGGCGTTCTATCAGGGGCGCCACTTCGACGCAACCGATGTCATTTTTCCCACGTACATCGTGGATCACATGCCCTCGGGGCTGCTCGGGCTCATTGTGGCCGCGATCGTGGCGGCGACGATGAGCACACACTCGGGGGCGATCAACTCGTTGGCCGCGGCGGCAACGAACGACATTTACCTACCGATCGCGAAGGTCTCCCCCGACGATCCGCGTGCGCTCCGCATCTCGCGCGCGCTGGCGGTGATGTGGGGAGTGATTCTCACCGGCGGTGCCCTCATGTTTCGTGCACAGGGGACGCCGGTGGTGGTCCTGGCCCTTTCGATCGCAAGCTTCACGTACGGCGGATTGCTCGGTGGCTTCTTTCTCGGAATTTTCTGGCGGCGCGCAATACAGCGCGATGCGCTGATCGGCATGAGCGTGGGGATTCTCGCAATGGCAATTGTCGTGTTCGCAAAGCCGCTCGGCGCGGCCATTCCGTCACTCGCACCCACGCTCGCGCCGGTCGCGCGCATCGCGTGGCCCTGGTACGTGCTGATCGGCACGTCGATCACGGTGGCGACGGGGATCGTCTCGTCGCTCCTCCACCCGGCGCCGCAGCTGCGCGAGGTGCGCGCATGATCGGGCTCGTCATCGGCATCGACGCGGGCGGATCGCGCACGCGCGTGATGGTCGCGGATGCGATGGGCGAGATGGTCGCAACCGCGGAGCGCGAAGGCTCGGCGGTGAAGCCCGGCGAGATCGAGCGCTCGGCGGCGATCATCGCGGCGACCGTGCGCGACGCACTCATTACGCTCGACCCGACGCTCGGCACGCCGCGCGCACTGTGTGCCGGCGTTGCGGGCGCTGGTCGCGAGAGCGAGCGCCGCGCGCTGAGCGAGGCGCTCCTGAACGAGGCGCTCGCCGACGACGTGCTCGTCGTGACCGACGCGGATATCGCGCTCGCGGATGCATTCGGCGAAGAGTCGGGGATCGTGCTGATCGCAGGGACGGGGTCGATCGCGTACGGGCGCGGACCGGCTGGTACGCTCGAGCGCGTGGGCGGTTGGGGACCTTCGATCGGGGACGAGGGTGGCGGCTACTGGATCGCGCGGCGCGCGCTCTCGGTGGTCACCGCGGCGACGGATGGGCGCGAGCCGGACACCTCCCTCGTAGGCGCGATTCTCACCGCGGCGGAGATCGACGAGGTCGAATCGCTCATCCCGTGGGCGGCGACGGCGACGGTGTCGCAGATCGCCTCGCTCGCACCGGTGGTGGTAGCGAGCGCCGAAGCCGGCGATCTGCGCGCGAACGCGCTGCTGGGGCTCGCCGCGGAGGAGTTGGTGCTGCACGTGCGCACGCTCGCGCGCTCGCTCTTTCAGGACGAGCGCGCTGCCGTGCAGGTCGCGCTGGGCGGCGGTCTGCTCGAGCCAGGGAGCGCCCTGCGCCGGCGCGTGGAGCACCGTCTCAAGTCGGCGGTGCCGGGGAGCAAAATGCACGCGGCGCCGATCGTCGCCGTGCGCGGCGCGGTGCGGCGCGCGATGGCTATGGGCGTGGAGTTGGGGGCGGAGTAGGTGTAAAGCCAGCCTCACACGGGAACCATTCCCCCAGCCTCACGATTCACTGTTAGATGCTTATCTAACTATCTAACAATTGTTTCGAGCGGAGACAGCAATGGGCGTTCTCAATGGAAAGGTTGCGATCGTGACGGGCGCGTCGAAGGGGATTGGCGCGGGCATCGCTACCGCACTCGGCGCGGCCGGGGCCTCGGTCGTCGTGAACTACTCGTCCAGCAAGGAAGGCGCCGACCGCGCCGTAGCGGAGATCAAGTCGAAGGGCGGCAAAGCGATCGCAGTGCAGGGCGACGTCTCGAAGTCAGCCGACGTCCTGCGCCTGCTCGATGAGACGAAGCGCGCGTTCGGCAAGCTCGACGTCCTCGTCAACAATGCCGGCGTCTACGCCTTCGCGCCCATCGAGAACGTCACCGAGGATGAGTTCCATCGCCACTTCAACATCAATGTGCTCGGCCCGCTCCTCCTCACACAGGAAGCGCTCAAGCTCTTCGGCGCAGAGGGTGGGAACGTGATCAACGTCAGCTCGGTGGTGAGCGACAATCCGCCCGCGGGCGCGTCAGTGTACGCGGCCACGAAGGGCGCGCTCGACCAGATCACCAGGGTGCTGTCGAAGGAGCTCGGTGCGCGCAACATCCGCGTCAATACAATCGCCCCCGGCGGCGTCGAGACGGAAGGGACGGTCACCGCCGGCATCATCGGCAGCGAGTTCGAGGCGAACGTGGTGAAGGCCACGCCGCTCGGCCGCATTGGTCAGCCAAGCGACGTCGCGCGCGTCGCCGTCTTCCTCGCGTCCGACGAATCGGGATGGATCACCGGGCAGAAGATCCCGGTGTCGGGCGGCTGGTCGTAAATCTGTTTTGGGACGGTGCGCGGAGTGGACACTGTCCGCGCACCGGTAAGAGCTATCTCTGTTGAACGCCGAGCCCCGCTAGCGGAATGCGAGCCATGTGCGCTCCGCCGCCATGTGCTCTTCGAGAACCTGCACGCTCGTGATTTGCCATCTCCCTCCTGATCGCGCCCAGTGGTAGCGCGCGAGGCGCGACAGGCGCCACGAGCGATGCAGAACGAAAAATGCTCGCACTTCGTATCGCGCGGATTGGCGTACTAGTTCCGTCGCCCCTTCGCCACCTGCAGCAAGCTCCAACGCCTCGCGCGTACTCTCGCTCGTTCCGTCGTGCATGCGCTCGAGCTGCGTCTGAACGTCTCGCGTGAGCTGTGGGCGAGACAACACGCGGCCGTCGAGCTGCTGGTATCGCAGCGTCGGGCTGAAGGTCTCCATATACGCCTCCACGTCGCGACGCTTGAACGCTTCACGCGCGCGTTCATGCGCGGCGTCCAACTGCTCAGCTATACCGACTTTCACATCATCCCCGACGTTCAAGAGGCTGACGCCTGCTAGTGAGTCGCTGGCACCGGACGACCTCCGGGATTCCACACCGGCAGCGGCCCATTCGCGAGCAGATCCACGGCTCGCATGGCGGAGTTGATCACCGCGGTCATGTGCGCGAAGTCGATTTGCGAGAGCTCGTCGGACGGTTGGTGATAGTCCGCGTGCAAGTTGAAGGTAGAGAGCGTGTGCGCCGGAATTCCACGCTCGGCGAACGCGATGTTGTCGCTCCGCTCGAAGAAATGCTGCGACGGCCGCGGGTCGGCCACGATCGCAATGTGCGCGCGCTGTAGCATCGCGCCCATCGTCGAACGGTCGAATCCCGTGAGCCACACCTTCCCAACTCCGCCCGCGAGCGAATCGGGACGTCCGATCATCTCGGTCTCCAGATTCGCGACGACGCTATCGAGCGAGAGTGGGAAGTGCGCGAGGAGCCAGTTCGTGCCGAGCAGCCCCTCTTCCTCGCCCGTGGTGAGCACAAACAGAATCGAGCGCTTGGGGCGCGCCCCGTGCGCGAGCGCCTTCGCGACGGCGAGCACCGACACGGTACCCGACGCGTCATCGTCGGCCCCGTTGTAGATCGAGTCGCCGGCCACCGGCGTTCCGATGCCGAGGTGGTCATAGTGCGCATCGACGACGATGACCTGGCTCGCGAGCTTCGGATCACTTCCCTTCAGCAGCCCGACCAGATTGTACGCCGTCTCGTGCGTGCCCGCGGCGCCGTCGCCGAAGCTGGCGCGCAGAGTGATGCCAGCGTCGGCGACGGTGACCGGAACGCGCTGGTAGTAGCCGCTGTCTCCCACAGGGACAAGACCGATCGCCTTCATCTCGTTCGCGATGTAGCGCGCGGCGCGCGTGCCGCCGGGCGAGCCCGTGAGCCGCCCTTCCATCGAGTCATCCGCAAGCGCAGACTCGAGCCGCCGCACTTCGGCGACTCCGATGGTCGGCGGCGTGCCGGACTGCGCACGCGAGGACATTGCCGCGATTGCGAGAAGTGCGAACGCGGTGGAGCCGCTGCGAAGCATCTATCGCTCTCCGCGCACCGTCTCCCAACGGTGCATTACCGCGGTCGCGAGGCAATTCCCCACGAGATTGATCGACGTGCGCGCCATGTCCATCACCGCGTCCACGCCGAGGATGACGGCGACGCCCTCCAACGGGAGGCCGAACTGCGAGAGCGCGCCCGAGAGGATCACGAGCGACGCGCGAGGCACCGCCGCGACGCCTTTGCTCGTGAGCATGAGCGTCAACATCATCGCGAGCTGGTGGCCGAGCGTCATCGGGATGTTCGCGGCTTGCGCGACGAACACGGAGGCCACCGCGAGATAGAGCGTGCTGCCGTCGAGATTGAACGAATAGCCGGTGGGGAGCACGAAGGCGATGATGCGGCGCGGCACCCCAAACTTTTCCATGGCCTCGAACGCGCGCGGCAGCGCGGCCTCGGATGACGCAGTGGAGAACGCGATGAGCCACGGCTCCTTCACGGCGCTCCAGAACTTGCGCAGCGGTACACGCGCGATGAGCGCGACGGGCACGAGCACGGCGAGCACAAACACGATCAGCGCCGCGTACAGCGTGATGATGAGCACGCCAAGGTGCCGCAGCACGCCTATTCCGCTCGTCCCGACCGTGACCGCGACTGCGGCACCGATGCCGAATGGGGCGAACTTCATCACGAGATCGGTGAGCTTGAACATGATCTCCGACAGACTCTCGCAGAACGCGAGCATCGTCAGCTTCTTCTCCTTGCTCGTGCGCGAGAGCGCCACGCCAAAGAGCACGGAGAAGAAGACGATCTGCAACACCTCGTTGTTCGCCGCGGCCTCGAAGAAGCTCTGCGGCACGACGTGCTCGATCACGCCCGACAACGTGACGTGCTTCTGCGCGAGCTCGGTCCCCACCGCAGCCGAGGCGCCGGTGATGTTCACGCCATCGCCCGGCCGAATGAGATTCACGGCCGCGAGCCCGATGGCGAGTGCGAGCGTCGTCACGATCTCGAAGTAGATGATCGACCGCAGCGCGAGCTTCCCGACGCGCTTCATGTCGTCGCCGTGCCCCGCGATGCCCACCACGAGCGTCGAGAAGATCAGCGGCACGATCAGCAGCTTGATCATGCGCAGGAAAATCGTCGACAGCACTTTGAGCGACGCGGCCTGGAATGCAGGCTCCGGCTGCCCAGCTACGGCGTTCGGGAACGCGACTCCGACGATGACGCCGACCACCATGGAGATGAAGATCCAGTGTGTCAGCGTGAGGCGGCGAAAGAAGCCGCCGCCCTCACGTGGACGTGCCGCGCTACTCACTCGAGACCGGCGGCTTGCCGCTGCGCAGCGTCGAGTGCTTGTAGCCGTAGGCGAAGTAGAGCACGAGGCCGATGAGCAGCCACCAGCCGAACCGCTCCCAGGCCTTGTACGGAAGCCCCCACATCACGAATAGGCAGAGCGCCGCGCCGAGCGGTGCCACCACATACAGGAACGGCACGCGGAACGGACGCGGACGGTCGCGATCAGTGAAGCGCAGCACGACGACGCCGCTGCACACGAGGACGAACGCGAACAACGTGCCGATGTTCGTCAGATCGTACGTCTCGTTCGCATCGCCGATGAGCGCCCACGTCGCGACGAACACGCCCGTGATGATCGTCGTGATGTACGGCGTGCGATACTTGCCGTGCACCTTGGCGGCGAACCTCGGCAGCAGCCCATCGCGCGCCATCGCGAAGAAGATGCGCGGTTGTCCGTACTGGAACACGAGCAGCACCGCCGACATCGAGAACACGGCGCCCAGCGCAACCAGCCAGCCTACCTTCGTCATCCCCACGGACGTGAGCGCGAACGACAGCGGATCCGCGGTGCTGCCAAGCTTGGTGTACGACACCATGCCGGTGAGCACGAAGCCGACGACGACGTAGATCAGCGTGCAGATCGCCAATCCCCCCAATATCCCGATCGGAAGATTCCGCTGCGGATTCTTCGTCTCTTCAGCCGCGGTCGAGATGGCGTCGAACCCGATGTAGGCGAAGAAGACGATCGCGGCGCCGTGGTGAATGCCGGTGAAGCCGTTTGGCGCGAAGGGATGGTAGTTCGCCGGATTGATGTGCTGAAGCCCGACCACGATGAACAGCGTGAGCGCGATCAGCTTCACGGCTACCATGATGTTGTTTGCGCGTGCGCTCTCGCGCACCCCGAGCACCAGAAGCCAGGTAATGGCCATCACGATGCCGAAGGCGGGAAGATTGATCAGGATCGGGAAGCCGAAGAGATGCGGCGCGGACTGCATGAGTCCGTGCACGGTGGGATCGTTACTCAGGAGCGCGGTGCGATATCCTGTCGCCATCCACGGTGGGATGACCATCCCCATGCCGGCCAGGAGCGTCTTGAAATAATCCGACCAGGAGATGGCGACGGCGACGTTGCCCACCGCATATTCGAGAATGAGATCCCAGCCAATGATCCACGCGACGAACTCGCCGAGCGTCGCGTACGAATACGCGTAGGCGCTTCCAGCCTGCGGAATCATCGCCGCGAGCTCCGCATAGCAGAGCCCCGCCAGCGCGCACGCAAAGCCAAGCAGGAGGAACGAGATTACGAGAGCCGGACCGGCGCCGCTTCGCACGACGACGCCATTCACGACTTCACCAGCCGCCGCCGAGCCGATCGCCCCGAAAATGCCCGCGCCGATCACGGCGCCGATCGCGAGCATTATCAAATCGCCCGAGCCCAGCATGCGACGAAGCGCGTTCGGATTGTCCGCCTCCGCCATCAGGTCGGCGATCGGCTTGCGACTGAACAGTGATGACATGCAGCGTCCGGGCTATGGGGGAAAACGCACGTGAGCGTGATGCGCATCAGCGCACCACGCCCACGTGGTCAAAACTACGACGCGGACTCGATTCGCATACCGTAGAACGACCGGTAGACGAAGGTCGCGGAGATGAGGAAGAACACGAGCGCCAGCACATGGGTGAAGCGCGAATCGTGCTGCGCAGTCAACGACACCGCCAGTTCCACCGCGAGGAGGCCGAACAGCGTCGTGAACTTGATGATCGGATTGAGCGCCACTGACGACGTATCCTTGAACGGATCGCCGACGATGTCACCGACGACGGTCGCCGCGTGCAGCTCGGTGCCCTTCTGCTTGAGCTCGACCTCGACGATTTTCTTCGCATTGTCCCACGCACCACCGGCATTCGCCATGAACACGGCCTGGTACAATCCGAAGAGTGCGATCGAGACGAGGTACCCGATGAAGAAGTAGGGCTCGACGAATGCGAAGGCGAGCGTCGCGAAGAACACGCAGATGAAGATGTTGAGCATGCCCTTCTGCGCGTACTTGGTACAGATCTCGACGACCGCCTTGCTGTCTTCCATCGAGGCCTTCGTCGCGCCTTCGAGCTTGATGTTTTCCTTGATGTACTCGACCGCGCGGTATGCGCCGGTGGTCACGGCCTGAATCGAAGCACCGGTGAACCAGTAGATCATCGCGCCACCGGTGATCAGTCCGAGCAGGAACGGCGGATGCAGGAGCGACAGATTGCCGATCAACTCCGGCTGCAGCCCCTTCGTGAGCGCCACGATGATCGAGAAGATCATCGTCGTCGCACCGACGACTGCGGTCCCGATGAGTACCGGCTTCGCCGTCGCCTTGAACGTGTTCCCGGCGCCGTCGTTCTCCTCGAGGAGATGCTTCGCGCGCTCGAAATTCACCTTGAAGCCGTGCTTCGACTCGAGCTCCTGCTCGATGCCCGGAAGCTGCTCGATGATCGAGAGCTCGAACACCGACTGCGCGTTGTCCGTCACCGGACCGTACGAGTCGACCGCGATCGTCACCGGACCCATGCCGAGGAATCCGAAGGCCACGAGACCAAAGGCGAAGACTGCCGGCGCGAGCATGATTCCGCCCTCAACGGCCGCACCCGGCGTGATCGCCGGAATGCCAAGGCTCACGTAGTATCCCGCCGCCATGAGCCCCATGATCGCCATGCCCAGCCAATACGCGCTGAAGTTTCCGGCGACGAGCCCGGACAGGATGTTGAGCGCCGACCCACCCTCACGCGACGACGACACGACTTCGCGCGTGTGCCTGGAATGCGTGGACGTGAACACCTTCACCAGTTCGGGGATGATCGCGCCCGCCAGTGTGCCGCACGTGATGACCGTGGAGAGCTTCCACCAGAGCGTCCCGTCGCCGAGCGTCGGGATGACCATCTTCGACACTAGAAAGGTGAATCCGACGGACACGAGCGACGTCAGCCACACGAGCGTCGTGAGCGGCGTCTCGTAGTTCATGACGTCCGCATCGCCGAAGCGCGCCTTCGCGATCGCACCGTTGATCAGATAACTCACGCCGCTCGCGATGATCATCACGATGCGCATGACGAAGATCCACACGAGCAGCTGCACCTGCACCGTCGAATCCGGCACGGCGAGCAGAATGAACGAGATGAGCGCGACGCCGGTCACCCCGTACGTCTCGAATCCATCCGCGCTCGGACCCACCGAATCACCGGCGTTGTCGCCCACGCAGTCCGCGATCACGCCCGGATTGCGCGCGTCGTCTTCCTTCACGTTGAACACGATCTTCATCAGATCGGAACCAATGTCCGCGATCTTCGTGAAGATGCCGCCGGCGATACGCAGCGCCGCCGCGCCCAGCGACTCGCCGATCGCGAAGCCGATGAAGCACTGCCCGGCGTAGTCGCCCGGAACGAAGAGCAGAATGCACAGCATCATGAGGAGCTCGACGCTGATGAGCAGCATGCCGATGCTCATTCCCGCGCTGAGCGGAATCGCGTAGCACGGATAGGGCTTGCCGCGAAGGCTCGCGAACGCCGTGCGCGAGTTCGCGAAGGTGTTCACGCGAATGCCGAACCACGCCACGCCGTAGCTGCCGGCGATCCCCAACAGGCTGAACGCCAGAATGATCGCAACGCGCATCGGCGCGAAGCTCAGCAGATAGCCGAAGTAGAGTACGATCACGAAGCCGATGAAGACCTCGAGCAGGAGAATGAATTTCCCCTGCGTCGTGAGGTAGGTCTTGCACGTCTCGTAGATCAGCTCGGAGACCTCCAGCATCGACTGATGCACGGGAAGCGACTTGAGCTTCGAATAGATCACAACGCCGAACAGCAGTCCGATCGCGCAGATCACGAGGCCGCCCATGAGTAGCTTGTCGCCGGGAATTCCGCCCAGGAATGTCACCTGCGAGAGATCGGGCACCTTCAGATTTGCTTCGCCGCCGGCAGCTTCCTGCGCGAACACACGCAGCGCGGTGAGCGGAAGGGCCAGTACCGCAAGCAGCATCGCCGGCCAGCGCGAGAGGATGCGTTTGAACGAATGGTACATGAGGCTCATTAGTGAAGGTCTCCAGAGGGGTACAGAAACCGCCGCGCCAGTGGCCGCGGGCGGGCACATCGTGGGTCGTACGTGCGCTCGACTACGCGAGCGCGGCATCAGCTACGCGGCCTCCGCTCGGCGCCAAAGCGCGTACACCGGAATGCCGATCAGCACGAGGATGAGTCCGAAGATCGACTGCGTGCGAGTCTGCGGCGCGATCAGCAGAATGACCGCCAGAGCGCCAGCGAGCAGAATGTAGAGCGCCGGAAGCACCGGATAGCCAAGGGCGCGGTACGGCCGCTCCATCTCCGGTTTCTTCGCACGCAGAATGAATAGCCCGACGGTCGTGAGCACGTAGAAGATCAGCGCTGCGAAGATCACATAATTGAGGAGCTGACCGTAGGTGCCGCTGAGACAGAGCAGCGAGACCCACACGGACTGGACGATCAGCGCGAACGACGGAACGGCCTTCGCGTTGAGCGTCGCCGCGCGCCTGAAGAAGAGGCGATCGCGCGCCATCGCGAAGTACACGCGTGCGCCGGCGAGAATGAGTCCGTTGTTGCAGCCGAAGGTCGAGATGAGGATCGCGATCGCCATGATCGTCGCGCCGCCCGCCCCGAACATCTGCTCCGTCGCCGCCGTGCCCACGCGATCCTGCGTCGCGTTCGCGATCCCGCGCGCGAGCACCGTCGCACCATCCGCGGCGCCGTGCATCGGAAGCACCATCAGGTACGACACGTTCGCGAGAATATAGAGGAGACTCACGAGCCCCGTCCCCAACACCAGCGCGAGCGGGAGATTCCTGCGCGGGTTCTGCACTTCTGCTGCCGCGAAGGTCACGTTGTTCCACGCATCGCTCGAGAAGAGCGAGCCCACCATCGCGGCGCCCACCGCGAGAACGAAGGCGCCCGTGATCGACGGGCCCGTCGCGAACGCCGCGCCGAAGTTCGCGGCGATGGCCGTGTTGTTTCGACCAATCGTGAAGCCCAGGATGATGAGCAGCGCGAGCGCGCCCGCTTTCACGATCGACAGCGTCGTCTGCACGAGCTTTCCTTCGCGCACGCCGCGCAGATTCACCCAGGTGAGCAGCCACACCGTGGCCAGCCCAAGTAGTCGCTGCGGCGTGAGCCCGAGCTCGATGTTCCCCGACGGATCGGTGCAGCCGAGCGCGCGGATGCAGAGATCGGCGTGCGGAAACCACAAGTAGCGATCGGGCGTGATCGCGGGAAAGAGCACGCCGGCAAAGCGGCCGAACGCCACCGCCACTGCGGCGATCGTTCCCGTCTGGATGACAAGAAAAAGGGTCCACCCATAGAGGAAACCCATGAGAGGACCCATCGACTCGCGGAGAAACACGTACTGTCCGCCTGCTCGGGGATACATCGCCGCGAGCTCCCCGTAGGCGAGTGCGCCGAGCAGTGTAATGAGTCCCGTGAGACCCCAGACGATCAAGAGCCAGAGCGGCGACTCGACCGACCTCGCGATCGACGAGGACACGATGAAGATGCCGGAGCCGATCATCGAACCGGCAACGAGCATCGTCGCATCCGTCAGGGTCATGGCCCGGACGAATTCGGTCGGAGACAGCGTACTTTCGCGCTCGATGGTCCCAGCGGCCATGTGCTTCCTCGATCGATGCGGATTGCGCGCAGGAAGGTGCGCCGGAGCGCCCATGAACAGGCGGCGGCCGACGGGCGGTAAATCGGGGAGAAAGTAACGGCGCAGTCAACTGATGCGCTAGGTAGGCGGCCCTGCGAAATCTCTGTTACGTGCCGATCGGAACGTCGATGCCAGCGGCGACGGGAGTGCCATCGGCGCGATGGGCGGGGCGCCACTTGGTCTGCATGTAGCGATCGCGGAGCTTGCGATCGTAGCCGGAATTGCCGGTGTCGATGTCGACGCGAGCCACGCGTCCTTGCTCATCGATCTCGAAGTGCA
>Ga0207712_10000405_pt1 | contig 37152 bp, 36 predicted proteins | sample KBSS44metaG_FD_184402 | JGI IMG/M metagenome (GOLD analysis project Ga0207712, IMG submission 184402) | Switchgrass rhizosphere microbial communities from Kellogg Biological Station, Michigan, USA - KBS S4-4 metaG (SPAdes) (version 2) | ecosystem: Host-associated > Plants > Roots > Rhizosphere...
GTTCGCCGATCACGGGATTCACGTTACCGCGCTTTGCCCGGGGCCCACCCAGACCGAATTCCTTGCTACGGCAGGCCCGATCGTCGAGCGGGAAATGGCAAAGGTGCCGAGCTATATGTTCCTCAGTTCGGACGCGTGTGCGGCGATCGGTATCCGAGCACTAGAGCGCAATACCCCCGTCGTGATTAGCGGCGGCTGGGCCCGGCTGATGGTTTTCATCGGAAACATTCTGCCCAAGCGGATCCTGTGGGCGGGCATACGCAAGCAAGCGAAACAACTCGACAAAGATTTCCCCGACTAGCCGTAGGGCCGCGCACGACATCCGTCGGATGACCGCCCGGTTGCCGCCGTATGACCAGGCGGAGGATGTGACTCATCTCGGCGGATACACTGGCCGACGTCGGCGCGACTTTATCGGAATGGATCGAGACATAGCCCTCTGCCGGAAGTTCGACCAACGAACGGGGTTTTGCTAGAGCTCTTGATGGGCGCGATAAGCGGCCTTTCGCCCGGGGTGTCCAACTCCGACGAGACAGCCCTGACTGCCCGATTTTCCACTGGACAAAGCAAATGACATAGTGTCACCTCATTCCGATCGAGCAGTTGGCTGCCTAGCCGCGATATAACCGGCAACAGCGCGAAGCAGGCCATCGCTTCATTCGGGAGAATCAAGATGCAGGCCAGTGTCCAAGTTGCAGTCCGCATGCGCTTGCCGCAATTCATCAAAGGCGAAACGCTGTTCGGCAGCGCGCAACAGGTTCACGGCTTTGACCTTGCGCTGCCCGATCTCGACAGCCTGACCTGGCCGCGCGCCGAGCAGGGCCTGGCGTTCGACGTGCCGGTTGGGGAGATCATAGATCTGTTGGTTGCGACCGGTGAGCGGCTGGAGGCCGATCCCGACGGCTATCTTGCCGAGGCGCTCGAATATAGTGTCGGGTCGTCCGATCTCGATCGTCGGATCATCCAGAACTCGTTCAAGGCGCTGCCGTCGATGTTTACGCGCCAAGAACTGGAATTGCGGCTCGAAGGGGAGCTGCGCGATCGCGCCGCGCTCGACGGCTGGCGCGAGGTCACCCATCCATCGGGAGCGAGCGCAAGGGTGCGGGCATTCCCGCCGCGGCTGGTCCACGTGCTGGCCGGCAACGTTCCTGGAGTTGCCGCGATATCGATCATACGCTGCGCGCTGACCAAAGGCGTCCACCTGTTCAAGCTGCCGTCGAACGACCTGTTCTCGGCCCCTGCCATCCTGCGTACGATGGCGGCGGTCGATCCGGGCCACCCGGTTGTCCGCTCGTTTTCGGCGGTGTACTGGCGCGGTGGTGATGCTCGGATGGAAAGCTTGCTATTCCGCCCGCAGTTCTTCGACAAGCTGGTCGCCTGGGGTGGCGAGGCGGCGCTGCGCAGTGCCAAGAACTATATCGGGCCGGGTTTCGAGCTGGTCTCGTTCGATCCCAAGAGCTCGATATCGTTCATTGGCCGGGAGGCGTTCGAAAGCCTCAACACGATTCAGGAAGCTGCCACGGCCGCGGCGATCGATTCGACTTGCTACAACCAGACCGCCTGCGTCGCTAGCCGGTTCCAATTCGTCGAAGGGAGCGAGGAGCAGGTCGATGCCTATTGCGCGCTGCTCCAGAAGCAGCTCGGAGTTCCAGGCCCCACCAGCTCGGAACGGAGCGATCGCACCCCCGAAAACATTCGCGAAGAAGTCGAAACGTTGCGGATGCTAGAGCCGATGTACCGCGTCTGGGGCGGCTATGATGGCACGGGCCTCGTCATCCGTTCGGACGAACCGGTGGAATTTCACCCGGAAGCCAAGACCGTCAACGTTGTCCGGGTTTCTCGGCTTGACGACGCACTCCGTTATGTGAACGTGGCCACTCAGACCGTCGGAATCTATCCGGCATTGCGCAAGGCCGAGTACCGGGACCGACTCTGCAGCGCCGGCGCGCAACGCGTCGTCACGCTGGGCAAGGCGCTTGGCGGCATCCCGGGAACGGCGCACGACGGCTTCTTTCCGCTGCACCGGATGATGCGCTGGGTCAACGACGAGGATTGACCGACAGAGCGCCGGATTCCGCCGGGTCGGCGGACGTACCTGCATGCGCAGTTCGAACTCCACATCAAACTGCCTCATAAGGGCGGGCTCATCGCGCCCGGCGCCGGTGCCGACGAGAACGCTGGTGTGGGACGGCGCCACCGGCCACACCCGGCCGGCTGGGACGCTGGAAGCGGCTATGCTCGCGCCGCTCCCGGCCGATACGCCCGAAGGCGCCATCGCGCTCGCCGTCTCCAGTGACGGCCGCAAAGCCTGGACGAGAGCGCGTCGCGGATCGACATTTCCGCCGCCTCATCAGCTGGTCGTCGAGGATGCGAATGGTCGCCGCACCCTCTGCGACAAGCCCGAATGCGACGCCACCGAGCTGAAGCTCTGGTGGACGACCGACGGTCGTGCGGTCCGCTACATGCGACGCGAAGGCTGGGGACGCGAAGCGACAGCGATCTATACATGGTCGCCAGGATCAACGCCGCGCCGACTTTACCTGACCAATGACCTGCTGGTCGAATGCCAGCCTGCCGGTGATGATCTGATCTGCCTTCACGAGTCGTCAACGACGCCGAGGCGCTTGATCAGGCTCGACCCGGCGAGCGGGCGAACGACGATATTGTTCGATCCCAACCCGCAATATTCCCGCCTCACGCTGGGGCGCGCCGAACGGCTGCGCTGGAAAACGGCTTTCGGCGTCGAGGCGTTTGGCGATCTCGTGTTTCCCGTCGGTTATCGGCCGGGGACACGCTATCCGCTGATCGTCGTGCAATACATTACGCGCCAATTCCTGCGCGGCGGCGTTGGCGACGAATTCCCGATCCAGTCCTTCGCCAACAACGGCTATGCCGTGCTGAGCTTGCAGAACCCGAAATCACCCGATTGCTGCGGCGACGCCAAAAGCTGGCGCGATGTCGACAAGGCCGACCTCGTGGACTTCAGGCAGCGGCGCAACATATTGTCCTCGACCGAAACCGCTGTGCGGCTGCTGATCGACCGCGGGATCGTCGATGCCGATCATGTTGGGATCACTGGGCTCAGCGACGGCACTTCTTCGGTGCAGTTCGCAGCCCTCAACAGCAGGATGTTCGCCGCCGGCGCGGTCAGCAGTTGCTGCTGGGAGAAGTCCCAGGGCGCGATCCTGGGAGCCGCGATTGCCCGCACCTACGAGGATATTGGCTGGCCAACACTGAACGAGGATGCCCCGGATTTCTGGTCCCGGATCTCGATTGCGCAAAATCCGCAGCGCGTGGCTTTTCCGCTCCTGATGCAGGCGCCGGATGACGAATATCAGGCAGGTCTCGAGAGCTTCACGGCGCTTCGTGAGGCTGGAAAGCCTGTGGACCTGTTCGTGTTCCCCGACGAGCATCATGTCAAATGGCAGCCGGCGCATCGACTGGCGGTCTATCGGCGCAACCTCGCCTGGTTCGACTCTGGCTGAAAGGCCGGATGCCGTCCGATCCCGATCGGCACGTGGAGGCCGAACGTTGGCTGGCGATGAAGAGGACCGCCGCCGAAGGAAGCGGATCACGGATCAAATGACCGCCCGCCGGCCAGCTTCTATGCGCTCGACCATGCCCGTACCCATGCCTCGGTGTCGATCAGCGAAAGCAGCCGCACATAGGCGGTGCCCTGCGCGACGCGTTCGGGCGTGAGCACCGTGTCGAGGGCTTGGAGATCGAGCAGCGCGCGCTCGGCCAGGAGGCCACCGAGCAGATGTTCGCGGATTTCGGGGAGGTTATGCGCGATCATCTTGATGGCGAAGGCATCGGGTCCGCCTTTGGTGCGACGCTCCAGCAGCGCCGTTGGCAGGTCCCGCTGGAAGGCACGCCGCGCGAGCGAGCGATTGACGCCGCCTTCGCACATCGTCCAGATCGGAGTCCCGAGACAGAACTCGATGATCGGCTGCGACACCAGGGGATGGATGGTCGGCAGATAGAGGCTCCGATCATAGCCATCATGGTGGCATTGCATGCGCAGCAGCATGGCGATCTGTGCGGCCTTGCCCGGCAAGGCCGTCGGCGGCGACTTGAGCCAGGAATGGTCGATGCCGAGTTCGTCCTGCGCGCGAACGACTTCGGGATGGAGGAAGGCCGTGTCCGCCTGCCAGCGATAGGTCCGCCCCGAAGTTCGCCAGACCCGGAAGGCTTCGCGCACAGCCTGAACCATGCTGCAGCCGGTGATCCTGCAGACATCGCCGATCGTTCGCATCAGCCCTACCCCGACCCCCTCGACGAGGTAGCGGTCGATGATCGGCCTGGCGGAACTGCTGTTGTAGAAAATGTCGTCGCCGCCGCTCCCGGTCATGAAGACATCCGATTGCCGATGCTGGGCGGCATCGACGACGGCGGCCTGATAGGCCTGGTCGTGCGTCCAGCCCGAAGGCCGGGGTAGATGCGCGCTGACAGAGCGTCCGATGCGGACCGCGTCGAGATCAAACCAGGTTTCGATCAGGTCGGCGCCGACGGCCGAGGCGATCATGCGCGCAAAAATGCGCTCGTCGCCCTGCGGATCCTGGGTGACCAGCGTCAGGCAGGCGAGGTCGAGGCCGGGCCTGACGAGGTTTACGGCGACGATCGAGGAATCGAGTCCGCCCGAGACGCCGAGAGCTTGTTGGTAGGGGCGAAAATTCTACCAACAAAATGCCAAGCTTGGGGTCGGGCTGCAAGGGGTCCGCCTGAGACGATGCGGGACGTCATCTCTCTGAAAATGGCTGATTTCCGTGGTTTCGTGGGGACGCTTTGAGACGTCCCGGGACACCCCGGGACGGGTGTCTGGCTGGGGCACTCGGACTCGAGCCGCCGGATGTCGCGAGCCTGGCGAAAGCCACCGCCAAGTCCGGCGCCAATGCCTGGGTCCCTGTGCTGTTCGTCTCGTCGTCGATGCCGATCGCGACTCTCAGAACCTATGCCGTCCAGCTCGAACGCACGAAGGGCATACTCGCCTTTCGCGGCATGCCCGGCGGTCTTCACAAGGTCGGACCGATGGCCCGGCTCGCGGCCGAAATCCTGCGCATCGATCCAGGCTGCGAGGGGCCCGCCTGCGCGATGCGCGACGTCCAGCTGATCGTGGATCCACTGATATTCCGCCAGCATGGCGTGACCCGGGTCCCGGCACTGGCCATGATCGCGGGCGATCCCACGCGCGCCTGGTGCGAGCGCGACGATGACAGTCCCGCTGCCGCCCACATCGTCTATGGCGACGCAGCACTTTCGGGCCTGTTCGACGAATATCGCCGCCTCGGCGGCGGGGAGGAGGTGCGCGATGCTCAGGCTCGCCTGGATCGCCGGTAAGGCGCTCGTGCGTTGGCTCCGGCGGCTGCCGCGCGAGGCGGCGGTCGCGCTCGGCGCACCGGGTCTTGACCAGGCGGCCCGTCCCGAGCGGTTCTGGCAGGCTTGCGCGATCGTGCTTCCGCTCGCGATGCTGGCGGCGCTGGGGATTCCGCAGATCGTCTGGGTGATGAGCCCGTCGATCGACGCCTGGGGGCTGCGGCCAGCGCCGGGACCGATCGCCAAAGGCGACTTCGTGACGTTCATGCTGTCGCATCCGCTGGCGGGTCCCAGGCCCGTCAACGTCACCAAATATGCTTTGTGCATGCCCGGCGAATCGCTGACCATGATCGAAAAGCCGTCGCCGCACGACCCCGCGAAGCGCGACGGCTATTATTATTGCGATGGCGTGCTGCTCGGCGTCAGCAAGCCGTTCGGCCGCAACGGAAAGCGACTTGAACATCTGCACTGGCAGGGACGACTGCCGGCGGGCCGGGTCTATGTCGGCTCGCACCATCCGAGCGGGTTCGACAGCCGCTATTTCGGGCCAGTGCCGCTTGAGCGTCTCACCCGCATGGAGCGCGTGTTGTGAGGGTTCGACCGCAAGTCTTGCGCGAGGGACGGCTGGTCGCTTGGCTGCTGGCGACATCGATGACGTCGCTAACCGTCATCCCGATCACGGCGTCACCTGCGCAACCGGCGGCTGGTGTAGCTGGCGCCGCGCCCGCGGCGAAGCAGGGATATTGGTGGTACGAAGCACCGAAGCCCGCCCAGCCTGAACCGCACGATCCTGACGCCCTGAAGCGGCCGAACATCCCGCCGATGGCGAATTCGCGACCTGGACGCCGGCCAAAATCCGCAAGCTGATCGAGGCGCAGCGCGATTATGCCGCCACCGTGCTGACGGTCGATGCGGTCGCCGATTTTTGGCGGCTGCAGGATTTTGCACGCCGCAAGGCCCGCGCCTTTGCCGGCGTCACCCAGCTCGCTTTGCTTCAGCACCCCGAACTCAACGCCAGATCCGCCAACCCGATAGTCGGCGACGCACGCGCTGCGCTCTCCGCGCAGAAGGAGGCGCTGCGCCGCAACTATCTGCGCGCGCATGCCGGGCAGTTCGCACTGGTGATGTTCTCGCGCTCGACCTGCGGCTATTGCCGCGTGCAATGGCCGATCGTCCAGCGCTTCCAGGAGGAAATGGGCTGGCAGGTGATCGCGATGGATCTCGACCGCCGGCCGGAACTCGGGCAGCGTTTCGGTGTCGAGATCACCCCGACGACGATGGTGATCCGCCGCGGCAGCGCGCAGCGAATGGTGATCGCGACCGGCGTCGAAGCCTATCCCAACCTCGCCCAGACCGCTTGGCAGGCCGTGCGGCTGCTGAGCGGTGACATCCGACCCGAGCAGTTCCTGACCGGCCCCGGCGAGGAGGATGGGTTCTTCGATGCGCTGTCGAACGGGCCGGTCGCGGCGAGCGATCCACGGGCAATCCTGCCGGGAGACGAAAACGCTGCGGCCGACAATCCGGTTGGCGCGCCATAGGATTGCAAATCGGCTGGGAGGTTCGCCGTTACGGTCAGGGGCCAGAGGTGTGGTCGGGATCGACCCCGAACGTATGAAGTCACCGGCCTCGGGCGTGCCGATCCTCCAGTCACCGTGCGCGACTCTCGATCTTGCATATTTCGCTCGCGGCGGTGCTGTACGCGTCCAAGGCCACTATAGCGCCGAACATCGAAAATGCATGGCTGGAATATACCAGAGGCATAGTTCGAGAGTATATTTCAAGGCCAATCCCTGCTCCAGCGGATAGGTCGGCGAAAATCTGCTAAGTGTCAGAGTTCAGGACAGAAAAAGCCAACCCAGGTGGACTTCTGCGGCCCCCTGTGAAGGGGCGCGGCAGAGCGGGAGGGGATTCACAGATACTCCGTATCTATTTGGTGTTATTATATAAAATAAATCTTCGGTTTTCAACCCCACACTCAGCCCCACAGTCGTCTACAAACGGTGGCGGAAACGCACTGAGGGCGAATAGGCACCGAGAGGACGCGCTAACTCAAGTGAGTGCCCAATTTGTCAGAACAACGCATACAAATTTCTGACAAATTGTGACCGCTCGATGCGTGCAGACGCCGGTTCTGATCTGCACAAAACGAGTCGTTATGATCGTCTAGACCTTGGCTTGCGGCGAAACCAGAATGTCCAGACCGCAAGAATGCCAAGCAGCCCTAGCGCTAATTCCGATGCCGTCATTACCAGGTGCAAGGTATCCTGCCCAGTTTTTGCCGTATGGAGAGGGCATAGCATTTTGTAGATGCGCGCTGCACGCGGTCATTATCAGGATAAAATCTTAAAATCGTCTTCCAGATATTTATCAGTATGATGAATTACGTTCATATTTGGCCTTCAACACCAACGGCAAGCCGGAGAATATCATGACCACCTCATCGGCCGCTACGGCCATTTTCTGATTGATCTCGCCCGCAACATCACGGAATCTTCGGGCAAGGGCATTGTCGGGCACAATGCCCAGCCCCACTTCATTGGCGACCATGATGACGGGCCCCCGTGCGACTGAAACCGCGCGGATCAGCCCTTCCGTAGCAGCCGCCATATCCCGCTCCGCCAGCATAAGATTCGACGCCCAGAGCGTCAGGCAATCCACCAGCACCACCGTTTCAGGCGAGCTGCATGCCATGATCGTTTCCGCCAGCTCCAGCGGTGCGTCGACCGTTGACCAGCGCGGGCCGCGATCGGCGCGATGCAGGACGATCCGCTCGCGCATCTCCTCATCGAAGGCTTGGGCTGTCGCCACATAAACCAGTTCACCCGCCAGGGCTTCGGCCCGGCCTTGGGCAAAGCGGCTCTTCCCAGAACGCGCACCGCCTAGCACCAACAGGTGAGAGAAGGCATCGTTCATCAGCTGCATCCTATTGGGCCGGAAGCGGATCGCGCTGACATAGCTAGCTCCACGAGCGCGTCGATATCGAGATGTTCCTCCAGCGCCGATGCGATCTCGTCCAGCGCCGCCTCGACAGAGAAGCCATAGTCCACGCCGCCGGCTTCGACATCCATGCGCGACAGGAGCGCGCGGCGCAGTTCCGAATCGGCCAGCACACCGTGGACATAGGAACCAAATACCATCCCCGCCGCATTTATCGCGCCATCGTGGCGCCCGTCCGAGAACACGGCAAAGGGCCGCTGCGTATCGGGTCCGCTGGTTCGCCCCATATGCATTTCATACCCGTGAAAAGGCGCATCCATCGCCATACCGCTGACCGGGCGCAGCGTCTTGTGTGCGTGCAAGGTCGTTTCGACATCAAGCAGACCAAGGCCGTTTGCGGTGCTGGCCGGACCTTCAAGCCCATCCGGATCGGCGATGCTTTTGCCAAGCATTTGGTAGCCGCCGCACAGCCCCAGGATCAGCCCGCCGCGCCGGTGATGCGCCAGAACATCAATGTCCCAGCCCTCTGCTCGCAGGGCGGCCAGATCTGCGATGGTCGCCTTCGATCCGGGCAGGATGATGAGCGCGGCCTCTGACGGGATCGGCTGGCCGGGCGGAACCATGTGCAGTTCGACTTCATTTTCGAGTTTCAGCGGATCGAGATCATCAAAATTGGAGATGCGCGGCAGGATCGGACAAGCGATCAGCTTGCTGCGCCCCGCGCGCGCCTTGCCGCGCTCCAGCACCACCGCATCCTCGCTGGGGAGCCGCGCGGTCGCACTCAGCCAGGGGACAACGCCGAAGCCGCGCCATTCTGACAGGCTCTCGATCTGGCGATAGCCGTCGGCGAACAAGGCGGGATCACCCCGGAACTTGTTGATGATGAAGCCTTGGATCATCGCGGCATCTGCTGGGTCGATGATCGCCTTTGTGCCGACTATGGCGGCAATGACCCCACCGCGATCAATATCGCCAACCAGGACCACCGGCACGCCCGCCGCTCGCGCAAATCCCATATTGGCGATGTCGCCTGCGCGCAGGTTGATTTCCGCAGGAGACCCGGCACCCTCGACCACGACAATATCGCAAGCCTTGCAGAGCCGGTCATAACTGGCCAGAACTTGGCCGAGCAGCGCACCGCGCGCCTGCCGGAAATTGCCTGCGCCCAATGTGCCGCGCATCCGGCCATGCACGATCAATTGCGACGTGCGGTCGGCCTGCGGTTTCAGCAGCACCGGATTCATGTCGGTATGCGGTTCAACCTGGCACGCTGTCGCCTGCAAAGCCTGCGCCCGCCCGATCTCGCCGCCATCGCTGGTGACGGCCGCATTGTTGGACATATTCTGCGGCTTGAACGGCAAGACCCGCAATCCGCGTTTGACCAAGGCGCGGCACAGGCCCGCAACCAGCACGGACTTCCCCACGTCGGAGCCTGTGCCCTGAAGCATTATAGCGCCCATGCCACACCCCCCGCCATGAACCACAGGCACAGGCAGGCCCGGAGATAAATGCCCAACCCGCGCCGAATATCCTCTGTCCGGGTGGGGCGATCACCCTCACCGATCCAGGGTTTGTCCGAAAGGATGCCGTCATAGGCGATGGGACCACCCAGGCGCAGCCCCAGCACCCCTGCCATCGCCGCCTCCGGCCAGCCCGCATTGGGCGAGGCGTGGTTGGACGCATCGCGCCACAATATCCGCCAGCCACCCCCGCCGCACAGGCAGATCAGCAATCCGGCGAGGCGCGCTGGCACGAGATTCATTGCATCATCGGTGCGCGCCGCCGCCCAGCCATAGGCGCGCCATCGCTCCTCGCGATGCCCGATCATGCTGTCGGCGGTGTTGATCGCCTTATAGGCCAAGATGCCGGGCAGACCCAACACGAGCAGCCAGAACAGCGGTGCGACCACTCCGTCGCAGAAACTTTCCGCCAGACTCTCGATAGCGGCGCGCGCAATGCCCGACTCGTCAAGCGCCGCCGTATCCCGGCCAACGATCATACCCACTGCAGCGCGCGCGGCGGGGATATCTTGCCGCTCCAGCGCCTCGGCAATCGGGCGGACATGGTCGTGCAAGCTTCGTTGCGCCAGACCAGGCCAGGCCAGCACCGCGATCAAGGGCCACGCCCAAGCCCCGGCGAAGGTCACGCACAGACTTTGCAGCACCCATCCCGCGCCGCTCACCGCGCCCAGCAGGATCAGCACGGTGACCATCCCGGCCATGCGTCGCTGTCCATCGGTACGCGAGGGGGAATTCCACCGCCTTTCCATCGTGGCAATGATCCGCGCAAAGACGCCCACCGGATGGCCGATCCGGCGATATATCGGCTGCGGCCATCCCACCGATGCATCGAGCACCAAAGCCACTAGGGCGGTCCCCTCAATCATCGGCCAGCGCCGCATCCAGCCGGTCCAGCGCCTCGCGGCTTGCGGGCAGGCCCAGCCGGAGCCAGTGGGGGTCGTAATCGAACGGCCGCGTCAGGATGGCATGCCGCGCGAGGCGTTCGAACAGCGCGGCGGCATCGGCCGTCTCGATCAGCCGGAACAGCGGGCAGGCGCCCACCGCCCTGAAGCCTCGTCGTGCCAGAACCGCATCCAGCGCGGCTGCCTGTTCGCGCAGGGCAATCCGCATGGCGGCTATCCAGTCCGCGTCCCGATAGGCTGCCATGCCAACGGCCAGCGCGGCTGCCGATAGCGGCCAACTGCCAAGCCTCTGGCGATATTGGGCGATCAGTGTACGCGGTCCCAGCACAAAGCCGAGCCGCACGCCGGCCAGCCCAAAGAACTTACCGAACGAGCGAAAGATAATCAGCCGCTGTTCATCCTCCATATGGGCGGCAAGGCTGCTGTGCGGGGTGGCATCGGCAAAGGCTTCGTCCACCACCAGCCAGGACGCGCCGTTTTGCCGCGCTTGCAGCCAGCCCAGAAGCGTGGTGGGCGGTGTGATCAGACCATCGGGATTATTGGGATTGGCGAGGATGATGGTCGCTTCCTCTGCCCCCGTCAGTTCGGTCAGGGCCACAGGGCGGCTGTGGGGAATCATTTCGCCATGGGTGCGATAGCTGGGCTGGGCATGGATGGCAGGGCCGGGCAGGATGTCGCCCAGCATTCGCAAGCCGATTTCCGTGCCGGGTACGGCGCAAACATGGGCGCGATCCGTGCCGAAACAGGCGGCGGCAGCGGCTTCCAGATTGTCCAGCGCGCCAGCATCGGGCAAGGCGTGCCAGTCCACTGCCAGATCGTCAGCGCCGGGCCAGCCATGCGGATTGATGCCGGTCGAAAGGTCGATCCAGGGCGCATTTCCCCTGCCGAACCGCGCCTCGGCATCGGCGAGCCTGCCGCCATGAAAGCTGAAGCTGTTCATAGCCCGGAGATCCATGGCCCAGAAATCCATGGCGCAGTGACTACCAGGGTCAGCAGCAAGGCGGTTTCGATCAGTTCGATGCCCGCACCATGGCCATCGCCGGAAATCCCGCCGATCATCCGGCGCACCTGCCAGCCCCACCACAGGACCAGCAATGGCATGACCAGAAGCGCCGGATAGAGCGATGACGCCGCAACCAGCGCGGCGGCCCACACCGTCAAATCGGCCGGACCGACGGCTGACCGGAATTTGGCAGCCAGCCCCTGATGCAGGGGCATTAGCCACCAGGTCCAGACGAGCGGGCCGATGCGCGCCGCGAAAGGCACAAGTGCGAGCGGGACGAACGCATCCGCCTCGACCAGCACATAAAGCAGCACCAGCTTGCTCAGGAGCTGGAGAACAATGGCGACAACACCGAAACTGCCGACGTGCGGGTCGGCCAGAACAGCTAACAGACGCTCGCGGTCCTTGTGCACCGCGCCGCTGGCATCGGCTAGGTCGGACAAGCCATCAAGGTGCAGCGCACCGGTCACGCCGACCCAGATGATCAAAGCAATCAGCGCACCAATCCAGGGGCTGACAATAGCGCCAACCCATGCGGCGACCGCGACCAGCGCACCGATCACCAGCCCCGCGGCGGGAAACCAGCGCATGGACCGGGCGAACGCGGTATCATCAACGACGATCGCGGGTGTCGGCAGGCACGTCAGGAATTGCAGGGCGATGATGAAGCCCTTCACGGATAGAGTCCCGCGATCTGTGCCGTAGGCCGCTGGCCAGGTCCGTTTCCGGGCCAGATGCGTAGCGACAGCAGGCAGTTGTAGGGCAGGTCAACCGCCCAGGTCTGGCGAACGTTAAACCCGCAAAGCACCGCCAGCGCCGCGCGCATCGCTCCGGCGTGAGTGACAATCAGCGTGGGCCTCGCCGCCAGATCACTAATGGCGTCCGATACGCGATGCACCAGCGCCGACCAGCATTCCCCACCCGGCGGCGCATGGTCATCGGGATCATCCCAGAAACGCGCCAGCGCCGCGCCATCGACTTCCCCCGGCGCCACACCGTCCCATGCACCAAAGTTCAGCTCGCGCCAGCGCGGATCGATGGACAGCGGCACGCCGGTCTCAAGGCCAATCGCTTCGCCCGCCAAGCGCGCACGGGAGAGATCGGATACGATCAGCACCTGCGCTGCCAGATCCCGCGCCTGATCGACGCAGGCGGCAATACCATTGGCAGTGGGTCGGGCATCGGTGCGCCCGATCAACCGCCCCGCCCCTTCCGGTTCGCCATGACGCAAGAGATAGAGTGGAAAGCCACTCACAGGCTGTCTGCCACCCCAGCCTCGGCGAATGTCGCCATATCGTTGTGCGTGGCCAGCGCTGCTCGGATGACGGACACGGCAACCGCTGCGCCGCTACCCTCTCCCAATCGCATGCCGAGCGAGAGCAAGGGGTCAAGGCCCAGATGGCGGAGCAGGCGGATATGCCCCGGCTCGGCTGAGCAATGGCCCGCCAGGCAATGATCGGTGATCGCCGGAACGCCGGCGGCCAAAGGTGCCAGGGCGGCACAACTGATGAAGCCGTCCAGCACCACGGGGATGCTCTGGCGGCGGGCCTCCAGCACCGCTCCGGCGATTGCCGCGATTTCTCGCCCGCCCAATCGGCGCAGCGTCTCAAAGGGCGTGAGCGGCGCATCGGCATGAAAGGCCAGCGCCCGTTCCACCACCGCCACCTTGCGCGCGATGCCCTCCGCATCGACCCCCGTCCCCGGCCCGACCCATTGCGCGGGCGTGCCGCCATAGCTGCGCGCGCAGAGCGCCGCGGCAGCGGTCGAATTGCCGATGCCCATTTCACCCACGACCAGCAGGTCCACGCCGGGTCTGACCACCGCCACCCCGGCGGTCAGCGCAGAAAGACACTCCGCCTCGTCCATGGCCGGAGCGATGGTGAAATCCGCCGTGGGCCGATCGAGATCGAGCGCAACCACCTCGAGGTCGAGCCCGGCGGCCGCCGCCAGCGCGTTGATCGCCGCGCCGCCGGCGGAAAAGTTGCCGACCATGGCCGCCGTAACGCTGGCCGGAAAGGCGCTGACGCCGTGGACGGCAACGCCGTGATTTCCCGCGAAGATCGCGGCGCGCGCCAGTTCGATCATGGGCTGCGGCGTGCCCTGCCACCCGGCCAGGAACACCGCGATCTCTTCCAGCCGCCCGAGCGATCCTGCCGGCTTGGTCAGGCTGGCCTGCCGCGCGCGCGCAGCGGCAGTGGCCTTCGCATCGGGCCTGGGCAGATGCCCCAGCGCCGCTTCGAATGCGGCGGAGGAGGCAAACCAGCTCATTCGGCGACGTAGCCAGCCGGCGGAGTGCGGGTGATGAAATGGCCCTTCACGCCTTGCGGCCATTGCTTGAACGGCACCCGGCCATGTTCGCTGGCGGCATAGTGGACGGCATAATCGAGAATGGCGGTGGCAGCCTCTTCGTCCGGCGCGAACCGGCCCAGCACATAGCCGACCTTGCCCGGCGCGCGGAGGTGAACGGTGCAGAAGTCGGTGCAGGCAAACAGGCAAGGCATTTCCTGCACGGCGACTCCGGCATAACGGGCATCGCTCCCCTGGACCGAGCGCAGCGCCGCCACCATTTGCGCGCCGCCGCGCATGCCGGTGTCATCCTCCCGCTGGTCCGCGCTGTGGCGGCAGGTATTGCAGGCAACGATGGCGGGGCCATCCTCCACTTGTTTCAGCATGGTCTTCCTGTCCTTCGGTAGACGGTCATCGCTCGAACACCCGGTCGCTCCACGGTTCGCGGGACTGCCATCCGCGCCGTTCCAGTTCGGGAGTGTCGAATTCTTCGGCCGGGTAGCCGATGCACAGCAGCGCGATCAGCGACCATTCGGCGGGGACGTCCAGCAGGGCCTGAACGGTCTGCGGATCGAGGATCGACACCCAGCCCAGGCCGATGCCGCGCAGCCGCCCCGCCAGCCACAGGTTGTGGATCGCCAGCACGCAGGAGTAGCGCAGCATTTCGGGCATGGTGGCGATGCCGAGGCCATGCCCAGCCTCGGACCGGTCGTCACAGAACACCGCCAGCAGTTCGGGAGCCTCGCGCAGACCGTGCAGCTTGAGCGAGACATAGTGATCATACCGCACCTGCCCGGCGTAACGCTCCGCCTCGCGCGCGCTTTGCGTATCGACATGGGCGGCAAGCGCATCACGGATACCGGGCGAGCGCAGACGCACGAAACGCCAGGGCTGCGCATTACCAACCGAAGGCGCGAGCGAGGCGCAGGCCAGCAGCGCGCGCATGTCCACTTCCGCCACGGCGCGGCGATCGAAATGCCGGACATCGCGGCGCCAGCGCAGCAATTGCGTAAAACCTGCCGCGAAAGCCGCGTCGAACAGGGGGGGAGCCTCGCTCAGAACTCGATCCCCTTCTGCGCCTTGACCCCGGAGCGGAAGGGATGCTTCACCATGGTCATCTCGGTGACAAGGTCGGCCGCCGCGATCAGCGCTTCGGGCGCGTTGCGGCCGGTGACGATGACATGTTTCATCTCGTCGCGCGTGGTCAGCACCGCGAGAACTTCGTCGAGCTGCAGATACTCGTAGCGCAGTGCGATGTTCAGCTCATCGGCCAGCACCATGTGGTAGGCTGGGTCCGCGATCATGCGCCTGACCTCGTTCAGCGCCGCCTGCGCCGCCGCGATGTCGCGCCCGCGATCCTGCGTGTCCCAGGTAAAACCCTCGCCCATCGGCTTGAATTCGACATTGTCCGGAAAGGCGTCGAACACGGTCTTCTCGCCCGTCGTCATGGCGCCCTTGACGAACTGGACCACGCCCACTTTCATGCCATGGCCGATCGCGCGGATCACCATGCCGAGCGCGGCGCTGGTCTTGCCTTTACCCTTGCCGGTGTGGACGATCAGCAGGCCATGTTCGCGGGTCTTGTTGGCTATGATCTTGGCTTGCGCGGCCTGTTTCTTGCGCATCTTTTCGGCGTGGCGGGCATCGCCGTTTACCGCTTCCACTTCGCCGTCAGTTTCCATCGATCTGCTCCTTTCGCATGAGATAGACGTCCATGATCCAGCCATGGAGCGCGCGCAGTTCGGCCCGGCGCGCGGCGATCCTGGGGCCGGCTTCGGCCAGCGGCCCCCGTTCCAGCGCTTCCTGCGTCATACCCAGATAGGCGCCCCACCAGATGGTTGTGCCTTGCGGTTCCAGCACTTCGAAAGCGCAGCCGCTGTCGAGCATGACGACGATCGTGTCCGTCCCCTGGGGCCAGCCATGCGCGCGCAGCATCCGCCCGGTGGTAATCGTCACCGGCCCGGCGAGCGGGTTCAATGAGATGACGTGGGCGGCGGTCAGCGCCTGGATACTGGTGATGCCCGGCACGACACGGACCTGAATATCCATGCCTCCGCTCTTCAGCCGTTCCGCGATCCGCAAGCTGCTGTCATAAAGCGAGGGATCGCCCCAGACGAGCAGCGCCAGCCGGCCGCCATCGGGCAGATGCAGGGCGATCTGCGCGGTCCAAACGGCGGCGATCGCCTCGTGCCAGTCGATGACGGCATCCAGATAAACCGCATCCGCATCACGAACGGGCAGATCGAACTCGACGATCCGGGCGGGACCGGTCAGCACCTCGGCACAGATAGCGCGTCGCAGGTCGATCAGGTCGGCCTTGGCGTGGCCCTTGCGCGGCAGCAGGATGAGGTCGGCATCGTTCATCGCCCGCGCCGCCTCGGCCGTCAGGTGGTCGGGGTTACCCGTGCCGATGCCGATGAGGTGGAGGTCGATCATTGAGCCGGCGCGATCAGGTGGAAATAGGTTCCGCTCACATGGCCGCGATGCGACCCGGTTTCAGCGACCGCCACGCCATCGGCATCGGTCACGCGGGCAAGTGGCGCGTCGTTCTGCTCGACGACGGTCGAATAGTGGAATTCGTGGCCGCGCAGCCTTGTCCCGGCCGCAAGGCCCGATACCGGCACCAGCAGCTCGGCATGGCGATAACCGAGATGCATCTTGCGCTGGGCATGGCTGGTGACGAGGCCGAGCAGGCCCGCCATGCGGTTCCGCTCGCCGCTCTTGTCGATCAACACCTCACCCAGCACCATATAGCCGCCGCACTCGCCGTGGACGGGCCGCGTCTCGGCATGATCGCGCAGGCCGGACAGGAAATTCGCTGCGGCAGAGATGGTCCCGGCATGGAGTTCGGGGTAGCCTCCGGGGAGCCAGACCAGATCCGCGTGCGCGGCAGGCGCTTCATCCGCCAGCGGTGAAAACGGCAATATCTCCGCCCCGGCACGCCGCCAGCCTTCGAGCAAATGCGGATAGAGGAAGGAAAAGGCGACATCGCGGGCTATGGCGATGCGCTGGGCCGGGGGAAGCGGTAGTCTGCCATCGCCCAGCGGCGCTTCACTCCCACTGGCCGCGCTGCGGATCGCATCGAGATCGGCATGGGCGCGAAGGAACGCGGCAAAGTCGACAATCGCCCGGTCGAGATCGGGATGCTCGACGGCTTGCACCAGCCCCAGATGGCGTTCGGGCAAGGTCAGGTCCCCCCGCCGAGGTAGAGCTCCCAGCACAGGAATACCGGCCGCCTCCAGCCCCCTGCGCACCAACCGCTCATGGCGCGGACTGGCCACGCGGTTCAGGATCACCCCCGCGAACGGCAAGTGCGGATCGAGGCTCCGGAACCCCAGCGCAGTGGCGGCGGCGGACTGTGCCTGTCCGGACACATCCAGCACCAGCACCACCGGCCATCCCATGCGGCGCGCCATGTCGGCACTGGCGCCGTTGCCGGAGGCGCCAGTGCTGGCAACGCCATCGTAAAGTCCCATCGACCCTTCGGCGAGCACCATGTCCGCCCCTGCCGCTTCGGCCGCGATGGCGCCCAGCAGCCCAGCGTCCATTGCCCAGCTATCGAGGTTGAACGACGCCCGGCCGCAGGCGGCACGGTGGAAGGCCGGGTCGATATAGTCCGGCCCGCTCTTGAACGGCTGCACCATCAACCCGTCCTCGGTGAGTGCACGGAGCAGGCCCAGCATCACCGTAGTCTTGCCTGTCCCCGATGCCGGGGCGGCGATCATCAAGCCCGGCACGCTCATTCGGACGCCTCCGCAAAGCGCGAAGCGGCATCCTGGGGCCGGAAGCGGCGGTCATAGCCGGGTGCGTAGAGGCTGCTTTCGGCGAAATCCTGCGCCGCCAGCACGCGCCCGACAAGGATCACGGCGGTGCGTTCCATGCTGCCCGCGACGGCCTGCTCGATGCTTCCGAGCGTAGCACGGACGATCCGCTGGTCGGGCCAACTGGCCCGCCAGACCACCGCGACGGGGCAATCCGCGCCATAGGCCGGGGCCAGGTCCGCCACCACGCGCGCTAGATTGTGGACCGAGAGGTGAATGGCCAGCGTCGCGCCGGTAACGGCGAAATTGGCGAGACTTTCGGCCGGTGGCATGGTGCTTGCGCGCCCCGGTGTGCGGGTCAGCACCAGCGATTGCGCCAGTTCGGGCAGGGTGAGTTCCGCCTCCAGCGCGGCAGCCGCGGCGGCGAAGGCGGGAACGCCTGGGGTGACCGTGAAGGGAATATCCATCGCGCGCAGTCGGCGCAGTTGCTCCCCCATCGCCGACCACACCGAAAGATCGCCCGAATGGAGCCGCGCCACGTCCTGCCCGGCAGCATGGGCCGCCGCGATCTCGGCCACAATCTCGTCCAGTTCCATCGGCGCGGTGTTGATGATCCGGGCGCCCGGCGGACAGTGGTCAAGCACGGCGACCGGGATCAGCGACCCGGCATAAAGGCACACCGGGCAACCCGCGATCAGGTCGCGCCCGCGCAAGGTCAAAAGGTCGGGCGCGCCGGGGCCAGCGCCGATGAAATGGACGGTCATGTCGGGGTTCCTTGGGCAATGGCGCAGGTGGCCATGCGATCGGGGGAGATGCGGCGCGGCCCGAGCAGGCGCGCGCCCGCGCCGGCGGCCGCCAGGGCGGATGCTTCCGCGAGGCTACCGACATCGCGGGCGGCTTGGCTGGCTACAGAGTGCGTGGTGATCGAGACGGCAACCAATGCCTCGGGCGCTACACCCGTCAGCGGCAGGCCCAGCGCTTTGGCCAGGGGGACCAGCGCCGTGACCTTGTCCTGCGCCGTGGCAAGATGCGTAACCGGAGGTTGTCCCTGTTGCGCCAGGGCGAGAGCCCCACGCAGCGAGGACAGGCCGGCGCCCGACCGAAAGCCGAAGCCCGCGACGATCACAGCACTGCGCTCCATTGCACCACGGGATAGCGCGCGCGCCAGCCAAGCCGGTTCCCGAGCGGCGCGGCGGCGGCCAATTCGATGCGAAGGAGACTGCCTCCCTTTTGACCGTGCCACCGGGTAAGCAGCGCTTCCGATTCTAGCGTCACTGCATTAGCGACCAGCCGCGTTCCGACGGGCAAACGCGACCAAAGGGCTTCCAGCAATGCGTCCGACAGTCCACCGCCGACAAACACGGCATCGGGCAAGGGCGCGTCCGGCAAGACATAAGGCGCGGTCCCGACAACGACATCCAGCCGGTCAACGCCCAACGCGGCGGCATTGGCATGCGCACGGTCTGCGCGCCCCGGATCGGCCTCGACCGCGCAAGCTCGGTTCGCCGGATGGGCCAGCAGCCATTCGATCCCGACCGACCCCGACCCCGCGCCAATGTCCCACAGCAGTTCACCCGCACGCGGGGCCAGCGCCGAAAGCGTAAGAGCTCGGACCGGGCGTTTGGTAATCTGTCCGTCGGAAGCGAACCAATCGTCAGGTAGCCCCGCAGTGACGGGCAATGTTCTGCCCTGTCCGGCACAGTCGAGCCCCACCGCTACCGGATGGGCGATGTCGGTCAATGACAGCGCTTCAGCAGGTACGCGGCGCACTCGTTCGCGCGGACCGCCCAACGCCTCCATCACATGCATCGTCGAGGGGCCGAAGCCCTCCCGCGTCAGATATTGCGCCAGCGCCGTGACCGCCTCGCCACCACGCAGCAGTGCCAGCACGCGCCGACCCGGAGCAAGGTGGGGCCTCAACCGCTCCAGCGGCGCGGCATGCAGCCCGAGGCAGGACGTCTCCTGCAAGGGCCACCCCAGTCGCGCGGCGGCCAACCCGAAGGTCGACGGCGCGGGATGCGCCAGCCACTCGCCCGGATCGAGAAGCTGCGTCACACTGGTCCCCGCGCCGAACCAGAAGGGATCGCCCGAAGCCAGCATCACCACGCGCCGCCCGCGATGTTCCATCAGGCGCACGATCCCGTCGGTGAAGGGCACTGGCCATTCGACCGTCGGGCAGGTAATCGCGGGCAGCAGCGAGAGGTGCCGGGCAGGCCCCATGACCAGCTCGGCCTGCGCCAGCGCCGCCCGGCTCGCGGTGGAGAAGCCGTCCGGCCCGTCCTCGCCGACGCCGATGATTGTCAACCACGGCATGTGCCGAAACAGGGGAGCCGTATCAGCCATGCGACATGTCCTCCTGCTGGGCGGCACAACCGAGGCGAACGCTCTCGCCCGACTGCTCGCGGCACAGGGCATTGCGGCGACGCTCAGCTATGCCGGCCGCACGGAGAGACCCCGTGCTCAGCCGGTGCCTGTGCGTGTCGGAGGCTTCGGCGGCGTTACGGGACTGGCCGACTATCTGCGCCATCATCGCGTGTCTCATCTGGTTGACGCGACACACCCCTTTGCCGCGACGATGAGCGCGCATGCCGTGGACGCTGCTCGGTTGGCCGGCGTCGCCCATGTCGCGCTGACCCGTCCGGCCTGGGAGCCGGTCCCCGGTGACCATTGGACGCATGTTCCAGACATTGACGGTGCGGTCGCTGCGCTGGGCGGGCCAGCCCGCCACGTCATGCTCGCGCTGGGACGGATGCATGTGGAAGCCTTCGCCGCCCAGCCGCAGCACCATTATCTGCTGCGCTTCGTCGATAGACCGGAACGCCCGCCCACTCTGCCCCGCCAAAGCCTGGTCGTGGATCGTGGTCCCTTCACAGTCACAGGGGACAGCCGCCTGATGCAGGTCCATACCATCGACCTGGTCGTGTGCAAGAACGCCGGCGGGCAAGGCGCTGAGGCCAAGCTGCTCGCCGCGCGACAGCTCGGCTTGCCGGTGTTGATGATAGACCGCCCTGCCATTCCAGACCGGGCAGAGGTCGACCGCCCCGAGGATGTACTCGCCTGGCTCGGTCATGATGCCGGCCCCGGCGCCGAACGCGGCGTGTAGAGGATCGGGCCGCCCGTCCGTTCAATGACCCGGGTTAGGCTCGATCCGACGATGACCATGGTGCGCATGTCGGCCATGTCGGCGGATGCCTGCCCAAGAGGCACGATCCGCAAGCGCTCTTCCGGCGTCGATACGGCGCGGGCGAACAGGATCGGGCGATCATCGCCGCACAGCGCGCGCAGCAGTTCCAGCACGCGCTCGAAACCCTCCGGCCGGGCCTTCGATCTCGGGTTGTAGAAGGCCATGGCGAAGTCGGCCTCCGCCGCCAGTCGCACCCGCTTTTCGATCAGGAACCAGGGCTTGAGATTGTCCGACAAGTTGATCGCGCAGAAATCATGTCCCAGCGGCGCACCCGCCCGGGCGCTGGCTGCAAGCATGGCAGTGATGCCGGGCAGCACCCGGATGTCGAGATCGCGCCAGTGGGCCGGGCCAGCCTCCAGCGCCTCAAAGACGGCGGCGGCCATCGCGAATACACCGGGATCGCCCGAGGATACCACAACCACGCGCCGCCCTCGCGACGCCAGTTCAAGCGCATGGGCCGCCCGGTCCAGTTCCACGCGATTGTCGGACGGGTGAAGCGTCAGCCCCTCACGCGGGGCAACGCGGGCGACATAGGGGATATAGCCGATGACATCGCTCGCTCCGGCCAGAGCGGCGGTCACCTCGGGCGTGACCAGTGCCTCGTCGCCCGGCCCCAGACCGGCGATGGTGATCCAGCCGCTGTTTTGTCCAGCGCTCATGGTCTGCGTCCTTGGCCATGAATCAACAGGATCGAGAAATAGGGCGTGACACATGTCGCCTCGATCAACCGGGTGACGCGCTGGCCGGGCATGGCGGCATGTTCGACCAACCAGGCCGCATCCTCGCGTCCCGCCGCTGCCACCGCGCGGCGCAGTTTGGGCAGGTTGCGCCCGATTTTCATCACGACCAGCGCATCGGTATCACGGATGCGCCGCGCCAGTTCGTCCTCGGGCAGGGTCGCCATCGCGATGGTCAGCACGTCATCGCCCCAGGTGATGGGAATGTCGGTCGCGTTCCAGGCCCCGGCCATGCCGGTGATACCCGGCACCACTTGTACCGGAACAAAGCCCGCCAAACGACGATGAAGATGCATGAACGAGCCGTAGAAGAACGGATCGCCCTCACACAGAACGACAACATCGTCACCCGCCTGCGCGAGCACGAGCAATCGTCCTGTGCATTCGGCATAGAAGTCGGAAAGGCGCGCGTTGTAGCGTGGGTCGGATAGCGGGATCTCGGTCGTCACCGGATATTCCATCGGGATTTCGATCACGTCGGCGCGCAGCATTCCTTCGACAATCCGCCGCGCCTGTCCCGGTCGCCCGGCCTTGCGGAAATAGGCAATATGGCGCGCACCGCGCACCAGCCGGTCGGCGCGCACGCTCAGCAGATCGGACGCGCCCGGGCCCAAACCTACGCCATGAATCGTCCCGACGCCGTGGATCGTTCCCGCCGGTATGGTTTCTGGCAGCACGCTCATTCGGCGCGGCTTGCCAGAGCGTTGATTGCGGCAACCGTGATCGCGCTGCCGCCGAGCCGCCCCTCAACGATGCAGCACGGCACCGGCGGCGCGGCCCACAGCGCCGCCTTGGATTCGGCTGCGCCGACAAAGCCCACCGGACAGCCGATGATCGCTGCCGGGCGCGGGCAATCGGGATCTTCCAGCATGTTGAGCAGGTGGAACAGTGCGGTTGGCGCATTGCCGATAGCCACCACTGCGCCCGCCAGATGCGGCCGCCACAGTTCCAGCGCGGCGGCGGAGCGGGTGTTGCCCATCGCCTGCGCCATGGCCGGCACTTGCGGCGCATTGAGCGTACAGATGATGTGATTGGCGGCAGGCAGCCGCGCGCGGGTGACTCCTTCCGACACCATGCGGGCGTCGCAGAGGATCGGGGCGCCATCGGCAAACGCCGCCCGCGCCGTTTGTGCGAAACCGGGCGTGAAGCGGATATGCGCGGCCAGTTCGACCATCCCGGCGGCATGGATCATGCGCACCGCCACGGGCTCCTCGTCGGCCGAAAAGCCTAGCAGATCGGCTTCGGCGCGGATCGTGGCGAAGGACTGGCGATAAATGGCCGTGCCATCGGTTTCATAGAAATGGGGCATCAAGCGGTTCCAAAATGGGCGAGAAGCTCGGCCGGGCCAAGGGCGGAGCGAACCGCAGGCCCTCCGGCGGGCGCGTTCAGGGAAAGATCGAACAGGCCATCACGGCCCGTCAGCGTGACATCGGCGGGACGCGGGTGGGCACAGCCTTTGGCACAGCCGGAGACATGCAGCCGTCCAACGATATGCGGGGCAAGGCGCTGCGCGAGATCGCGGGTTTCGACCGAGGCCTGGGGGCAGCATGGCGCACCCGGGCAGGCATCGACATGCAGCAGCCGATCGGCAGGGTCGCTGAGCAGGCCCTCTGCGTTCACGGCGGGCGCGCCTTCCAACAACAGCACGCGCCACGCCATGATCCGCACCGCTCCGGCTGACGATGCATCCATCACCCGGGCCAGTATCCGCGCCTCTATCCGGCCGAACGGCAGGCCATAGGCCATGCCGAGATCATGCCGACCCGGCGCGATGTTGGCCGTGGACAGCAGGGGCAAAATATCGCCATTGGCCCACTCGGGCAGGGCCATCCGGTGCCTCGCCATGCGCCCCGCGTCCACGCCGCCGCTTGCCGCAAACCATTGGGCGAGCGCGATCAGCGCGTCCACTTCCTTGCCTGCGGCAACCGCCACACCGGCAGGGCGGCCATCGGCCCGCAGGATCAGGCCTCCGTCCCCGCCGCGCTCGATCCGGAAATCGCCTGCCTCGCCGCACAGGACACAGGCCCGACCGGCATCGACGACGAACCCCACCTTGCCCGGTAGATCGGGCATCTCATCCAGCCGGGTCAGCAACTCGCCCGCAATGCGATGGCTGTCATCACCGGCGCGCCAGTCCGGCGCGACCAGAATGTTGCGCCGCTGTTCGATGACGGGGTCGCCGTCCACCAGATCCAGCGCCAGCAATCGATCGAGCAGCGCCTGCCAGCCGTTTTCGCGCGCACCGCGAATCTGGAGATTGGCGCGGGACGTCATGTCGATCAGGCCATTGCCGTGTGCGCTGGCGGCATCGCACAGGCCCAGGACTTGCGCGCGCGTCAGGCGGCCAAGCCGAGGCTTTACCCGCACCAGCAGACCGTCGCCCGCCATCATCGGGCGCCACGCGTCGGGGCACCAGCCCTTTACCGCCGCGCCGGTCATGTCCGGTCCTCAGGGTTGGCTGGAAACGGCAGGCTGGCGAGGATGGAATTGCGCCGGGTCTGCCACAGCCCGGCGGCGTGGAGCGCGGCGAAGCGGGTTTCCATCGCCGCCAGCGCGCCGGGGTTTTCGCGCTCAAGAAAGGCGCGAACATCGGCACGCCCCAGCGTCGCATCGTGATAGAGGTCGAACAGATGCGGCGGCACGCTGGCCGAAAGATGGGCAAAGGCGCCCATATGGTCCAGCGTCGCGGCCAGTTCCGCCCCCCCGCGAAAACCATGGCGCATCATGCCGGTGACCCAGCCGGGCTGCGCGGCACGGGCGCGGACGACGCGGGCGATCTCTTCGGTCAGGGTGCGCGCGGCCGGATTCAGCGGGTCGCGATTGTCGAGGTGATAGAGCGCAGTTATCCCGCCCATCAGCGCCTTGGCAGCGGCAAAGCCCGCCTCGTGCGCGGCATAGTCGGCGGCCAGCAACAGGTCGGTTTCGGGCAAGTCCTGAAGGTGGACAAAGGCGTCAGCTCCTTCGACGCGCCGACGCAGGCCCTCAGGATCGGCGACGGCTCCAGTCGCATCGGATGTCGCGTCAATCGCATGATCCGATGCCGCCAGCCACGCTTCTCCGGCCGCGCGTCGGGCCGCATCAGTATAGACCTCGGCCGCATCGCCGAGGCCAAGGCCATAACGGCCCGGGGCCGGACCATAGACGCGCGGGGCCGAAGCCTGCCCCGCAAAGGGGTTCCAGTCCGCCGGTTCATCCCGCAAACATAGCGCACGCACCGCTTGGCCAAACAGCATGGGCAGCGTCGGGAAGGCATCGCGGAACAGGCCAGAAACCCGCAGGGTCACGTCGATGCGGGGCCGGTCCAGCAGCGCAAGCGGCAGGATTTCGATGCCCGTCACCCGTTCGGATGTCATGTCCCACAGCGGTTTTGCGCCCAGCAGGTGCAGTGCCATGGCGAATTCCTCGCCCGCCGTGCGCATCGTGGCCGATCCCCACAGATCGATCACCAGCCCGCGCGGATAGTCGCCATGATCCTGCAAATGCCGCCGGATCAGCTCCTCGGCCAGTGTCACCCCTTGCGCATGGGCGGCGCGCGACGGCACTGCGCGCGGGTCTATCGCATAAAGATTGCGCCCGGTTGGCAACACATCACTACGCCCGCGAAACGGGGAGCCGGACGGGCCGGGAGGAACGCGCCGTCCGTCGAGTGCGACCAGCAATCCGGCCCGCTCGGCTGCGCCCTGATCGCCACGCCCGAACACATGCAGCCCGTCACCGAACTGGCTTTCCTTGACGTCGCAAACGAAGCGGTCGATCCGGGTGATCGCCTCGACCAGCGTGGCCGCGCCATCAAGGCCCAGCTCAGCTTCCAGCCCCAGGGTTCGCGCTTCCTCACGAATGGCCTTTTGCAGACGGTCGCGGCGGGCGGGGTCCAGGCCGTCTGCGTTGGAAAATTCATCGAGCAGCGCTTCGATCCGGGCCAAGCCCGCACCGCTTTCGCTTTGCACCAGTGGCGGCGGAACGTGCCCGATGGTGACGGCGCCGATCCGGCGCTTGGCCTGCGCGGCTTCTCCGGGATCGTTGACGATGAACGGATAGATCACCGGCATCGCGCCGGTCAGCGCCTCGGGCCAGCAAGCGTCGGACAGCGCCACCGACTTGCCCGGCAACCATTCCAGCGTGCCATGCGCGCCGATATGCACCAGCGAGTCCATGCCCCGTTCGCGCAGCCAGAGATAGAACGCGACATAGCCATGGCGCGGACAGCGGGAGAGATCGTGATAGTCCCCGTCGCGACTGGCGCTGTCGCCACGTTCGGGCTGCAAGGCCACAAGCACGTTGCCGACAGACAGCGCGGCAAAACGAAACGCGCCATCGGCAACGGCCACATCGGCTTCCGGCTCGCCCCACGCGGCGTAAAGATCAGCGCGCAAGGCTTCGGGCAACGCGGCCAATGCCTTGCGATACTCGACCAGCGGCCATTGCAGATGCTGACGCCCTAGGAAAATCGTCAAGTCTGTCTGGCCGTTCGTGGCATATCCCGCCTCGGCCAGGTCGGACAATATTGCCTCGGCAGACGCGAGCGCATCCAGCCCTACGGCGTGGGCCATCTGGTAGGCCTTGCCGGGATACGTCGACAGGACCAAAGCAACCCGCCGTTCCGCAACCGCCTTTCGGGCGAGTGCGGCCCAACCCGCCACCCGTGCGGTGATCGCCTCGATCCGGTCGGGATCGGCGCGATGGATGGTGCGGGCAAATGCGAGCGCGGGATCGCGCGTCCCCGCCTCCTTGAAGCTGACGACCCCTGCAAAGACCCGGCCGTCAATCTCGGCCAGCACCACATGCATGGCAAGGTCTGCCGGGGAAAGCCCGCGCGAAGCCGCCGCCCAGCCGGCGCGGGTGGACGTGGCCAGCGCCAGTTGGAACACGGGAACGCCCGCGCCATCGAGCGGGGTATCGCCGTCCTCGCCGCGCGCGGAAAAGGCGGTGGCGTTGACGATCGCCGCCGGGCCAAGGCCGCGCACCCAATGGTCGACCTGGGCGCGCACCTGCGGGGCTTTGAGCGAGGGAACGAAAATCGACAACGCGTCAAAGCCGCGCCGCTCGAATGCGGCGTGGAGGGCGGCAAACGGATCCAGATCGTGCGCGGTCAGGTACGAGCGATAGAAGATGATCAGGACCAGCGGCCGTTCGGCATTGCGCGCAAAGGCTTCAGGATCGACCACCCCAAAGTCGGGATGCCACCCTCCCGTCATCGGCAGCGGCTCGCAACTTTGGGTGGGTGCATCGATCAGCCCCGCCAGCCGCGACAGATCGACGAGCGCTGCCTGCGCCGCCCCTATGCCCCCCGCATCGCATAACTGCGCAAGGTCTCGCAACGCGGGCACCGGGACAGTCGAAACCGCATCCAGCCGTGCGTCTTCGCAGCCGTCGCCGGGCAGCACGGCCAGCGCGATGCCGCGCGACCGGGCCAGAGCCTCGACCCCTTGCAGGCCGTAGCTCCAATAGGGCGTACCGCCGATCAGCCGGATTAGGATCGCTTTTGCGCCCGACAGCGTCCGCTCGACATACGTGTCGACCGATAGCGGATGCATCAGCGCCACCAGATTGGCGAGCCGCAGCGAAGGAAATGCCGCGTCGTCTGCCCGGGCCTGATGCCATGCCGCCGCGAACGCGCCGAGGTCGCTGTCCGAAAAGGACAGGACCACCAGATCCCCAGGCTCTTGCCCCAGATCCTGCGGGACGGCGGTTTCCTCCATCCCATGGGTTTCGCGGAAGATGACGTGCATGGCCCGTACCTACGCCAGCAACGCCGCGCGAATGGTGTCGGCATCGACATGATCATGTTCGGCAATCGCGACAAGCGTGGTGCGCCGTGTCTCGTTTGGCCGCCACGGGCGGTCATACTGGTGCCGCACCCGCGCACCCACGGCCTGCACCAGAAGCCGCATCGGTTTCCCGGCAACGGCGGCATAGCCCTTCACGCGCAGGATATCGTGATCGCGGGCCAGCATTTCGATCCGCGCCACAAGCGCCGCCGGATCGGCGATCTCGCCCCATTCGACGACGGTACTGTCAAAATCATCATGCTCGTGATCGTCCTCACCATCGTGGTGCGACTGGCGCGCGGCGATGTCGTCTTCTGCAGCAGCATCAAGGCCGAGAATCACGCGCGGATCGACCACCCCTTCTGTCAGTTCGATCACCGGCACCGGGCGTCGAACCTCTGCCGCGATGATCGCGCGCGCGGCGGCGACGCCCTCGGGTCCAGCCAGATCAACCTTGGTCAGCAGGATCAAATCGGCGCAGGCGAGCTGGTCCTCGAACACTTCCGACAACGGCGTCTCATGATCGATGCTCGGATCAGCGGCACGCTGAGCGTCGAGCGCAGCCACATTGGGCGCAAACCGTCCTGCCGCAACGGCCTCGGCATCGGCCAGTGCCAGCACGCCATCGACGGTGATCCGGCTGCGGATGGCAGGCCAGTCGAACGCCTTGAGCAGCGGCTTGGGGAGCGCCAGCCCCGATGTCTCGATCAGGATGTGATCCGGGCGCGGATCGAGCGCGAGCAGCTTTTCGACCGTGGGGATGAAATCGTCCGCCACGGTGCAGCAGATGCAGCCATTGGCCAGCTCAACGATGTTTTCCGCCGGGCAATCGGGAATGGCGCAGTATCCAAGAATGTCGCCATCCACGCCCAGCGAGCCGAATTCGTTGACCACCACCGCCAGCCTGCGGCCGCCGGCATTCCGGATCAGATGGCTGATGAGCGTGGTTTTCCCCGCGCCCAGAAAGCCCGTAATGATCGTGACCGGCACCTTGGACAGGTCGGACATGGCAATTCCCCCCGCGCGCCAGAGCGAGAAACGGCGGGGCTTGCCGGACAAGTCCGGTCGGCGCGCGACGACGGGCGGGCGCGACAAAGCACCCGTTACCACGCGACCGTGCAGCCCCAGCCACACAGCTTCGTCGCTCAGACGGAGAATTACCGTGCCATGACCATCCCCTGGATCAGGCAAGAGCGACCGGTGCGCCGGCAGGTCTCCTGGCTCGCGGGTCACAGCTTGATGCACGCCTTCCCAGACTTGCGCGAATGCCCAGCATCCACGCATTGCCCAGTGGCGGCTCCTGCGTTCAGGAGCATGTGCATCGCGCTATCCGCTTACAGTTGCAGGGACAGCCACGGATTTGGGAGCAAGCTCCCGCACCGCATTCCCGATTAAGCCCCTTGCGGGGCACCGGCGCGATCATCGAAGGGCGGGTTACCCCGTTCCTTCGCCACGCAGTCTAAACGAAAATAGCGGCCAGGCAAATTGAAGATGTTGTTGCCTCATCCTCTTCGCGCCACCGCCGCATCTCGGCCGGGTTGGCGGCCAGCCGCTCGATCGCATCGCAAGGATAGGTCCACAGCGATATCTCGGTTGTGCCTTTTCTGATCCGGCACGTCCCCGATCGGGGCAAACGGCCGTCCTTGGCCCACCGTATCCGCTCGCGGGACGTGATGCCGAGAATATCCTCGACCTGTCGTTGGCTGACAGGCTTGCACGCTATCCGGAAAAGCCGTTCCCGTATGGCATCGACGAGAGTTTCGGCGGCCCGCCCCGAATCCGGATCAAAGACACAGCTTCGGCTGGATCTATCGAAAATTCCGGTGGAACGCGCCATCAACATCCGGATCGCCGCGTCGCGCTCGCCGCGCTGCACGCAAAGTCCAAGCGGCATACGGGCGTCGAGATCGATCGAGACGGTGAAGGACATGTCGTCGCGCCTGAGTATGGCGCAACGATCCACTCGTTGACGGTCAGGCAACGACGGCGACCTCGATCTCATCGAAGCGTTTCCAGCGGTAGATCGCAAAACTTGCCAACCAGCAGAGCACGAAAAGGCCGATGATGGCGAAGCCGAGACTGTTGAAATTCTTCCCCAGTTTCGCCGCAAGGCTCCAAGGCCATCCCTTCAGATCAAGCTTGTCACTGATCAGGACCATTGTCTCGATGCCGCCAATGACGATGGCCACGATCGCCGAGATCAGCGTGATGGTGATGTTGTAATAGAGCTTTCGGATCGGCTTCACGAAGGCCCATTCATAAGCGCCCAGCATTACCACGCCGTCCGCCGTATCGATCAGCGCCATGCCGACCGCGAACAGCGCGGGCAGCACCAGTATCGTTCCGATCGACAGGCCATTGGCAGCCTGGCTGGCCGACATGCCCAGAATGGCGACTTCGGTTGCGGTATCGAACCCTAGTCCGAACAGAAAACCCAGCGGGGCCATATGCCAGCTCTTGTTCACGACACGGAACATCGGCCTGAACAACCTCGAGAGCAGACCGCGACCACCCAACAGCAGGTCAAGGTCGTCGTCGGCATAGCGGCCGCCTGCGCGAATATGGGCGAAGGTCCGCCAGACAGAGCGCAGGATGACAAGGTTCATGCCGGCAATGGTGAACAGGAAAATCGCGGAAACAACGGTCGCGATCACGCTGCCCATTTCCTTGAAGGCACCGAACCCCGACAGCGCGCTAGCCGTCACCGCGATGGTGATCGACGCTATGGCAATGATCCCGGAATGCCCGATCGCAAACCAGAAGCCGACCGAAACGGGGCGCTGACCGTCCTGCATCAGCTTGCGAGTCACATTGTCGATGGCCGCAATGTGATCAGCATCGACCGCATGACGCAGGCCAAGCCCCCAGGCCAGCACGGCGGTGCCCAACATCAGGGGTTGCGTGTGAAACAGGCTATAGGCCCAGATCCAGACGGCAATGTTTGCGGCAATCAATCCCGTAAACAAGGCGCCGATCCGTCGGCGCAAGGACAGGGACGCCGATGCGACAGATGCGATCATGACTGGCTCCGTGATCCAAGGAAAAATGGGCGGCGTGACAGCCCCCGCCGGATACGCCGCAGGTCGCGGCCAAGCTTGCGCATGCCCATCCAGGCTCCGGTGCCGCAGACCAGTGTGACCACCGCGAGCAAGGGCAGGATGAGGATGTACCGCAACGGACCTTGGCGCAGGCCGGGCAGATCAAAGCTATGCGGCGCGTTCCACAGCCAGCGTTCAGCGCGTCCCGTGCCATCGACCGCACGCAGCAAAGTGCCGGACGCCGCATCGATATAGAGGCGCGTAGCTTGAGGATCAGCCAGCACCGCGCGCCACACCGGCAATCGCACCGCTTCCTTGTGGGCGTAGTAGTAGCTGTCGCCTTCGGACAGCAGGGCTAGCGAGACGACGCGCGGGCCGTTCCGCAATGCCGCCGCGACATCCGCCCGCATCAGGATCGCGGGTCCGCCCGAATTGTCCATCCGCACCATGCGCCCGTCGGCGGTAATGGCAACAAGCGCCATTTTTCCGCCGAGCGGGGCGCTTTCCACCCGGACCGTATCGATGGGGAGCTGGCTGATATTGAACAGCGCGGCTCGCATGTCGGCCCAGCGCATCGGCCCTGCAAGCCGCTGACGTTCGACAAGTCCGGCATTGCTGTCGAAGAGCCCCCATGGGCTCATCGAGAACAACCCGCTCCCGACCCAGGTGAGCGTGATCAGGCCAAAGACCAGCCCCGCCATGTGATGCCACCACCACAGGCCGCGATAGGGCGAGCCGATCATTCCGTCCTTGCGCCGCCTCAACCGGCTAATGCCGACCCAGATCCCGGTGACGATCAGGAAGCAGCCGGTTAGCGAGGTCCAAATGACCACCTGGCTCCACGCAGCCGGGTTTTGGCGCAACACCGTCGGGTAAAGCCAGTGCGGCACCGCGCCCAGCCAGCCCCAGAAGCGCTCAAACCGCGTCGTTTTCTGGACGACTTCTCCGGTCAGGCCAGCGATGTAGGCCGTCGAACCTGCGGCGTCGATATAGTCGACCCGGTAGAGCGGACGGTTGGCGCGAAAGGCCTGGACGGTCCATTGATCGACGGAAATCGGCGTAATCGCGACTACAGGTCCGTCGATCCCGACGTTGCGCCCGAATTCCGTCCCGACCTTGCGGAGGTCTTCGCCGGAAAGTGGTGCCAATTGGGCGCCAGACCCTAGGTCGTAGCTCAGCGGTGATGCGCGGATCTGCCAGATTGCGCGACCATCGCCGTTTTCGGGCACGACCCGCAGCACCGGCCTGCCCGCAACCATCTCGAGGCGGGCCGAGGCCAGCGCGGTGTCGGGCGCGAGGGAAATCCGCCCCCATTCGCGGTCGGCCGGCAGATCGAGGGACGACAATCCCCGCAACTGCTCGGCCGGCAGCAGCTGCGGATAATCGACGTAGAGCATCACGAACCCGGTGAGGCACCAGAGCGTCATCAGCGCGCCAATGACGACACCCGTCCACCGGTGCAGGACGAGCACCGAGGACAGGAGCCGGCTCTGGCGGCGGATGCCGGTCACCCCCGCCGGGGTCGTGATGCCATGCATGGTCAGAACCGGGCGCTGACCGAAACGTCGATCGAACGCGGTCGTCCGAGCAGCCATTGCTCGTCGTTATAGGTTGTGGTCGCGTAGTCCTTGTCGAACAGGTTGTAGACCCGCAGGTTGGCCGCGACATTCTTCGTCACCGCAAACGAGATGCCGCCGTCGACCACCGCATAGCCTGGCACACGGAACTGGTTTGCGTTGTCCGAATAGGTCCGGCCGACATAGCGCAGTCCAAGACGCGTCCGGAACCGCTTGGTGACGTCGTAGCGCAACCATAGATTGGCCGTCGTCTCGGGTACATTGGGCGGAGTCTTGCCGTTGAATGACGTGCTGCCGCTCAGGAACTGGTCGAAACGTGCATCGAGGATCGTGCCATTGGCGTCGATCCCGAAGCCGCCCGGAATATCCAGCGTCAGCGAGGTCTCCAGCCCCTTCGCCGAGCGCTGCCCCACTTGGTCTTGCCGGGGCGGAAGACTGCCCGGAACTGTTGCCAGCAGGTTCTTCTTGACGATCCGATAGGCAGCGAAAGTCGCCAGGCCGCGGCCGCCGAGGAAGCTGGCCTTGATTCCCGCCTCGACCTGATCGCCCGTGGTGTTCTTGAACGCCGCCTGGCGGACGTTGAAAGTGATCAGCGAGCCAAGCGGATCGACGGCGGTCGCATATTGGCCGTAGATCGAGAGTGTCGGGACCGGCTGATAGACCGCACCCACCCGCCAGGTCACATTGTGAAGCGTCTTGTCGAGCCCCAATGCCTCGGTCGCCACGCCGGCGCCGTTGTAGGTCTTGAAGTAGCGTTTGACGTTGGCGTGGTCGTAATTGATTCCCGCCGTCACCGACAATTGGTTGCTGATCGTCAGACGATCCTCGGCGAAGATGGAATATTGATGCGTCCGGCTGCGATGCTGGGGTCGCACGCCGAAGGTATTGTAATAAAGGCCGGTGGCGAAATTGAACGGATCGACCGGCTCGGCGAAGCCGGACGGTGGCGGATCGGAATCGAAGTCGTTCGAATGCCTGAACTTGATGGCGTTGACATCGAAGCCGACCAGCAGCTCGTTCTTCAATCCGCCCCACGTGCCGCGGATGGTGACATCGGCCTGGTTGCCGACCTGCATCTGATCGTGATCTATGCCGAAGAAATCGAACCGGTCGATCTTGCGGGTGGTGCCATTCGAGAAATAGCTTTCGAGATTGCGCCACTTGCGATGCGTGGTCAGGCGGTAGGCGGTGTTGCGGACACTGACGGAATCGCTTGGTGCCCAGTCAATCCGGATCGTCGTCCGGTTGTCCTTGAAGCGCATCAGCGCGTCGGTGACATTGTAGTTCCGGCGCTTGTTCCGATCATCCAGCTTGCCATTGATCAATGGCGTGCCGAAATAGAGCATGGGCTCCTGGTCGCTGTAATCGTCGGACAAGGTGACGGTCAGGCTATCGCTGGGGCGCAACTGCACCGAGCCGGACATCGCGAGCCCCTTCGAATCTCCGCGATCGACCCAGCCGTCCGATTGCGTCCGGCTGATGTCAAACCGATAGGCGATCAGATTGTTCACCGGGCCGCCGACACCTGCAGCAACGCGCCAGCTGTCCTGGGAGCCATAGCCGGCCTCTGCCTCGAACTCGGTGTGGTCGGTGTTCGGCTTCTTGGAGATCACGTTGACCGCGCCGCCGATTGCACCCTGGCCGTAGAGCACCGAAGCCGGGCCGCGCAGCACTTCGATCCGATCCACCGTCCAAGAGTCGGTCGGAAATGTGACTGTACCCGCACCCGGATAGAGGCGAACGCCGTCATAGAGCTGCATGATGGAGCCCGGCCCGCTGAAACCGCGCGCGGCGAGGCCGGTGCCGCCATTGCCGGGATTGGCGACAGAGCTGATCCCGGTCGCGCGGGTCACGGCGTCAACGATCGAAAGATCGCCTCGCGCCCGGATCGTATCGCCTGAGAGCGCCTCGACGCTGGCAGGCGTTTCTAGAACGGTAAGGCCGAGGCGACTGCCCGTTTGTGTGGGCAAGTTGGCATCATCGGTGTGGGCACCGAGCACGAGGATATCGGAATTATTGGCAGCCTCAGATTCCGATTCGGCATGGGCAATGGTCGGCAAGAGAAGCGCGGCAACTGCGGCACTGGAAAGGATGGTCTTGATCACAAATAGTCCCCCGACGTCTGGCGACGTGGCTGGGGCAAACCCGCGCGAACGGGCGACACGTGCGGCGGCCGGACGCCATAGGCGACCGACGCACGTCTCCGATGCGGCCCCAGCCGCTCGTTCGTCGCTCAGACGGAGTTCACCGTGCCGCGGCCATCCCCTGGACCAAGGCAAGAGCGACCAGGCGCCGGCAGGTCTCCTGGCTCGCGGGTCACAGCTTGATGCACGCCTTCCCAGGCCTCGCATGATTTAGCGTCCGGCCCAGTGGCTGCCCCTTCAAGAGAGGCTATGTGCATCGCGCTATCCGCTCACAGTTGCAGGGACAGCCGCGGGTTTGGAAGCAAGCCTCCGCACCGCATTCCCGATTAAGCCCCTCGCGGGGCACCGGCGCGATCAATGAAAGCTGGAATGGTCCAACTCTCGCTGGCACGCCTAATCGAACCAAATCGAAAAGCCAATAACTGACTCCAGATTGGAGTGACGCGGACTTCGACGTCATCGCCTTCGTATCCGCCGGCCATCGCGGCTTGTCGCCTCCCCGACAATCATTCCCGCCGCAAACGACGCCTGAGCCGACATGGATCAGTCGACCCAAAAATAATTGGCGGGTGCTTTGCGCATTAGCCGTTTCCCGCCCAACCCGCCATGCGACGGTGCCCGGGGGAGGGGGAGACGACGATGCTTCGATTTCAAAAGACGGCGATGCACATACTGGGAGGCGCGGCCATGCTTTCCGCCTGCCTGGCGAGCGATCGCGGTTCCGCAAAGGCGCGCGATGGGCTGACGGAGTCAAGCATATGACGACCGAGACAGACACCAACGCCACGCTGCCGCCCGAACGTCTGCTCCGTCTCGCAGAAGTTCGTCACCAAGTGGGTCTCGGCAAGTCCATGATCTACGCCATGATTGGTGAGGGGCGCTTCCCGAGGCCGTACAAAATCACCGCCGCTGCCGCGCGATGGAGCGAGCGGGAGGTGGATAGCTGGATCGAAGCTGTTGTTCGCGACATCGGCACGACCTGATCGGCCTCGGATTCCAGGCGGAATCGGGTCAGCGAGAAGCGGATTCGACGGGGCGCTGCCGGCGACTTTCAACCGGATCAACAACTCCCTCGGCAAGGTCCATCACGGCCCTGGCCGAATAGCGCAGGGAAAGGCCCCGGTGGACAGCTGCCGCAGCGGGATGCTTTGCCTCGGCCGCCATCGCAGCTTCCTGCTTCGCCCGGGCCATAAGATATTCGGTTTCCGGGCCAATCATCCTTCGCTCCTTCGCCTCATGCGCGGGCATTTGCACCGCGAACCTTGCTGCCATGTGACTGGTCAAGCAGTGCGGGATCGGCCGTGCGCGGGATGAGATGGAGAGGTTTCGCTTCAATTGGGACATGACCAGCCGGAGCCGGTTTGACTCATTTCCTTACCTTGAGAGGACGAACCCATTGTCGAGTTTTCGTCTTTCGCGTACATCATCACGGCAGTGAAACGTGCGCTTCATCTCTTTCTCCTTCTGGGAGCCCTGATCGGCCTGTTCGGCCAGGCGGTCGCTTATGCATCCGTCCCGCCAGCGGTGTCAGCGCCGATCGCGATGTCGGGGATGATCGATTCAGGCATGTCCGAAGACTGCATGAAGTTGATGGCGCGGCAGCAGCCCGCGCAGAGGCCCTGCAAGGGCATGACGCCATAGCGATAGCCCATTTTCCTTTGTGGAACTGAAACCAGGATCGATGTCAGGTCTTGATATGTTATCGTTTTCATAGAAATGAAAGCTGGGCGATGGCAATGCGACAAGAGATACATGGCAAATCGCTCACGCAACACCTTCTTCGCTGATCCGTCGGGAACTAACCTGGTGGTGTCCGGGATCTATGATCGAAATAGCTCCGCTATGGCGGCATCAGGTTCAGCGCGAAGTTCTGATACTTCAAGGATCGAGCGGTGACCATCGAAACTAATCTATATCCTCGTCCGAGCGCTTGGGGTCTTGGGTCGGTGGCACCGCTTTTTCCCGCCGTTTTTGCGTTGCATGACGGAGCCAAGTGTCCGTCGTTGGTGGCGTGGGACGTTCGTACGCGACGGGGACGCGCCGCATGAACACGCCTGTACGATACGCGCTAGTTGGTGGGGGTCCGGGGTCCTTCATCGGCGGCGTCCACCGTATGGCCGCTGGGCTTGAGGGGCGATTTACCCTGGTAGCTGGCGCATTCAGTCGCGATCGATCTCTTAGTGCCGAACGAGGCAGTAGTTGGGGCGTCGACCCAAATCGGGTTCATACCGATCATACCGAGCTGTTTGCAGCGGAGGCGGCGCGTCCCGATGGAATCGAGGCTGTCGCGATCGCGACCCCCAACGACAGCCACTTTGCGCTCGTGTCCGATGCGCTGGCGGCAGGACTGCATGTCATTTGCGACAAACCCATGACTGCAACACTGGAGCAAGCGGTTGCGCTTGCGTCACTCGTCCGCGCAAGTCGGAAGGTGTTCGCGCTCACTTACACCTATGCCGGCTACGCGATGATCCGCGACGCGCGCGCGCGCGTGCAGACCGGCGAAATTGGGAGAGTGAGGAAGGTTGTGGTCGAATATCCTCAGGGGTGGCTTTCGCAGTCAAGCGACGCGGAGACCCGCCAGGCTAGTTGGCGCACCGATCCAGCGCGTGCGGGGATCGGCGGCTGTCTCGGCGATATCGGCGTCCACGCTTTCCAACTGGTCGAATATGTCTCCGGCCTGCGCGCCGAGACCTTGTGCGCCGACTTGGCCCGCGTCGTCTCTGGCCGCCGTCTAGATGACGACTGCAACGTGCTCATGCGCTTGGTGGGCAATGTGCCTTGCGTCATTACCGCATCGCAAATCGCCACGGGCGAACGTAACGGGCTCAGTCTGCGGGTTTATGGTGACCACGCTAGTGACGCGAGTCATTCACACTGACGGGTAGAGACGCTTGAGCTTGATGCGGGCGTCGTGGGTTGTGAAGCGCCAGTCGGCCTTGGCGTGATGCTTATTGCGGCGATGTTGCCATGCGGCGACCT
>Ga0207712_10000407_pt1 | contig 36919 bp, 43 predicted proteins | sample KBSS44metaG_FD_184402 | JGI IMG/M metagenome (GOLD analysis project Ga0207712, IMG submission 184402) | Switchgrass rhizosphere microbial communities from Kellogg Biological Station, Michigan, USA - KBS S4-4 metaG (SPAdes) (version 2) | ecosystem: Host-associated > Plants > Roots > Rhizosphere...
TCGGCAAAGATACCAGCTATCTTGTAGTTGGTAAAAACGTAGGCGCTTCCAAGCTTACGAAGGCCGAAAAGTTGGGCACGACGCGCTTAAGCGAGACCGAACTGCGTGCGCTGCTCGGAGAATCTGTGTGAAGACGCCGGTTTTCATCACCGGCAATCAGTACAAAGCAGACTACTTAGCCAAATGGTTGGACTCGCCAATCGAGCATTGCAAGCTGGATCTCGACGAAATCCAAGCCGTTGCCCAGGTCAAGTCCTTCCTGACGGCAACAGCCAACTAGCAGCTTTGTTTCATTCCAAACAAAGAGTTTCGTCACGGTCCGTGTATAATGCCTTCAGAGGGTACGCACATGATTAAATACTTTTACAAGAGCTTGCGCAGCGAGCGCATGCAAGACTTAGACAGTTACAAACCAGGCAGTTGGGTGTATGTTGAGGCTCCTACCAAGAGTGAGCTAGATGATTTGGTGCGTCGTTTTGGTTTGGTCGCCGGCCATCTCGAAGATGCGTTGGACGAAGACGAGATGCCTCGCCTGGAAAAAGAAGGCGAGCAGAGCTACATTTTTGTCCGATTTGCTTACAAAACCGCCGAGGACGAATTAGTGACAGCCCCTCTGTTATTCATTTTTAGCAATGATCTTGTGATTACTGTGTCACAAGTTCGGATGCCGTTGCTTGATTCGTTCGTGATGGGTAAGATAAATTTCGCTACCACACAGCGCGCCAAGTTAATTTTGCTCATTTTGCAGCGTATTGTCGAACAGTACGACGGCTTCATTAGCCACACCAGCAAGCAAATTAAGTTGATTCGTTCACGTCTGCGCGGCCACGAGATTACTAACCAGGATTTTATCGATTTCGTAGTTATTGAGGACGAACTGAATGAGTTTTTGAGTTCACTGATGCCAACCAATGCTACACTGCGCCGCCTGCTGCTCGGTCGCTACATGCCATTGTTTGCCGAAGATCAGGATATTGTCGAAGACTTATTGCTCAATAACGAGCAGTCGATAGAGGCTTGTAATAGCAATATTCAGTCGATTGCCCACATACGCGAAGCCTACACCAGCATTAGCTCCAACAATTTGAACCGGACGATGAAAATCTTGACGGCAGCGACGGTTATCATCGCGCTGCCGAATGTTTTTTATAGCATGTATGGTATGAATGTTCAGCTGCCATTTCAGAAAGAGCCTTGGTTTTACGGAGTATTGAACGGTAGCATCGTAGTTTTGATACTTTTTGTAGTGTTTTTTGCTCGGCGCAAACGAGTGTTTTAAAGACAGAGACGGGGATGCGAAGGTACTTTCTGGCCAACGTTGTCGTGATGTAGTTGGCCAATGAATCGGTTGCAGAGGCACTTCCCATTTCAAACTATCTCTGTTAAAATACAGAAATCTCTTTGAGATACCACGTCGCCTAGGTTTGGGGCATTAGCTCAGTTGGCTAGAGCGCCTGCATGGCATGCAGGAGGTCAGGAGTTCAAGTCTCCTATGCTCCACCAGGAATTATTCTTTAAATCTACCGAAATTAACGAGAATCTGGAAGCTGTTCTGGCCTTCATTGCCAACAGCAATAGGTAGCGTATGGCAGCGTATGAACTTCATAATGGCGACGATTATAGGGATCCCGACTTTGAATCTACAAGGCAGCCCATAGTACTTGAGGGGTCTCAATCGCTGGTCGATCTGCTGCCTTTTGGAAACGTTCGTCTCGTGGCAGCCGATGACACTAGTGTTGAGCTCTGGCCTATTGGTGAAGTCCGCAGTAGTAACAACCGCGTGCGTGTAGGCATGAGGGTTAATCTGTCGGCCGATGCGGCAGGCCGATTGACGGTCCCTCTACCAGACGAGCCGACGTCGGAGGTCTCCCGGTTTTTGAGGGTGTGCGCGGGAGAACCCGGTAGCAACTCCTACCCGTTTAAAATTGAGGGATGGCGTAGGCGTGACGAGGAGGGATACTACACGGACATTTACGATCGCTATCTCATCTTGCGCGATATCGTAGGGATGGAACTCTCGTGTGACGCAGAGAAGGGCAGAGCTTTTTTGGCCACCATAGGTGCGACTGCCGCCGGTAGTATTTGTGCAGACGGACCGCACTGAATCCAGCCACCGCTGCCAGCGGATTGTTTTTAATTTGTATTTTTGGCGTAACTATGGTGAATGTGAGAAGGATCACATTATTTTTACCATAAAAAGAATATACTGCAAGTCGTATCTAGTATAAGATGGCGGCCGGAACCTTGAAGCGAAAGCCGCTACAGGAGGCTTCTATGTCACTTTTAACTCCTCATAAGCTCACTGGCGAAGCGTCGGCAGAACAGCAACAGCCCCCAAAGAACCGTCGCAGGAAAGCGGTAGCGGTTGGCGCGGGCGCGGCGCTTGTTGGCACGGTAGCGGGTTTTGTTGTTACGAACCTTTCCGGCCCTAAGCCGCCAACTGAGGCACCGACCGGACCAGGCGCAGACGACAGGGGATCAGGTGCCGTCACAGAAGTTCCTGGCCTCCCGGCTCACACAACGGCTGCTGTAGCACCGTCAGCCGAAGTACACACCCAACCGGCCGCGCCGGCAGTTGACTACTGCGTTAGCCTCGGGAAGGTTGCCGCCAAATTGGCGGGAACATCAGTCACTGCCGCCAAGTGCTCGAGCGATCCTGGACGGGGTATCGTTACGGAAATCGAGGTGCAAAGCTCAGATGGCCAATTTATAACAGTCGCCGTTATTGACGCCAAAGTCGCCGGCCCGCAAACGCAACACATCGGCGACACCTATTCCGGCTTTGGCGGACTACCTGACTTTAGACATCTCAAAACCGTCTATGGCTTTAGCGTCCGCGACCAGTATGGCCGTGTCCACTCTGCCGGCTACAACGATGGCCATGATGGTGGCGGGACGCCCACGAAGGGCGAAATTGGCGTCGAGCCAGGCCCTGATCCCGACCAGTACATCCTAGTGAGTGTCCAAGCTGATGGTCTCCCCGGTGATGACATGCGCGCAGCCCTTGAGGCAAGCGCAAAAGCTGTGGCTACCAAATAGCCTCCTAGCGCGCCCCAATCGTTCGGTTCATGTGCTATACTACCCCTGTTGCAGCTAGTACGAGATGCATACTAATGCTCTCAACTGGCGAGCGCATCAGGGGTATTAGCTCATTTGGTAGAGCGCCTGCATCGCACGCAGGAGGTGGGCGGTTCGAATCCGCCATACTCCACCAAACCAGACGCAAGCGACTTTTTAAGTCAGAATTGGCCTCGTCATCTCTGTTGGCGGGGTCATTTTGTAGAGTTTGGTTCTTCATTTTTCACCTCCGATTATTTTTCGCGTTTCTACCACATTTTTGGCGATGGTTTGCGCCAGATTCGTATATATAATAGATAAAGAATTGTTGTCAAAAGCTATTTCCTTGAAAAGTTTGGTTATTATTAGACGTTTTTGCTGCGGGCTCATATTTCCATAGATTTGAGCGGCTTTTTGAGATAATTCAAGTAGCACTAAGATTTGATCTATGCGCGCGCCAAACGTTCTGTCGATGCCGTTCAGCTGTTCGTGTAGCTGGGTTTTCTCTAACTCAAATTGGGCGTGTTTATCGGCATATTTATCGGGAGATATCTCGCCAGAAAGCTTGTCGTCATACAAGTGATTCTCCATCCGCTCTATCCTATCTAGTTGCGTTTTAATAGAATTACATAGGTTCTCCTTTTCCTCGATACTATTTTGATGCTGGTCACGCATGGTGTCGGCGACCCACTGGATAATCTCTTGAGAGGGGCTTACTAGCTCTTTTAGCGCTGCTACGACCTCTGCCTCGATTCTATCTTCGCGCAACAGTTTCCGGCCTCTACACGCTTCACTGCCACGTTGGCATGTACCGTAAAAGCGGCCTTTCTGTAGCTGCCACGTCACCAGGCCGCCGCAATTCTTGCAGGTGATAACGCCTTTAAACACGGGATTGTGTTTTCGATAGTTACTAGGACGCCTCCCGTGTTTTTTTCGTTGAACTTTTTCGTACAGTTCTTTAGTAATGAGTGGCTTGTGTGAGCCTGGATATTCATTGCCATCAAAGCGAATGATGCCAATATAATACGGGTCATCTAAAATTTCATCAGTCCGGGCTCTACCATGCGGCCGGCCGTTTCTATTGCGCAGCCCCAAGCGACTCATAAACTCAACGATCGAGGCAACCGACTCGCCTGGCTCAAGGTATTTCTCGAAGGCCTTTACGATTATTGATTTGGTCTTAGGATCGGGGACGTGGTAAACATGCTTGCCATTTCCAGTTGCGTTCATGTAGCCAGGAGGCGGACCATGCGGAAGCCAACCTTGAGCTAATTTTTCGGTGTAGCCCTTTTTGATCTCCTCGCGTAAGTTGTCGGTATATTTTTTAGCGGTGGCAATATGAATATTCCACATAAACTTGACGTCGGACTTGGCATTGGCATGAAGGACGAGACTTTCTTTGACTGAATGTAGTTTGCGGGTTGGATTTGCAGCGAGCCAGTCATCCAGCAGGACGGCATCCTTGAAGTTGCGAGTATATCTGTCGGCCTTTTCGACAACTATATGAGTTATATTGTTTTTCTTTATGGAAGCGAAAGCCATCATTTCCTTAAAGATCTTGCGGCTATCAGAAATCGATGCGTTTTCAGTAAGTAAAAACTCTTTAATAATATGTAATTCTTGCCGGGCGCAGTAATCTAGGGAGAGTTTATGCTGTGCGTCTAGAGAATACCCTTCAATTTCTTGGCCCCTCCCCGATACGCGGGCAAGAACAACAGTATTATTGTCCATCTATGGTCTCGCTGCCCAGAATTTCGTAAAAGGCGATTAGTGAATCACCGATATCTGAGGCTTCTTCATAAGTAACGGCCCGAGACTGTTGCGACTCTAATATGCATCGAAGCGATTCAATGTTGTCCCTCAAATCTAGCCGTTTATTACCCTCTGGTGTCATGTATGATTAGCCTTACTCGACTAATTATACTAGTCGCAGACGACTAATTTCAAGGGTAAAAATGTATTTCCCGCAGTCTGAGTAACTACCTCTGTTAAACAGATTGCTATATACTGTTGCCTATGAATTCAGACGAAGGTGCAGCCGCATTACTCAACCCTTTTTATGCGGTTACTTTGCAAAGTCATCTTTTCTTCGACCACAAATCTAAGACAGCAAAAGAAGACTGGGTGTTGCTGAACGCAAACCTTATGGAAGATATTGGCATTAAAGTGTGGCTGGGTGATTTCCTTAATGTAGTGTCATTGCCGCGTGCCAAATATGATGGTCATGACGTCATTGATCCTAGTATTACCGTAAAAGCCTCGGATAGGTTGCGGGGCGAGCACGAGCCCTTGGTCACACGCGAGCAGTGGGTACAGGCCAACACGAAGCTTATAAAAGAGTTAGGCGTAGCTGAATGGCTATGGCTCTTGCTTGAAGTCCTAGAAACAGGCGGTCCGGAGTCTAAATAAGTATTGCAACCGATAGCAATACTTAACTACAAATTCCTATCTGTTATCCGTGACTTTTCGCCCTCTTCTATTTATATTACATATAAGAGGATGTCTTACTATACTCATGAACAAGGAAGACCAAACACCGCATGCCCAACCCAGAACCTACTCACAGAAAAACTCTCAACAAAGATCAACTACAAATACTCTACCTACTCTATAAATTCCGATTCGGCACAACAGAACTACTCGTCAAAAGCCAAAACAACAAAATCACCAGACAGTACATGAATGTACGATTACAAATACTGTGTGATCAGGAATACATAGGGCGAAAATACAACGGGAGCTATAGGCTAGCGGGTAAACCGGCGACCTACCACTTGCTCACAAAGGGCATTAAGCTGCTCAAGCAACGGCCAGACGACTTCAATCCTAAGGTACTCAAGAATATAGCCAACGATAGAAAGGCTAAAGATCGTTTTATTGGACACTGCTTGGGAGTATTCGATATCTACTGTTTGCTCAAGCGGTTCTACGGCGAGGAGCTTAAATTTTTCACTGGCAGCTATCTTAAGTTGCCGCAGTTTGAGTATTTCCCGCAGCCATTACCAGACGCTTACTTGTCGTTCAGCCAAGGCAAGCACTTCCTGCTGGATTATTTTGAGAGTACGTTACCGTTCTTCGTTCTGAAGAAACGTATTGCTTACTACGTCAGCTACGCCGAAGATAACTTGTGGTCAAAGAAGAGCCAGATGCCGGTCATATTGCTTGTTTGCGATACTGAAGGTTTGCGAAAAAAGGTGGAGGCGCAGGTAATGAGCGCACTTGATCGGACATGGAAGGACGTGGCGTTTGCTACAACCACAAAAGATGCGCTAGGGAGTGAGAAGGTTTGGCGAAAGCCCGACAAGCCCACCGAGCTGTTTTCTTTGAGCCATTTGTAGAACTTCTCATTTGTAATCAAATGGGAAGTCCCTATTTGCCTCAGGCAAATAGGTTTGAGCAAGCAACCGACGTCAGCCCCTCACTTTGTTATAATATCTACAGATAGAACAGATCAAACCACTATGCCCACAAAGATTGTTAATATACTGACCCCAAATACAGCCTTTCACCATCTCAGCGCCCTCCGCAATAACCGCGCTAAGCGTGCGAGTGAGGGCAAATTTATGGTGGAGGGTGTTCGGTCAATTAACAACGCTCTGAAGTATGGGTGGGATATCAAAGGATTGGTGTATTCGTCCGAGCGTCGCCTATCAAGCTGGGCTCAAGATATCCTGCAAAAGGTGGATAAGGCAACGCATTACCGTATTGCAGACGAGCTGCTGAAACAATTAAGCCAAAAAGATGAGCCGTCTGAACTTCTGGCTGTTATCGCCATGCCGAAAGACGACTTAAAACGGATTAAACTTTCTAGCCAGGCACCTGTAATCATTTTTGATCGCCCAAGTAGCCCCGGCAATCTTGGCGCAATTATGCGCTCAGCTGACGCTTTTGGTGTCGGCGGAATCATCATCACCGGTCACGGCGTTGATCCATATAGCCAAGAAACGATTAGCGCCTCCACGGGGTCATTCTTTTCTGTTCCGCTGGTGCGCTTGCCCTCCCATAAGGAAGTGGTGGCCTGGATTGCGTCGGCCAGAAAGGCGCAACCAAAACTGAGCGTTATTGCTACCGATGAAAAAGGGGACGAACAAATCGACCAGCATCACTTCTCTAAGCCAACAGTGCTGCTTATTGGTAACGAAACCCATGGCCTGAGCAAGGCCTACCTGGAGCTTGCTGATAGCATTGTCTCTATCCCGATGGGTGGCTCGGCTTCGTCGCTGAATGCTGCCGTTGCCACTTCGATCACACTGTACGAAATGCAACGCCAACGAAAGAAAGTATAAAATGCCAGCTTATTTAATATCCGGCCCAAATGGCTCTGGCAAAAGTAGCGTGGGGCGCGAATTACAAAAACGGGGCTATAAAGTCATTGAGACTGACATTGAACCAGACTTTAGTGGTTGGTTTAATAACAAAACCGGTAAGAAAGTTGTTGACCTGCCACTTCAGCCGTATACGAAAACATGGTTCGCAGCACATAGTTGGCTGTGGGATGCAACTAAGGTTAAAGAGTTAGTTGCCGACGGTACTTCCGAGCCAGTATTTTTCTGCGGTGGGGCATATAACGAGAAAGATTTTTATGGCTTATTCGATCTTTGTTTTGCGCTGTACGCCGACAGCGAAACACTGGTAAGCCGATTGCGGCCTAGAGAGCCGAAGACCTGGGTCGATGGTGCGCCCACTTTGCTGAAGCTACTGGATTGGAACAGCCGGTTTGAGGCGTATAGCAAGAAGCACGGCGCAATACTCGTTGATAGCACCGCTCCCATAACAAAAGTGGTGGACGAGATATTGGGTCACATTAAGAAGCAGAGGACGTAACTATGCCAGTCTATTTAATCACCGGCTATCCAGCCACTGGCAAGTCGAGCGTTGCGGAGGAACTACAGCGTCGAGGTTATACTGCCTATGACACCGACAATCTGCAGGGGCTCAATCATTATGTCCATAAAGACGGCACGCCCGTGGACTTTAGTAAAGGTCATATAGAGGATCAGTCAGAGATTGAGTCGGTTTGGGATAGAGCTAAGTTTGCCGCACTTTTGCAGAGCGCTGACGTGGTTTTCATTTGCGCCATAACCTCCAGGCAGCATGAGTTTTACGATCAATTCGATAAGATATTTGTGCTGACAATTGACGAAGCCACACTCAAGCATCGCCTACTTACGCGCACTACTAACAATTTTGGCAAACATCCCAACGAGATGAAGATGTTGGTGGATGGTCGCAAAGGGTTTGAAGAACAAATGCTCAAAGAGAACGCCACCCCAATTGACGCTATGCAGCCACTTGGCAAGGTGGTAGATGATATTTTGGGCGAGCTTCAATTTGCAAGTACAGACAGGAAGGTAAAATAATGCAAAAAATTGTCATAATCCAACCAGTAGGACTCACCGACACCCAACTCGCCGAACTCAAAACCCTGGGCGAAGTAATATACCACGATACAATCAGCAAAGACGCCAACGAATGGCTAGAGCGCGCTAAAGGCGCAGATATTATCTACACTAACATCTTTGGCTTTGAAGAAGCCTGGCGGTCTTTGCGGGATGTGTTTGTGACCTTGCCCTTTGTAGGTGTAGGCTTTCTAGGCCCGAAGATTCTTGCAGAACATAACGTGACGGTTTCGCGCAGTCCCGGCTGCAACCAAGTGGCCGTGAGCGAGTGGATTGTCGGTATGCTGCTCAACTATTCACGCCAGCTGCCAGAGTTTGTAAAAGTTACGCATTTTGACCGGCCCACGCCATTCTATACCCACAGCCTGTTTGGCAAGACGGTTTGTATTATGGGTGGCGCAGGCTACATCGGTGCTCGCACCGGGAAGATGCTAGAAGCGTTTGGCATGAACGTAAGATATTTTAAGCGAGACGATAATATGGAAAGTAGCATCAAGGATGCGGACTTCGTTGTAGACTGCCTAAGCCTTAACTCCTCTACCGAGGCCTTTTATGATGATGGGTTCTTCTCAAAGTTAAAAGATGCCACAGTTTTTGTAACGGTCAGCTCCAACAAAACCAAAGATATGGACGCACTACTCAAGCACCTAGAAAATGGCAAGTTAGCACATTACATAACTGATAATGCCCAGGCCATGCTGTTTGATACTGAGGAAGAGAGCTACAAAGCATTGCTCGATAATCCAAAAGTGACGATTACGCCCCATATTGCAGCTTACACGGACAATACTCGCGAGACAGCGGCGAAGATGTGCATCGAAAACATTAAGGCTCATTTAGCGGGTAAGCCAATTAACGTGGTAGGTGGGCCATGACGGAATCCATGAGGGTCGCTAAGCTGTATTTCGAGCTATCCAACAAAAGCGATTTTGCAGGCATAGCAAAGCTTTTAACCGACACAACCATCTACAGCTCACAAACTACCGGCATCTACTTGGGTAGCAACGACATCCTGGCAATGCAAAAGGTTTTCCACGGCAAGTTTTCGTCTCTAAAATGGCACGTCAACTCTGTCGAAGAAGTAAAACCGGGCATTGTGCTGTTCGATTACGATTTTGTGGGCGAACTGCCGAACGGCGAAATGACTAAAAGTTCGGGGCTAGAGTACGTCATTGTCTACAAGGGTAAGATTCAGCATATTGAGATCAGAAACAAGGCTGTATAGACGTCTTCTGCTATACTTATCCCCATGACCCCCACAGGCCACTACGACGACTATCTGTATACCCCCTCTCACCGTGGCGGCCTATTCCATATGCTTGACGCATAACAATACGATCTCGAACCTATCGAAAAGCCCGCCACACTAGGCGGGTTTTCGTATTAAACTGAAAGGATCTGGCATGACCAAGCAAATCACCATAAGTATTAGCGAAGAAATATTTGAGATAGTACCTGGTTACCGGCGCGTGGTTTTAGTAGCACAAGGGTTCAAGAATGGGCCATCCAGCCCAGAGCTAAAACAACTGCTCGACCAAGAGATGGAAAATGTGCGGCAAACGCTCACTGTTGACGACCCACGCCTGGTGGCTTGGCGCGAAGCTTTCCAAAGGGCTGGTATCAAGCCCAACAAGTTCCGGCCGTCCATTGATGCCTTAGCGCGTCGGGTATTGAACGGCAATACACTACCAAGTATCTCAACCGCCGTAGACATTGGCACAATCTTGAGCCTGCGCCATGTGCTGCCCTGCGGCGCACACAGTCTCAACGATGTACAAAGCGAATTAATCCTACGCAGGGCAACCGGCCTAGAACAATTTGTACCATTCGGCACAGAAGAACGAGAGCCTGTTACGCCTGGCGAAGTCATCTTTACCGACGGTGATCTTGTAGCTACTGGCAAATGGGCCTGGCGCCAAGCCAAGCATACGATCATCCAGCCGTCCACGACTGCCTTCGAGTTAAACATTGACGCGCTCAATGTTATCTCCGACCAAGAGCTCGAGAGGATTGTAGCCAACGCTCAGGAATTAATTAAACGGTTCTTGGGCACTGACAGTGTTGCGCACACACTTGCGACAGCCACGCCGTTAGTGCAAGTAGAGGTAATCTAGCTAGCGAGCCTATATAGAACAGATAAGGAATAAGGTATTATTAGAGTATGAAACTCACCGTAAACCCCCAGCTTTTTTTTGACTTTGACAACCCCCGCATCGCCATAACAGTCGTTACGGGCGTGAATAACCGCGCTGACATCTCCAGCTTTGAGTCGCAGCTCAACGAACTTGCCGCAAAACTACAGGACGACTACGGCGATCAAGTTATCTCACGGCTTCCCAAGATTGCCGCATGGCGCGAAGCTTACCGCATTTTTGGCGTAAAAGCCAAGGACTACCCAAGTTCCATCGAAGCCCTGTATAAACGGGTAACGCGCGGTGGCAGTGTTTCTGGCATAAATCCACTGGTAGATATTTATAACTACATTTCGCTCAAGTATATGCTGCCTGCTGGTGGTGAAGATACCGATAAGATGGAGGGCGACCTAGAGCTTACCTATGCCAGTGCTAGCGAAAAGCCAGTTGTGGTGCTCGGCAGAGATGAAGAACAAGCCCCAGCCGAAGGCGAAGTCATCTACAAAGACAACGCAGGCACCATTTGCCGCCGTTGGAATTGGCGCGAAGTGGCCCGCACTATCCTGACGGAGGATACCAAGAACTGCATCCTCGTACTTGAAGCACTCAATCCAGTAACAGATGATGAGTTGCGTGCTGCTCAGCAAGAGCTTGGGGAGCTGGTGCAAAAATATTGCGGGGCGACGATTCAGCACTTCATGCTAGACAAAGACAGTCCTTTGATAACTTTTTGACCGGCGAAAATGTGCATGGAAAATATTAGGGCATACCTGGCAGACAAGCCAATTAATCTCGTGGATAGATAAATGGTCGGCTATATTTTTGCAGTAATTAGCTCCATCTTTTTCAGCCTGTACGTTGTACCGCGCAAACTCTCCAAACTTTCGCCCCTTTATTTTAGTACGCTTATGGGATTAGGCTTTTTTGTAAGCTCGGTTGTTCTGTATTGCTTTAAGCCGCTACTTGGCTTTCATGAAACCCTTAGTGCCGCACTGTGGTGGTCAGTACTAGCCGGTGGTATATGGGCGGCTGGATTTGTAGCGTTCGTAAAGTCGATAGATGCTATTGGTCTGGCGCGTTCTAACCAGTGGAAGAACTTGCAGGGACCGATCGCTGTCATTTTAAGCCTGATTATCTTGGGCGAATATGCCACCACTAATCCGGTGTTTGCGCTGCTTGCGGGTGTGGCGGTGTTCACCTCGGCAGTCTGCTTTACTGTTTCAAACTCCAAAGAGGAACGCAAAGCTAATCTGGGTGGCATCTATCTAGCCGCTTTATCTGGATTGGCGTTTGGTATCGTAACGATCATTAACAAGCATGTCACCACTTCTGTAGGCGTGTATTCACAACAGGTGGTGTGGAGCTTTTTCATATTTTTCAGCCTATTTTTGTATGTGGCCTGCCAGAAGCGTCTGCGAACCGGCATTAAGGCGATTGGCCGCAAAGACACGGCGCTAGGGTTAGGAGCTGGAATTGTGTACTTAGGGGCCAGCTTCTTTATGCTTGAAGCCTACCGCTCCATTCCGGCGGCGATTGGTTTTACGGTTATCCAGCTGAACGCCATTTGGACTATTGCTATTGGCATTATGGTATTTAAAGAGCTGGACTTTAAGCGTCACTATAAACGTATCTTGCTGGGCTTTTTATTGGCACTCGTGGGGATTGCCTTACTGGCGTTAGCGAGGAAGTAGCTGAGCGCGCTGCGCTTGCAGAGAATTATTGATCTACTCAAGCAATAAGGTACTATGAGGACATGAAAGAACCATCTGCTGCCGAAGAGTTACAGCGCCGTATTGAAGCCCTGGAAGCCCGCAACAAGCGTGTCGAACTGGATAAGGCCTGGGAAACGAGCACAGCTCGGCGACTCACCATTATAGTCGTAACCTATATTGTTGTGTCTGTTTTCTTAGTCATCATTAAAAACGACAAGCCGTTTATTAATGCAATTGTGCCTTCGCTCGGGTTCTTTTTATCTGGCCTTGTAGTGAGTGGGCTCAAGACATACTGGGTCAGGAAGCGTCAATGATAGCTAAACTGCACGCCGGCGAAATCGAGAACTATTGTGGTGGGCGAAGGCGCTCAAAGATGCTCGCGATGGTGGAGAATAAGTAAGATGAACTGGTCGTTTGAGGAGCTATGAACATACTCCTGACATCGGCAGGCCTCAAAATGCCTGCTATACAAAAACAAGTTTTGACCTTACTGCCAAAGCCGCCGAACGAACTGAAACTGGCCCATGTCATCACCGCTGCGCAGGTTATAGACGATACGGCGTTTGTCCATAAAGACCGAGTCGCCATGAGAGAGTGTGGCTTTCAAGTAACCGACATTCTGCTCGAAGACCTTACACCTGGCACCGCTTTTTCTGTGTTAAGCGAATTCGACATTATCTACGTCCAGGGTGGTAACGGGTTTTACTTGCTCAAGCAGGCACGAGCCTGTGGCTTCGAGCAAGCAGTACGAAAAATACTCGAAGACAAAAACAAGTGGTATATCGGTGTTTCAGCAGGTACATATATAGCCTGCCCTACGATTGAAATGCACAACTGGAAAAGCGAAAAAGACCAGTTTGGTCTCGATAACCTAACTGCCATGAACCTTGTACCATTTTTGGTGGTCGTACACTATAACCGAGAAAAGTACCGCGAGGTACTTGCAAAACACATACCAACCGCCACCCAGCCGGTCAGAATACTTACGGACGACCAAGCGTTTCTAGTCAGGGATGGAGAAGTAACACTTATTGGCGAGGGTACCGAAATCTTGGCGTCCTTGATTGATGGAGCACTTGCTTAAGGTATGAAGACTATTCTTTATGTGGCCCTATCTGCTGACGGTTTCATTGCCGGATTAAATGATGAAACACCTTGGAGCGACGAAGAATGGGCGGCCTTTCAGGAGTTTGTAAAGACTTGCGACACTGAAGTGAGCGAGTTCAAGAAGCAGTGGATTAAGAGACAACAGAATGGTTAGCCCACTTAACTTACCCCAGCCCAAGATAACCCACCCTCTCGTCACTGACTTATTTGATGGCATACGCCAAATCCTAGATGATGATTTAGTCGGCCTCTACCTCGGCGGTAGCCTGGCAATCGGCGACTTCGACGAAGCCCGAAGCGACCTAGATTTTTTGGCGGTTGTGGATGATGCGCTCAGCGAAGAGACCTTACAAGAGCTCCGGGCATTGCATAACGCCATTCGCACTAGCAATAAGAACAGGCTCTATGGCAATTACGAGGGCGTTTACTTAACTACTCGCCAAGCAGCTAACCCTAAAACTGCCGACATGCACGCACCGCACCTGGGCAGTGATGGACACTTCCGGGTTGAAGGCCATGGTGGCGACATCATCATTGACCTATGGAAGATTAGAAAGTCAGGCTTTGTTGTATACGGTGCGCCGCAAGCCAAAGTGATCGGTGACATAACTACCGACGATATGCTCCAAGCAAAAACTCAACTTTTCAAAGCGTGGTGGTTGCCAAAACTCCAAGCCAAAGAACCAATGGATGATGAATACCAAGCCTACGCTGTTCTGACCATGGCGCGAATTCTGTATGGCATTGAGAACCATGACGAAGTTTCCAAGAAGAAATCTGCCGAATGGTGCGCGGAGCAGTACCCGCAATATGCCGGATTGCTGCATGAGGCGCTGGTTTGGGAAGTGGACGATGTGCTTAATAAACAGGCCGAAACGTATGACTTCATAGGGTTTGTGGCGAGCCGTCTATGACCAAGATGCACGCTGATGAACTAGAGGTGGATATTGAACTAGTAGCTCGTTTGGTCGCAAAACAATTCCCCAAATGGTCTAAGCTGCCACTTAAGCGTGTAGTGTCGTCTGGAACAAACAACGCCCTATTCAAGCTAGGCGCTACTATGGCCGTTAGGTTGCCTCGTATACAAAATGCCGTTCAGCATATAGACACCGAGCGCACTTGGCTGCCAAAGCTTGCACCTCACTTGCCAGTAGCCGTGCCGTTGCCGCTAGGCTTAGGCAAGCGAGACGAAAATTACCCGTGGCCGTGGACAATCTACACTTGGTTAGATGGCACAAACCCTGAAGCCGGCAAAGCTACCGAATCACTAGCAAAAGATCTTGCAGGCTTTATAACTGCTTTGCGTAGTATTGACACGACTGGTGCGCCACAAGCCCGCCGTGGCAGGCCGCTAACAGTACAAGACGAGGACACCCGTCAAGCCATACAAGACCTCGTAGGCATAATTGATGCCAAGGCTGCAACCGAAATATGGGATAAGTGTCTGCAAGCACCATCCTGGGATAAAGAGCCTGTGTGGGTACACGGCGATCTCATGCCAGCAAATTTGCTTACAGTAGACGACCGCCTTACGGGTGTTTGTGACTTTGAGGGCGTGGGCATTGGTGACCCCGCTTGCGACTTGATACCCGCTTGGAATTTACTATCCGCAAGCACTAGAGCAAGCTTTAGGGCTGCCGTAAATGTTGATGATGCGACATGGGAGCGCGGCAAAGGCTGGGCGTTCTCGATGGCCTTGATACAATTGCCATATTACAAAGATACTAACCCTGCTATGGCCGACAATGCGCGGTATGTTATTAGCCAGGTGTTGGCTGAACCTGCCTCCTAAAGACGCTTTACCGGTGAGTAGTTAAGGCTTTGGAGATCTAACCGGTTCAGCTACCACACCGTCATCAACCATGTGGTCGATAAACAGGACGAGTTTGCGAATTGCGCAGTAAGACCTAAAATGTTATAGTATAGTTATGAGTGTGCAGCCCGAAAGAGTGCCGGTCGTTGGGTTAGTAGATAACGTTGACCCAGATAATGCCGCGCAAATCCTTGCGCTAATGTCGCCCAATTTCGACCTTCAGGCCGTTGTGGTAACAGGCCGAGCTGCAAATGACGATCGCACCGCACCCCTCAATGAGATCTCTGAAGGTGATTCGGAATTTCGAACCACGCTAAACACAGTACGCATGCTTAATTTTATGAATGCCGCAAAGCCGGGCCATGGTATCCCTGTATTCGTTGGCACGGCAGCACCAAGAACATTGGTCCCCCACAAACTTCATATAGACGAGCTTGCATTTCATGATCTTGAGCCCGGTCAATTTGACGCAGTTAAGAAGAGGCAGCTAGATCGTCTGGGTCTCGCTGGTGATTTAACGGATGCGCGCCACTTTTTAGGGAGTGACGACGTAGACGAAGTTTCGCTTATAGTTGGTGGGCCTATGACGGATGTTGCAAAACTTTTGCGCACTGCAGCCGTCGAAGAGAAAGCGAAAGATATCTTTGCGCAATTTGGGATGTTCGGCTTCGGTGAGCGACAACTCATGGATTTCGGCGACACTCCACGGGGCAAGCGACAGTTCAATGTTGCATGCGACCCTGGCGCAGCGCATGAAGTACTAACTGGCTTCCGACGCCCAATACATTTATATCCCACCGATGTAACCCGAGTGGATGCGATTGGATTTGCGGACAATGGTGCGCTGCGAGATTTTCTACCTGACAGCAGTGGTGCCCGCGTACTAAGCAAATTGTACGACAAGGGGTATGAATTGATGATAGAGCCACGCGGTGAGATGATCTATATCCACGATGTCGCACCGGCACTAGGCTTGCTAGGACTGACTACCGTCGAGAGCCCTTATCACGAAAGACCAGTCAGAATACTAGACGTGCCCCATAGGTCAGATGAAGAAACTAGATTTGGAGAAATCGACATAGCAGATGCGGGGGAGACGGAAACTAATCGGTACATTGCTGATCGTGTCGACCCTGCACGTTATCTCGTCGCCCTATCGTTAGTAATGCAGTAGAGGTACACCTGGCTTTGCCAAGATACTAGGTATCACCAGGGGCATCTAAAATAGGCATTATGTTATCTTCAGCCTGGTCAGTTTTCGGGGCGTCAGCTTTGGTGTCGTTTGTTTTTGCCTTTTTCGTCTTTGGCGGCACATGCTCTTTGGCATAATTAGCCCGTGAAGCAGCAATAACCTGTCGAGCAATTTCATCGCTACCGTCACTCTCCGGCAAGAGTGTCATGCCCGACACCGGCTCCTGTGGCGTAACAGCCGACAGCCGAGCATAGAAGTTATAGGTGGGCAGATTAGATATGTCGCCAAGCTCTAGGTACGGGGTAAAACGAGATAATAACAGCTCCTCATCCGCCGGGCTACCCGTTCTAAAGCAAATGATTGTGCTGAGGTTAGATAAAAGCGCTTCGGTCATGCGCTGGGTTTCCTGCTGTGCAGTAGATTGCTGAGCGATGGTCAAGAAGAGCTTGTATTTACGCGAGCCGGACAGCATCTTCGTAAAGGCCTCTGTGGCAAAATTCTGGAACTCATCGACATACACATAAAACGGACGCCGTTCGCTGGGTGCTAACTTTGCCCTGCGCTCCGCGGCCATTTTCAACTCGGCCATGACAGTCGTGCCGAACAAGGCTGAGGTATCTTCGCCAATCTCGCCCTCCGCAAAGTTACAGATCAGAATCTTGCCGGAGTTGATGATATCCTCGAAGTTAATTGTGGACTTGGGCTGCTCTAGTATGCGCTTGGCCGAGGGCGAGGTGCGGAAGCGGTCGATACGCGAGGTCACCCCTTTACTCATGCTTACTCGTTGCATGCTACCGGCTTTGCCAAGCTCTTCGCGCCAGAAATCTTTAAGGTACTCATCTTCGAGATCGGCCACAATTCGTTTCCGATAATTCTCATTGCGTAGTAACTTCAGGATGGTAAATAATGTGGCATCCTTGATGGTCATGGCCGTATGAATTGAGTTGCGCAACATATCTTCGATCCGATGGGCGCCGGTGCTCTCGTCGTCATCGAAAACCTTACGCATAACCGATATTACTGCCTCGGTAACGCGCTGCTGCTCGAGCAGTAGTTCGTCCTCATCCAGCCCCTCCGGTAGTTCTAAGATGTTAAGACCCGGCGGGTATTTAATATCCACAGGGTTCAAATAGACCACATCATTGACCCGCTCTTTTGGTATATACCTCAGGACATAGCGAGCAAGGTCACCATGCGGATCGATAATAGCCACGCCCTTGCCATTCTGTATATCCTGAATAATGGCATACGCCAGCATGGTTGACTTGCCGTTGCCGGTACTGCCCACAATGTAAACATGGCGCTCACGCTCAGCGGCAGTTAGGCCGATGTCGGTAATCACTCCATGGTGAGAATTACGCCCGAGCACAACGTCGAAATTCGTCTTGCCTTTGAGGGAGAGCGGCGCGGGTAAAGTTTTGCTGAGTGACTTAGCAATGTTTTCGGTTTTGGCCGACTGCGTATTCGGAAAGTGATATAGCTCGGCGATCTCTGAGGCAGACAGCAAGCAAGCCCTACTGGCGAAAAAAGAGGGCAAGCGATGCTTGAATGCGAATAGCCGATATCGTCGCCTTAACGTAACAGGGAAATTAAGACGCATGCCGAGTGATTGATACTTTGGAGTTTTGAAGACGGCCAGTGAGTTTCGGACGCCGACTATTCGCTTTTGAGCACTCTGTTTATCTCGGGTCATGATCAGTGCGCGGATGGTGACCCTAAAGAGTGGCTGACTCAACTTGTCATGCACTGAGTCTGCCAGTTCCTGCTCAAGCACAGGAAGCATACGAGCTGGTCGTATTTTTGCTGCTACTTCCTGCCGACGGCGGGCTTCGCTCTGCGCTTGATACCTAGAGTGAGTGCCGCTGGCAGCATCGCCAATGCCGTCTAATATTCCTAGCAAAACAGTATTAATTGCTCTTACGATTCCGCCGCCGTTTAGCAGACGTCGTTTACCAAGCTTATACACAAGCTCTTCGTTTGCCATGATGCGTCGAGCTAACACCTCCGCCGAAGGTACTCTTACGGGCGCAACAACAACCTGAAATGCAATCTGTTCATCGGGCACTAGTTGCGTCATTGCACCGGTGACGTAGGCTATGGGGTCATGACGCTCGGGGTCTCCCTGTCTTTGTAGGGGATATGCAATGTGTCCGGTCTGCTTGAACTCCAAAACGCGGATAACTCCGGCCTGATTGAGTAGCGGATCTTCGATGTGCTTGATGCGTATGTCGGGCACATACGAGATGATGGCTTGTTCAAAATTGGAAGCCTGACCTTCGGCAACTCGCCACACATAGCGGATGCCATGTTCTTTTGTTGAAACTAGCTCGGGAGCAAAGACGATACCGCGCAAGAGCAGCTTGTCGAGCAGCGGCCGACTGGTTTGCAGGCCATGAAGCACAGCAAGCAATTGCTTTGTGGCTTGAGGACTTTTATCGCCAGTGGCAGGCGGAGTGAGTTCAAGAAAGACGTAGGGCTGCTTGAGTAGTCGTCGCAAGTTGAGCAAGCGCAACACGAGGATAATAAGCAAGGTGGCAATTATTAAGCAGCCTGTGGTCCAGCAAATAAGCGGCGCCCAGGATTCAGCATAGGTTAGCCAGCTTAAAATTTTATCGGTATTGCTCACGGCGTTGGATCTCCCACCATAAAGGTGCGTGGATCTACCGGCAGTCCATATACTCTAATCTCAAAGTGGACATGGACACCCGTAACGTGACCCGTTGCACCCTCCAGACCAAGCACGTCACCCGGCTTTACATCTTGTTTATCGGCAACTTTGATTTCGGACATGTGGCCGTATAGCGATGTAATGCTGTTGCCATGATCTACCACGACGTACTTGCCGTAACCGCTCGAATTATCGGGATCAGTATCAACCTTCGTAACCTTGCCAGCCATGAAAGGCGTAATCGGCTCGCCGGTACTTTTGGCGATATCTATGCCAGTATGATGCTTTTGATATGGCGGATCAGGCTGTCCGAATTCTAGCGTTACTGAGCCACGCACCGGCCAGGCGGTTGTTGCTTGTAACTGAGCGACAACTTGGCCGGTGGGGTCATGGATTTCGACCAAGTGCGTAACCGGGTTAATCGCGGCCAGCGCGCTGGAGATAACAGACAGTCCAGTGTCGGCAACTGCCAGCACGGCAAAGATCGGCATCAACACAATAACGCTCAAGGCGATGAGCACTATTTTGACTTCCGTTTTGCAACGGAAGAATGCTCGCAGACACAAGAGCGCTACATTCATGAACCGTAAATCTCAGTCGGATCAGTGGTAATGAGAGGGTGCTCTTTGTCGGATGCCACAACCTTAACAGCGACATGATTCTGATCGGCAATCAGTAGGGCTTCGCCCCGCTCGCAGCCAAGCAAAAAGTCTTCTTCCTGCTCGCTTAGGTTGAACTCGGAGACTACATTTTTAATGGTCGTGGTGTCTTGGCGCATCAAAATGCGAAGGCTGCTCTGCGAGGCGATTGCCCGTCCATACCGGTCGCTCAGAAAATCATTGGCTTGCTGAGAGATTATGGAAACGCCCAGGTAATACTTGCGGGCGCGGCGTACCAGTCCGGCGACAAAACGAGCGCTTTCCTCATGTTCCAGCAGCAGCCAGCCCTCATCGATAATGAGCAATCGCTTCTCGGGCTTAGCCTTAACGGTGTTTTGCACAAAGTTAGCAATAATGACCATCATAATCTGGCGCAGACTTTCCGGCAGGTCTTTAATATCAAAGACCACCAGGCGGTTATCCAGATCGATGTTAGTTGGGCGGTTCAGCACATCCGCGAGTGAGCCGGTCAGGTATTTATCCAGTTTCTCGTTGAGTTCGAGCTGGCCCAACGCGCTGAGCTCGGCATACAAATCTTCTAGTAGGGGCGTCTCTTTGTCTCCGGCGTCACGGTAGATTTTCAATATAGCTTTGTCGACCGCCGCTTGTTCGCGCTGCGTCAGGCCACCGGCCATCAGCGAGATGACTTCTGCTAAATCTTGGGCATGCGCGGCAAGCTGTTCGGCGGTATGAGAGGTGGTAGCAAGGTCGAACGGATTGATCTTGGCTTCTGACTTAGCAGATATCTTGACGTAGGTACCTTCTACCGACTTCGCCAGGTTTTCGTATTCTCGTTCCGGATCGATGATAATAACCTTCGTGCCTTTCGCCAGTTCACGCAGCGCCTCTACTTTTGTGGCATAGCTTTTGCCGCTCCCTGATTGAGCGAATGTAATACTATTGGCGTTATTGAGGCTAAAACGGTCAATGATAACCAGCGTGTTATTAGACTTGTTAACGCCGTAGAGGATGCCCGACTCCTGTACGAGTTCAGAAGATACAAACGGAAAGGTCAGCGCCCCTGAGGAACTGTTGAGGTTTCGTTTTTGAGCTAATATGTCTTCGCCGCGAGGCAGTATCGACTGCAAGGCTTCAACTTGCTGGTATCGAGCGACCTTTGTATAAAAAACCCACGACGATAGCTCGGCTTCCAACAGGCGCGTCACTCTATCTAGCTCAGAGAGCGTATCAGCAGTAAGCGTCACATAAATTGACATCTGGAAAAGTTTTTCCTGGCCGCGCATGATCTTTGCGCTCAGCTCCACCGCCGACTCCAGAGGATCAGTGATTGATGCGTCAACTACCTTTCTGGCCTGATCCAGGGCATTCTGGGTAGATTGCAGCTCGGTAATCTTGCGACGCAGCTTAGGCAAGGCCTGCGCAGCATTAATTGGCGTCATGTGATAGGAGATATCGGCGTTGAAGTTAAAGTTGATTAGAGTATCGAGCCAGCCGCTCGTGGCCTCAGACGGATAAGCCGATATGTACAGGCTACGCATGTACTGGCCGTCGATGATGAGGTAATCGGGCTGCTCCTCCATGCCCGCATATGAGATAACATCCATCGGATCTTGTTCGCCATAGCTCAAGGCATAGCTCTTTGGACGCTCCTTAGATCGTTTCTTCCAGCCAGTGATATGCGTGAGAGCATTACGCATGTTGCGGCTCCTGTAGGTATGATTCGTTTAGCAATTGCAGCGTTTGTTCGACAAACGGCTGACGCTTGGCGAGCTTGGGACTATAGAAGCTATAGAAAAGGTCGAGCAGCTCCAGGCTAGTAAGGCGGCGTGACTGCACTCCCAGGCGGCCGAGCCCTTTGCTCACAATGTCGCAACTGATAGCGAGCTGTTGCTGCGCAGTGACAAGATCCGCCTCACCATTGCAGGGTACGACCACATAAAAGTGCCGCGTCAGGATCTTGTTTGTCTTGATAAGCTGCTCCACAAATTCGATGTAATGCTTGATTTGCTGCTTGTAGATTTCTTGCTTCTCATGGGCGATTGATCGCCGCAAATCTTCCAGATATTTCTGCAAATCAACTTCGCGAATTCGGGCGACGATCTGTACCGAGAAAGGCAGTGAGTTCAAAAAGCTCTGGTATATGTCGATAATGGCATCCTGCTCGGCTTCACTCTTGAGCTCGAAGTTGATTGAGGAAACTTGCAGCACGGCTCGGTAGCGATTGCCAGGCAACAGCAGCGTGTCGTCCTGAACACCCTTGATATTGATTTGCTTACGCGACGAGATTTTCTTGTTTGACTTCGGTAATGCGAACACTGAGCGCTCCTTTCTTATTAGTGGTGAACTGTAGCTTGGCGCTAGGGTGAGCAATGAGGTTTTGCAGCCGCACAATTTCAGCGATACTCAAACTTGGCCGTGTCGTCACTTCGGGCGCGGCCTCCTGCACCACTGCCTCGGTTACCTCCGGCTTTTCTTTTATGGGGATATTTCGTAGATAAGCACTGTTCTTATTGAAGATATGGTAGCGGGGGCGCAGCGCGTAGCGCAGCATCACAACAGCCCATAGGATCACCAACTTTCCTTGGATGCGTATGGCCGAAGCGCCAAATACGATTGCGACCAAGAGCACCAAAACGATTTTATAGGGTGCGGGGCGAAGGGCTGGCGCGAAACTGGCGAATATCAGACCTCCAAGTAGTGCAGGCATGAGCACCAAGATGAGCTGCGTCATGCTTAGATTGCCTGCAACCTTGTCTTCAATAGTTGTTATTTGCGCGGGTACAATGGCTGTTCTCATGTCTTATCCTTTCCGATGTTAGGGGGCGCCTCTCTCATGTTGCCGGGAGCCCGTTTAGACTTTTGCGGTGGCTGAGTAGTAGCAGTGGCGGGTGACATTTCTATAGTTGTAACGCCAGGGCGCCGTCCTGGCTTATGGCGCGGAATGACTACCGAATTGGATTTGTAGAACATCCCTTTGCGCCCACCGTTGTCTGTTGATTTACCCCCACGCGACAAGCCCTCAGGCCGCTTGCCATCATCGCCGACAGCGCCTTTTTTACGACCGCCGCTATATTGCCTGATGGCGTGCACAAGCTGACCTCCTAGCCTACTTGCTGTTTTGGGCCCAAGACTGGCGTAGGACAATTGTGAAAGCACACTCTGCGTTTTTAGTAGAGCGAATAGTGTGGCAATGCCGACGATCATACTCATCAGGGGGTTGAAGGCTTGTCCTGGCGTTGCAATAACCATGCCTGCAAAAAGCGTCGCTGCCAGCTGCAATATGACCACATGGATGAATAGCACAAAGATAGTGGTGACGTACGTCTTCATGGCACTCGCCGCAAAGTCTTTAAAACTTGGGAGGAGCCAGATGAGAAAAGCGATCGGTGACAATACAGCGCCAATATAGAGCACTACCAGACGGAGCACATAATAAACCAACAGCATTACCGAGAGGATCATAAAGACAACCATGATGAGTAAAGGCGCGAGGCCGAGATTTCCGCTCAGCTCGACAACAGCCGTCAGCACATCCCACACTGACGTGCCGTTAAAGCCCGCATTTAGAGCGCTAATCATGCCGTTAGATAGGCTAATGACAGCATCAATGGCAAAGATCGAGGTATTCATCAATAGGAAGGCCAAAGCTATGCGCGGCAGAAGATGTTTAAACTCAATCTCTTCCAGCCCAAACGTGGCGAAGCTCATGACATGGAAGCCAAGCAATGCCACAATGAGGATGAAAAGCACATCTGCGATACCCAGGATAACGAGCCACAGGTTAAACACTCCCGAATTGTCGGCCATGAGCGGCGTCGCCGTGGTAAAGAACGACAGGGCCGCCATGAAGGGTTTGCCCATTGTTTCGACGATAGTGCTGAGCATCCCTGTTACGGCGCTAATAAACAGATTTACTACGCCATCTGTAGGTGCGGGCTGGATAACAATTAGCGCAGGCAATTTCTGCGTAACTTCTCCGTGCGACGGGCCATAGGCGTGACTTAAGATGGCGGTCAGCGTAATGGCGGCAATGACCATGACAAGACCAATAAGCGCGTTACGGATGACTTTCTTAGCGTGATCAAGCCGCTCGACATTGCCAGCGCTCGTCATATACTGATAACCGCCGTTCACTAAGAAAAACACCACTGCCAGCGAAGCGAGGGCGATCAGAGTTCCCATGACGGGAGTAAGATAGGTTCGCATGGCGTTGGATGCCGCCGAGGCGTCAGCGAAGAAAACTAAGTGGAAAGCGGCCAGCATATCTCTAATGCCAACCTATTTCGTGAAGGCGTTGGTCGCGATGTCGGCAACAATGTTGCTGATTACAAAAGCTGCGATAACGAGCACTAGACCAATGGCCGAGTGCTTAATCGTAGACTTTGCCTTATCGAGTCGCTCGGGGTCACCGCTACTGGTTATATAGATAAAACCACTGACTGTGATAAACCCGGCAGCCGTTACGCCCGCAAGCAAGCTGAGGCCCAGAATTGCCGATTTAATGAAGTTCTGCGTTCGTGTAATGTCGGCGTCCGCGGCAAACGCGGGGTGCACAAGCACGAAAGGTATTCCAATGGCTAGAAAAAGAGCCACGCCCACCAGCGTCTTATATTTTTTCACCTTCCTTATCTCCTCTGTTCCCCAGGGATTTTAATCAAGAAATATTAACTAGTCTTTAACTTTACTTATTTCGCAATAAAATGTAACCATAAGCAAATATCACGAAATGCGCGTGCTATAATCGGCTCATGGATAAATTACTAGCTAAGCTGAAGCACCTGAACAATCGGCAGCGCCTAGCGCTTGGGCTCGTAGTCGTAATCGCGATAGTTTTCCTTATCGCTCATTCCATCCCACCGGAACGCTCTGTGCAGGCTTATTGCAAAGTGTATGCGCAGGAAAAATCTCGGCTTGCCAAATTACCGGGTGATACTTACTCCTCTGGGGTTTTCCATGATTCGGTTGGTGATGCAGGCGAGTTCGCTACCTCGTTCGGACGCCTAGAAAGAGTGGCGCCGAAAGATATTAGCCCGGACATTGCTTCGTTAAAGGCAGTCTATAAAACAATGCACGATAGCCCCGCACAGGCGATTACGGCAAGCTTGAGTGGTGTGGCGCCGGAAAGCAGCGCTAAGCAGTGGACTCAGAGCCACTGCGTTATGACTCGCTAACTCAAGCCTCGCCAGCTTCGAGTAGCTCTAACCCTTTGATCTTTGGCATAGCACCTGAACCTAATTGTCCTTGCATACTGCCAATGATATTTGCCGTGCTTCCAAGCAATTTTTTAGCTTGGTTCTCACGTTTTGCCCAGACTCTATCAAAGGCAGCTTTCTCCTTGGTGATATCGGTGATCATTTCCATGTACACCTCGACCATTGCCTCAACTTGCTGGACGAATTCATGGCTAGTTATGAAGGTGTACAAAGCATCCGCGCTTGTGTCGCGATGCTTTGTAACTGCTTTCTCGCGAGCAACATCTAATAGGCTCTTTCTGAGTAGCGACGCTAGGATGAGGGCTGATGCCGGTTTGGCAATCCATACACCATTGTGGAAGTGAATTTCGCCTTTTAGGTCTTTTGGCGCTACTTCGGTAATAATGACAGGGATATTGGCCTTTGTCTCACGCAAGTCATCTTTTAGCTTTTGTATCCAGCCTTCCGTCCAGCCCTTTGTTCGCTTCATCTCCCAAAGGATTACACCGCACTCATTTCCAAGGGGAGTTCTAACCGTATGCTTGATGTCCGCACCTCGTATGCCCTTATCGACAGGAGCGATCAGGTCGTCCTTAAACTCGGCCGCAAGAGCATCTTCTAAATCAAGCTCCAGAATTTCACCTTGCATCTGTTGTGAACCTTGGTTCAACTTTCTTTGCAGATCATCGTTGGCTTTCCGGGCTGCTTCTAGCTGTTTATCTTTTTCGGCGAGTTTCAAGCGTTGCCTCTCGTCGGCAGCCTTCTCGGCTTCTTCACGGATCTTGCCTTGTTCGGCGGAGATTTTCTTTTCAGCCTCCAGCTCGACGTTGGCTCTGGCATTGCTTTCTTCACGCAGTGCCTTAGTTAGCTCGGTAACTTGCTCCAGCAATTTCTCGTTTCGCTGCCTGGCGCTATCCGCATCATCTTTGAGTGATTTTATAAGTAGCTCTTGGTCAAGAGCGGCTTTCTTTTGCCGTGACTCGGCCTCAGCCTCAAGTTTCTTTTTTGTCAGCTCAAGGTCTGCTTCGGCTTGTTGGGCTAATAGTTCCTTTGCACTAGCAAGTTGCTTTTCCGCCGATTCCGCGGCTTCGGCTTTAACTTTTGCGATCTCAGCTTCGTGCTTTTTGTGTTCGGCAGCTAAGACCTGGGCCTCAATTTGGCCTTGAAGGGCAGCGCTTATCTCAATTTCTTCGCCACAGTTTTTGCAAGTTATTGTGCTCATGATAATGTGGGCCCCAGGAATGATTTTGCCTGCGTGTTGTCAAGGGCGAGATGAATTATGCTCATTTCATTTTCAAACTGATCTTTTGTGATGCTGTCTCCGATATTCCTTGCCATGAACATTTTTTGCTTCGAGGTCAACCCTGACGCCTCTGCTGCGGAGAGTTTCCATTTCTGCATGAAAGTACGGCTGTTAGTTACATCATCGCACTGTCCCGGTTGTTTCTCTGGGTAGTACTCCTCAAGAGCACCCACATTCAGCTCATGAAGTTGAGTCGCTTTGTCGAAATCAGGCACTTTGCGCTGCAGATCTGTAAATTGGGAAGTACTGATTTTATTGCTGTCAATCAGCACCTGATACTTAGCCTTGTAGATACTATCGGACAAAGCTGTAAATACTTTCTCTAGCGTGGCGACTAGTTGAACAGACTGATTGAAGTCCCCTCTGGCAGGCAGAATTTTAATCTTCTTTTTGCTAGGATAATGCCTCTCAATAACTCTGCTTAAAAATTCTACTTCTGAGGGCCCCTCCACAATAAGGAAGTTTGACGGCATTAACAGGTCGGTTGGGCTACCCCCGAGTAGTTCATATATAATGTTCCTTTTTGCATACTCATCTTGTTGATCGATATTTGTGATACCGTCGTCAAACTTCTCGACTTTAAATATACTTTGCTTGCCATCAACTATTTTGTCCGTAATTAAGACTGAAGAGTGCGTTGTTAAAAATATTTGATCTCCATCATCGGCCAGATCTTCAAGCGCTGCCTTTAGATTACGTTGGGCGCCAGGATGCAAATGTAGTTCACCCTCGTCGATTAGAAAGATAAAATTTTTAATATCTGCATTTTTGCGACGATAGTCCGCGAATGTTTGTATTATGGCAAGCATCAATGCCCGTTGCATGCCATCTCCTTTTTCATAGGCTTCGGTAGCAACTCCGTCGTCTACTTGTGCCGAAAAATTTTTAAAAAGATCCGCTAGTTCTGGACTTTTGACCTCAAAATCGACTCTTGATGTTTCAGGAAACTGCTTCTGCAAGTAGTGTTGAACACTCTGGGCGAGTTTTCTTAGCTCATCGTAAATTTTTGACTCCTTTGAGCCGAAGAGTTCGTAAAATTCTTCGATGAACTTTTTGTACTTCGGATCACCGCTGGCGAGTATCTCGTTGAGCACCCCGGAAAGCATTGCGCCGATTTGAGTAGTCTTGCCGTACTTCAAGATATCTCTCAAATTATTGTCGGTCTGTACAAATTCAAGATTTGGCAGAAAATCATTAAGTGCCTTGTCGAAACCGGTTCCTGGATCGCTAAGTTTTCCACCTATTTCAACGATCTTACGACTAGATTTATGCGAATCATCTACCGAGCGCACAAATGTGACACAATCCATATCCTTAAGTTTTGCTGCTAAGGTCTTGCTATTTTTCTCATTTTTCATTTTTGCCAAAGCGTCCTGGACCCCATCAAATTCCATTTCCACAGAGGGCTCTACTGCCACTCCCTTGCGTTTGTGCGCTTCTGTGCTGCCGCCTGCAAAAAACCAATTGATAGCATTTAAGAAGTTAGTTTTCCCGTGATTGTTTTGACCAACAAGAACATTCAGATTATTAACGGATATATTGACATCTTCGATCGAACGAAAATTTTTGATGCAGATTCTAGTTATTCTCACAAATCCCTCCCTCGAGATCTATACCTGTGTCCTATTAAACCATACCTCATTGAGTAGAGTACTGTTAGCCGGATGGATGAAACAGGGTTCCGTCGCTCTCGGACGGAAGGAGGATAGCTAGATAGGTGCACAGGTAACCACCAATGACCCCGGCGGCATCATAGCCGTAATCCGATGCAAATCCTCAAGCTCAACATCGCATGTCACATACATCGTGCGGCACTCCGGCGCCCACTGCAAAAGCTGTTCGACCGTCACAATGTAGACGTCTCCAGGTAGGTCGTCAGGCCATTTGGTGGTAAAGCGCATGTTGAGCATACGAGTGCGTAGTTTTGTAAGTTCGAGTACGCGCCCGCTATCAAGGGTACTGGATTGCTCACGGCTGGCGCGTCGGTAGAGTCTAAACCATTGGCGGCGAAGTGGGCTCATGAGGGCTGCCGGTCTTTCGGCCACGATCACCACCTTGCCAGAGAACATCCTCGTGTATAGGTGACGCGCTAAATCTTTCGCGCCAGGATTGGAGCCAAATGATCCTTCCTCACGAATTAAGCCATACATCCACATCCACCCCTTCATCCATGTAAGTTAATTCCTTAGGTTCTTGGCCTTGCCGAACATAGCGGTAGCGCTCACGGCCTATGAAGTCAGCCCAACCTCGTATTAGTAGATCAACTTCCGAAAAGTGTGAGACGCACGCGAAAGCCTGCTTATTATTGGCATCGCAGAAACCCGCCGTAGCCTTGCTGAGGAGCAGTTCGACCTGGCATATTGAGCAGTGCAAAGGATTGTCTAAGGGATAATCCGCAGGAAGTTTAACGATTGCCATATCGCAACCTATTCAAAAAATGCACAAAAATAAATACAGCCTCAACGGCTGCAAATAGTCGTTTCATATAATCCTAGTCTGGAATTAAGCGGAAACACAGAACCCGCCGCCAGCGGATTCTTGCGAACCCCATAACTCTTTCGAGCCATGACCAGACTAGATGCTGAACGACGGGATCAGTATCTAGTCTGGATTTGAGACCATGCCATTGCAAGCAATAGTTTAGGTCTTTGATTGTCGCTTCGTTAGAAGCTTACCGTTATAGTATGACAAAAAATACAATCATACAAGTCGTTTTTACAGATCAAATAATACATATCGTCCGTAGAGTTATTAGGCATCCCCGATTACTCTTAACGTAAGATGATAAAACCTGCCGTAAAGAAATTTGGCAAAAGAGTGCGCCAGCTAAGACTAGAGCGGGGGCTCACTCAGGAAGCTCTGGGTGACAAGGCCGGCCTAGACATGACATACATAGGCAGAGTAGAGCGCGGCGAGCAAAACACCTCGATAGTTGTGGCTGAGATGATTGCTAAGGGGTTAGGAATCAGCCTGGAGCAACTATTCAAAGGGTTATAACACGTCCTCTATAAATGTGGTAAAATATACACAATGAAAAAGTCAGTACCGCAACTTTTTAAGTCAGCGCGTAAGAAGCTAGGACTCACCCAACAGCAAGTAGCGAATAAGGCTGGAATTTCTTCGAACACTTACTCGAGGATCGAGCGGAGCGTCCAAAGACCAGAACTCGGCAACGCTATAAAGATTGGTCAAGCCCTGGATATTGACACCAACCTGATTATAAAAACCTATCTATCCCAATAAAGCGGATCATTTCTTGAGATAGTGCTGGCGATTTGATCCGCCGCATAACCTCACAGCTACTATTTTGGGACAAGATGTTATGGCTACCTTCCCAGAGCACTTTTCGATCGAGAATTGCCAGCTTGCGATGGTGATCCGCAGTAAAGAGTACTTTAGCGCCAATTCTTTGAAGGGCAGGGATCGCCCACTCTGCTTCTTGCCGCAGAAAGCCCTCGTGCTCGTCAGGCTCACGGGTGTTTATGACTACCTTGACTCCGCGTTGCACTGCTCTGTGCAAGCTAGGTAGCAATGATTTAACGCGCCTTCTAGTCATAAATGGGCTTTCGATTACGATTTCTTCTTTAGCTCGATCCAAGTCTCGCCTCAATTGGGCATAAAAGGTGCGTTCATTGAAAAGCAGGGAGGTCGCCAGGCCATTGCCGCTATTTTTTCCCAGTAGACGACCTAGCATGGTCGCGTGCTGTTATCGTTTGTGGGGTCATTCAGTAGCTCGTGGATTTCCTGAACATCAAAGTCCGGGTCATCCGCCAGAGTTATATTTACGTCCGCCATACTCCACCAGGAGTCATCTAAAAGTCTATAGATGTAAATGTAGACTTTTAGATTCAAGTCTGTGGTTAGCCGATCGCCGAAGGTCTAATGGCGGAAACATGGAGTCACCGATTTTGTCTGGTAGACCCAGATGGCTACTATTTATTAGGGCTAACTTCGAGCATCAGCCTCCCATGTAATATCTTGTAGTGTGCACCGTTTTGTACTACAATGTAGACACTATGAGCACAGCATTAACCATCAGAACAGACCCTGAGACGAAGAAGAAGATAGCGGACTTTGCCGCTTCTGTTGGCTTGTCTACGAGCGCTTTTGCAACCGCCATACTCTTGCAGGCAGTACGTGAACAACGCGTATTGCTCACACCTACACTAGAGCCAACGCCTTATTTAGAAGGGCTCATGCGCAAGGCGACGGCAGACCGTAAGACAGACCGCAACTATGAAACTGCCACGAACGAAGCCGAGCTAGACGACGTTTTCAAGAACCTATGATCACCCTCAAGCTTCACAAGGACTTCTTAAAACAAGTTGCAAACCTGAAGCCTGCTCAGAAAAGGCGCTTACAAGAAGCCTTAAAACTTTTCATGAAAGACCCTCAGCACCCTGATTTATATAATCATCCGTTGACAGGCGAATGGAAGGGCTATCGTTCAATCGCTTTTGGTGGTGATTGGCGAGCGCATTTTGAGCTTACAGACGACGGGGCCGTGGCTTGGTTTGTCGCCTGTGGTACTCACAGCCAGCTCTATAAATAGAGTTTTTCAGCAGCGCCCTGACTGGAAGCGGGTCAAGAATCGAGTGTCACCTCGCCAGCGTGCGGTTTCATCCCGCTCATGGGCAGGGTAAACCAAAAGGTGGTGCCTTTGCCTTCCTCGCTCTTGAACCACACGCGGCCGCCAGCCGCTTCGATCACCGCCTTCACGAGATAGAGGCCAAGGCCCGTGCCGTCGGTTTCGACTGGCACGATGTTCGTGGCGCGGAAGAACTTTTGGAATACTCGATCCTGCTGGGCCTTCGGTATGCCGTAGCCGTTGTCGCTAATTTGCGATAATAGTTCGTTGCCCCGCAGCGATATAAACACCGATATCTCGCCTCCTTTGGGCGTGTATTTGATGGCGTTGGTCAAGAAGTTCATGTACACCTGGCTGATCATGCGCGCGTCGAGGTTGATCTGGGGAATACCTTCGTGCACGCTCACGATCAGGGTTTGCTGGCGTTCGACGCTTTTGGCTTTCAGATCATTAATGACGCCACTTACTAGCTCGTTCACATCGGTCGGCTTGGGATCGATGATAATTCGGCCCGATTCAATGCGCGAGATGTTCAGAAGGGAATTGACCAGCTCAATCATGCGGTCACCCGAGTCGTGGACGTTCTTGACGAAATCGGCCTGCTCATCGTTTAGCTTGCCGGCATCGCCATTCATGAGCATCTCGCTAAACCAGCGGATAGCCGATAACGGCGTGCGCAATTGATGCGAAGCCAGCGAGATAAACTCGGTCTTCATGCGATCTATCTCCTTATCTTTGGTGATATCGCGCATGGTTTGAATGGCTCCAATGATGCGACCCTGCTGTTGTACGGGGGTGGCGACTACGGCAATGGCCATCTTAGCGCCATCGCTTCGAATCGACCTCACGGCGCGCTCTATTTTTTTGCCGCTGCGTAGCACAACTTCCATAGGTCGCTCTTCGGGGGGAATGAGCACATCTTTTTCGTCGTATAAATTGATAGCTGAAGCCGGCATGGCAAAAGCTTTATCTTTGTCGACTCCCAAATACTCAATCGCAAAATTATTAATGAGCAAAATCGTCCCCTTACTGTCAGTGACGAGCATGCCATCGCCGATGCTGTCCAGAATTGCATCGTCCTTAGCCTTAGCGTTTTGCAGTTCCTGGACTTTTTGGTCCAGGCTGTGGGTGCGTTCGGCCACCTTTTGCTCCAGGGCTCGGTTGGAGGCAGCGAGCTGATCAGTCATAGCATTGAACGCCAGACCGAGCGTGGCAATTTCGTCGCGAGATCGAGGCGCAACTGGCACGCGCAGATTGTAATCGCCAGCCTGGATACGCTTGACGATGTGCGTAAAGCGACGAATAGGGCCGGTGGTGCGCCGCGCAAAGAACAACGCCAGCACAATAATGAGCGCAACCGTGACAAGGCTGATGATCAGTGTCAGATTCCGGAGCTGGATCAGCGGATAAAAGACCTCGGCTCGATCCATTTTAACTTCGATGCGCCACGGCGAACCCGTAATATCACGCTGTACGCTCAATACTTGGTGGCTACGATAGTCTTTGCCCGTCTTGGCTTCTGCTCCTGTGTAGGTGGCAAGACTCAGGTGGTCATCAAACCGGCCTGGTGTCAGGTACTGGTAGCTGCCGCTATCTGTCTTGCCCAGTAGTAATGTTTCGCCAGTCTCACCTAGATCGCTATAATCCTGCGTGGCAAGCAAATATTCTTCGGCCGGAGCTTCCAGCAAAGAATAGCCAATGACCCGGCCACCCCAGTTCAAAGGGCCAACAATATAATGAGCCAGCTGGTGATCGACATCGGTGAAAAACACCGAAGCATCGGGCGCGCTGTGTCCGCGCTTAAACACCGTTGTACCGGCATAACTTTTTCCTAAAAATGAGGTGTCAGTAGAGCCAACCACGGTACCTTGAGTGTCAAGCACATGAATGCGCCGAAACTGCGCGTCAAAGCGATGCGTGTCGGTGAGCGCTTGGTCAAGGGCATCCTGATGCGCTTTTGAAGGTTGCTTGACGTACGCTTCCATCGTGGTGTTGACGGCAATTACCGTGGGGAATATCCCTAAGTACTGCGTATTTGTTTCGTATAGACTTTTGATGCGGGCCGCCTGGCGGTTGGTGACATTGCCAATGCGAATATCTATTTGGCTTTGGAGCGCTCGGGCTGTATTGAAGTAAGAGAAGCCCGCTACGACGCCCACCGGTACCAACGCGTTAAACAAGAATAGTATGAGAAGTTTCTGGGAAATTTTCATGCAGCTAGGGGTATTGTCTTAGTTGCAATATCCACCCTACAATCACCTTACTCCACCAATGCGGGTTTACCTTCTTTGACAACGAAGAGCTGGTAATTTCCGGCAACATCGCCATTGGCGTCGAACTTGATGCGACCGCTCGCACCGTCAAAGGAGAGACTATCCAGCTGAGTCTTCAGCGTAGCCCCGGTGGTTGCTCCTTGCCGCAGGCCGTTCAGGATGGCGGCCATGGCATCGTAGGCTTGTGCGGAGTAAGTAGGTGCAGCTTTGTTATAGGTAGCTTGATACTGTTCGGTAAAGCTGCGATTGCCGCTGCTTGGCGCGTCAAATACCAGGCCCTCGGCACCGCCTTGTGCGGAAGCGATTAAGGAGGTATCGTTAAAGTATTCTGGACCATAAACTGGCACGGTAATAGCCAATTCGTGACGCTTGACTAACACTAAATCATTGAGGCCAACACCTACGATAAACATACCGTCGGCGCCAGAGGTCTTAACCGCTGTTACTTCTTTGGTGACGTCAGTTTGGTTGGTTGCATAGCCTTTGTCGACAGCTATCGTACCGCCCAGCGCTTTAAAGGCTGTTGTGAGGCTAGCGGCGCTGTCGTTACCGTAGGTGTCAGTGGTATGTAAAATAGCGAGCTTGCGCACCTTGTATTTGGTATACATTTGGTTGGCCATAAATTGCGTAGACAGTGTGTCGCTCGGGATGGTGCGGTAAACATAGTCACCAGCTGTGGTAATCTTTGAGCTTGTAGAGGCCGGGCTAATGAGGGGCACGTGCATACTATTGGCAACCGGCGCAGCGGCTAGGGTGGCGTCAGAGCAAAATTCACCGATGACAGCGACAACTCCTTCGGCAGCAAATTCTTGCATTGCTTTTGTGGCGTCGGCGGCTGTGCAGGAAGTGTCCTTGGTGACGATTTGGACCTTAACGTTGCTTGTTTCGAATGCCTTTTGGGCGAGTGCGACACCATGTTCGGTTCCTGTGCTGAGCGATTGCTCGACGTGGCTATAGGTCATAACGCCTACTTTGTAGGTTTTGACTTCGGCTACTGGCTTCGCTTTGTGGGCATGCATGTACCACAACACCGCGCCGGCAGCTATCAGTAGTAGTACGACGACACCGACGATAGTCCAAAGCATCATATTCTTTTTTGGTTGCATCGGTGCTGATTGCGGCATCGATGGTGGCTCGGTGCCACTATCTGGTGTCATCTGAGTATCGACATCATTTGTTGTGTTTTCCATTTTTGCCCCCCATTATTAGTCACAGTATAGATAGTTGCATAGTATGGCACGCCATGAGCATTGTCAATGTGCTTATGCCTTAGCTGGTTTCGTCGCCTGGTTGTTCGGACTCGTCGGGTATTAAAGCGGCGATGGTGCTGTTTGGGTGTAGTCTCCGGACAATTTGCAAGATCGTGTCCACGCCTGGATTTGCTGGTCTTGGCTTATTTGGCTTTAGGAGTGTAGGTAAGACGGTGCGATTCATGTCGGGACCAGTCGCTATCATGCTGTTCGTAAGCCCTAGCCAGTTTCGGACCGCCACTATCCCAGCGCGCAGTGGGCCGAGCCGGTCAGCGGCTGTTTTCATATCAGCTGTGGCAGGTGTTGCATCAGTTGGGAGTTCGCCAGCGACGAACACTCTTTGTATGGTTACGGCTTCTAGGAGGCCGGCAGCAGCCAATGCTCTCTCTACGACTTCCTGCGCGCGTTCAGGCAGCAGGCCGTCGCCCTCTGCGGGCGCAATAAATAAGGCTTGGAGTGGTGGGCGCAACTCAGGATCGGACATTACAACTATTAAAACATATTATTCATAAATTGTACATCTAATGTTGTATAAATTTGGGCTGGCGCACAATACGGCAGTTTCGGCGCTTGCTTAATATCGTCGTCATCGCCGCTATATCTGCTACAATGGCTGCATGTCTTGGCACACACTGACCCGCAAGCCGTTGCTCATCTTGTATGTGGCGGGCGCTGTATTGCTGTTGGTTGTCGGTTGCCTTTGGATGCGTCACCAAAGCACTGATGCTAAGCACGTTTTTTGGAGCACCGTCGAACAAGAATTGCGCACCACCGGTGTCACCGTGGAGTCGTCGCAGACGGCTAATGGGGTGAGCGCACACCAGCTGTTGCAGTATTCATTTAATGCATCCAGTATGGCGCACTCCGTAACGGCGCTACAACAAGGCAACACCTCTGTCACGAATGAGATGATCGGCACGCCGACCACCGATTACACCCGTTACCAACGTATTTCCACCGATCAAAAGAAGGCCGACGGCTCGGCACTCAACTTCTCGCAGATTGTTGGCGTGTGGGCAAAATCTGACGGCAGTATCACCGGGCCGCAATTGTTCCCGCAAACAGCTCTTGGCACAAGTCTACCCTTGGGCGGCGTGGCGCTGCCGGTAGCTAACCTGAGTTCCACGGCTCGTGCGCAATTGCTGGATGAAATGCGCAGGGACAGCGTGTATCAAGTCGATTACCGCACTGTCAAAAAAACGGTCAAAGACGGCCGGCCGGTTTACGTCTACGCCGTCAAAATTAACGCCGTGGCGTACGCCAAAATGATGAAATCGTTTGCGCAAGCAATCGGACTCCACGATCTCGACCAACTCGATCCAGCGAGATTTGCGCAGCAGCAGGATTTTTCGTTGCTGCTGACAATTGACGCCCGAGCGCACCACATGATTAAAGCCGAGAGCGTACCGCAAGGCACTGCGCCAACCGCAGCGCAAACCTATAGCAGCTATGATATTCCGGTAACGATCACGTTGCCGAGTAAGACGATTACAACCGACGAACTGCAAAAACGCCTCTCTGCAGCACAGTAGTTGTTGCAAATCTTGGCGCTTATGTATACGCTGGGGGTATCTTCATAAAACTATAAGCTGGAAAAGAGCCATGGATCCTAGTAAACCGTCCACGTCTGACTCAAAAGAAAATGAAATCAACCCAACGGACGCCAGTTCGTCGGTCGATGCTACGCCTAAGGTGGAAACTGCACCCCCGAGCGATAGTAGTCCAATGCCTGACGCCATACCAACGACGACTGCTGATAGCTCGATGGATGCACCAACCACAGGCATGCCGGTCATGGGTACGGCCACTACCGTGCCCCCCAAAAAGAAAGGCCTTATGGTTGGCCTGATTGCTGCAGCAGCCATTATTGTGCTAGGGGGCGGCGGCGCAGCAGCGTACTTTGGCTATATCGTTCCTAACAAGCCGGAGAATATTCTCAAAACAGCTCTCGGCAATTTTTTGAGCGGCAAGGCGACGAGTGAATACATTGACGGATCTTTGGATATAACCTCTAAGAGCGACAACCAAACGTTCACCACTGCCTTCACCGGCAAGGAGAATAATCAAGGTGCGCTGGAGCTTTCGGCGAGCGCTGATCTAGGAGTTACCAAAGCGACCTTTGACGCCCGCAGTGTCGATGGCGGCAGTATCTATCTGAAAGTTGGCGGTCTCGAAGGTCTCCCTGAGCTACTCGAAGCCAGCGGCGTCAGTGGCGCTACCACCTATGCGCCGCTTGTTGCCACGGTGAATAATCAGTGGTACGAGATCAACAACAGCGTGCTCAAGCAGATGGGTCTTGATTTGAGCTCCAAGATGAACGCCGCCGACCAGCAGAAACTGGTCGATCTTTACGCGCAGCATCCTTTCTTGACGATCAAACAGCGACTCGCCAACGAGCAGATCAAGGGCATGGACAGCTACCACGTACAGGTTACGCTCAACAAAGCCAGTCTCCAGTCCTATCTGCAAGGTGTCAGCGATGCCAACTTGACGAGCTTCAAAGACGCCAAGGAAGCGCTCAAGCAGCTCAAAACATCGCTTGGCAGTTCAAGCGTTGACTTTAGCAAGTACCCGCTCGACGTCTGGGTGACCAAGAAAGACAAGATGATTGAC
>Ga0207712_10000409_pt1 | contig 36874 bp, 33 predicted proteins | sample KBSS44metaG_FD_184402 | JGI IMG/M metagenome (GOLD analysis project Ga0207712, IMG submission 184402) | Switchgrass rhizosphere microbial communities from Kellogg Biological Station, Michigan, USA - KBS S4-4 metaG (SPAdes) (version 2) | ecosystem: Host-associated > Plants > Roots > Rhizosphere...
CTTTTCGCCATGAGATCGAACGGCACGTGGACGTGCAGCAGCATCCAGGTTAACACTGGGGCCGTTTGGACCGCCAGGCGGGCGCTCCGTACAGTCAATCGGAGTGATTGCAAAAACACCACGCCGATCATCGTCAAGCCAATCACTACGAATGCCAAGGGCGCAATAAGGCCTAGAGCAATCAGCAAGAAGCCGCCCGTCAAACCCACAGCAAACAACAGCCACAGCAGCAGACGCATGCTCGTGCCGTAGGCGACTGGACGATACAGAGCGGCGGCCAAATGATCGCCGCGAGCAGCTAATCGCTTTAATTCCTTAGCGGGTACCGAACTGTAAAAACGCTGCAGTGCTAAAGCTATCAAACCGATTGCCAAGAGGAGTATACCAACGATTGTCGAAGCCATGAATCTATCTTACCACTACCGCTTACTCTTGCCCCCGGAATGCGCTGAGCGGCGCCCAAATAAGCGGCGATAGGCCTCTTGCTCACCGATCCAATAGCTGCATGCCATTAATACGACGGCAATGTACACAGGCCAGATAATCCACAGATAATTTTTGAGACCAGTGAGCATGTTATCGAAACGAGAGCCCTTATTGACTGCCGCTACCGGCGTCAGTGACTGTCGTACCACAGCCAAAAGCTGCAGAGTCGTTGCCGTACCATTATTATCGGTCATAGTAATGATAACGGGATAATCGGCGGCACTTTCATAGGTATGCGTTATGGTGAAAGCCGCCCAATCAGTGCGCTGCAGCGTCGTTTTTTGGCTATCACCCCAGTCGACCTGGACCGCAAAAGGCGGTTGGCCGCCACCGACGCCGATATTAAAGGTGAAGGTTTGGCCCGGTTTATGCGCTTGGTAGGTATACTCAGATTGAATCAAGAACGGCGCGCTGCGCTTTTTAGTGATGTTCGGTAAGCTGGCGGCCACTTTAATTTCAAAACTCGGGAAAAATAGTTGCGTACCATCTAACATTGTAGCAGTTACATCAACATGGTGAATTCCGACGGGGAGTTGCTGCTGCAAGGTGCAGCTCCACCAGCCGTCGGCGTCGGCTTTGGTCAGGCACGTCACAACGTCGGAGTGAAAGGTCACTACCACATCGGCATAAGGCGGAGCCAACCCGGTAATCGTGGGATTGACGCTGGTCTGCTGGATCTTACCTTGCGCGTACTGGCCAGCCTCGACATTGGAAATTTGCAGCTGGGTCGGCACAGCGGCAGGCGCCGCTGGTGCGAGGGTCGTCTGGTCGTAATACACCGTGATCGGCACAGAGGTCGGCCCTTCGGCATCCGTCAGATTGTACACTTTGGCATGCAAACTATTAGCGCCAGGATACAAATCGGTTTGAACTTGAAAGGTATTGGCCGTACACAAACCCGTTCCACTGAATGAACCATCACGATACAGCTTGACGTACGATGCCGGCGGACAGGTGCCATGCACCACGATTGGGTGATCGCTAACATGTTGTTGGCTAACTGGATCGGTTATGACGGCGGCAGTCGCTGGTGGCACAGCGGGTACCGAGGCGGTCACATCATAGCTAGCCGCCGAGCTATGAAAGGTCGAGCCAGCAATTAGCACACCAGCACACAGCAGCACCATAACCGTAAAAGGATGGAGCAGCATACGCTTGTGCAGCGGACGGCGCCGGGCGGCTACTTTTCGAGCGGCCGCTGCCGGAGCAGCGCGTTTGGCGGAGGCACCTTTCTTTTGTTTCATGACCATGTATCTGTTTTAAGGCTTATGCTCATGGTAACACAAAATGCGTACGTTGCCACCCGGCACATGGCTTGAAAGGCAGCGTTTACGCGCGGTGAGTCGGCCGAAGAAGCCCTTACGGTCTTTTCGGACCGACTCCCGGCTGCACTATGCGGGGACTGCCTTTCAACCCATGTGCCGGGTGGCAACCCTACCTTCAAGGTGTATACTATGAACATGAGCAAAACATTTTGGGCGGTCATCGCCATTATCGTAGTTATTTTCGGTGGCATTCTAATCTTTAAGGGCGACAAAGCGGCAGCGCCAAGCAGTAATGGTGCGCAGCCGACGAATCACATTGAAGGGGCCGGCGCTACGGGCGTCACGCTTGTTGAGTACGGCGACTACCAATGTATCTTCTGCGGTCAGTATTACCCCTTTGTCAAGCAAGCGATCGAACACTACGGCGACAAAATCACCTTCCAATTCCGAAACCTGCCGCTTATCGAAGTCCACCACAATGCCTACGCCGCTGCCCGAACCGCTGAGGCCGCCAGCCTCCAGGGCAAATTCTGGGAAATGTACAACACCCTCTATCAAAACCAATCGGTTTGGAGTGATAGCAACAATGCCCAGTCATACTTTGAGCAATACGCCACCAATCTGGGCCTTAACCTCGATCAGTTCAAAAAGGACGCCAGCAGCAACAAAGTGAACGATGTCATCAATGCGGACGTAAACGCCTTCAATCAACTCAAACTCGTCAAATCAACGCCGACTTTCATACTTGATGGCAAGAAAATAACTCCCGGCTACAGCCTTGACGACTTCACCAAGCTCATCGACGCCGAAATTGCCCAAAAAGCCAAGCACTAGTAATTCAAAAACTCACGCCAGGCTGGGCGCCGAATAACCACCGGAACGCGCAACGGCCGCGACGAAACAATTTTTATTTTGACAGACATACTGACTCCCGGAGAGGTCGCACACACGCAACAATACTCTCGCACCTTTTTATTTTCACACTTGTTTATCTCTCTGGCGGCTTCCCGCGAAGATAAAAATGAGTGTATCAAGCATGCTTATGCTTGTCAAGTTTTAGACTAAACGCCAGCTTCCTCCTGCTGGATATCCGTATCTGTCGCATGATCTTTAGTATTTTCGCGTATTCCTACGGTAATGTGAGGATGCATTAAGCCTGCAGCCAAGGCTCGAATTGATGCTTCGCGCTGTCGTGCTCGCTCGTCGCGTTTCTGTCGTTCTTGAGCGGCGGCATAGATGTTGCCTTTATAAATGCCACCTTCTACTGGATTGCCTTCCTTATTCAGGATCATAAAAGCGCCACAGCCGGGGCGCAGACACTTCACAAGACCGGGTCGCTTACGGGCTACAACCTCGAGCGGTTTCTCTAGAGTGTTGAGTTGGTTATCGTACGGGCAGCAGTAACAGCCAGTGTGTTTGTAGTCACAAATCTCGGTGTTGTTTGCTTCGCTCGTTTCGGTACCGCGGCCACCGTAGGCTTCCTGAACATTCTTATCCTGGTCGACCGAGCTATCGTAATCGGGATTGTCGGATAGGTTAATTGAACGCGTACAACCACCATAGGTACGGCCAGCGCGCGCGCCGGCCAAGATGTTGTTGACAGAATTACGGGCCAGTTGCTCCAGTACTGACAGATCTGGCGCCGCCATTAATGTCTGGACTACCGGTCGCTCTTGCGTACCAATCAAGTGCAGTGCTTCACGCAAACGCTCGGCGGTTGCATAGCGAATCAACTGCTCTAAAAGCGCTGCACTGGGTTTGTCGAGCGCGTCACTGCAATGTATATGAGCTAATTGATCTTTAACCTGGTCATTTAATCCTTGCGGACTCTGGAGTAGGCCGGTCACCAAGGCGTGCATCAGGGTACTTTTTTTCCGCATGTAATAGGCGCGTGCCAGATCCCTGTAGAGGGCGAACATTTGATCAGCCGTCTCTTTATTAATGGACACAAACTCGTCAACAGAGAAACGCTTGATGGTGATGCCGCGCATCTCATAATAGCGAGCACGCATTTGCAGAATCATCTCCCGCGCTTGCGCTTCGCTACACTTCGTCTCGATTGCACAATCGAGCCAGGTTGGCGTTTCTAAATCTTCGGGAATGTGACCGCCGGACTGACTCCATAATTTGCGCATAGTATCGACGTCACAGTTATCTACCGAATAGCTCCCGGCGATCAGGGTGTGTTCGTCGACACGATAATACCACTGAAAAAAACCCAGCTCTTTACGGTTGCCTAAGTCGTCATAAAACTTAGTCCCGTAGCGTTCCATAGCCTCTTTGAGATAGTTACTGATGCCAGCTCGCATATGTCCAATCGGCAGTTTGTCGACGGCAATGGCGTTCCGCTCGTCTGCACCACAACGCTGTGCCACCGGAACCATGCGTACATCTTTCAGGGCATCCTGCTCAGCACTGCGGGCGCCGTTACTACAAAGGCTGATCATGGTCGTCACGCCATCATGAGCCAACACGTGACCATCGTAAATAATGTGCTTTCGTTCGCGGTTGTTTTCTAGTTTTTCGCGGAACTGCTTATCGGTATGCAGCATTTCAATCACCGAGGAATCGAAATTTTCTCGAAGCGAACCTAGTTTAACCTGAGCTTCGGGGGTATCTAGTTGACCGAGAGCATCAGCTTCACCGACTTCGCCTAGGAGATACAAAGAGTGAGAGTACTCTTCTTGATCCACCCACGTCTCAGCCGAAAGAGTCGTTCCGAGGGTTCTCTGGGCAACTTGTCGGGCCAACGCCAGCAATTGGTCATGTCTTGCCAGCGTAAACTCATGCGCCTGGCGATCTAATTCAACCGGATCCCTCATTGCAAAAACTGCCCTCGAAGTTCTCGGGCAGTATTAGTGGTCACGAAGAAGACGTGGCCGGTTCCTGCTCGGGAACGTATGGTTAACCTGCTGTATCGGACTTATTCCGGGCAATAAGCCCAGAAAATCACCGTTGCGGCACAGTGCAGGAGTTTCACCTGCTTCCAGCATGTACTTGTTAAGTACTCGTATCGTACCACGCCAACGCGCTACATGTATGGTGTGATTTTACCAACGGACACTACACTGAACGCGTACTATTCAGTGACTTGGTCACGGTTTTTGAGGGCCGTCAACCGCGGAATAAAGCTTTGCGCCGCACCATCAAGCCCCAGCACTTTGAGCGCTCCGACAAGCACATATAAATGGTCAAGATGCTCCTCGACTACTTCACTGCCTTGTTCCAGATCGTTAAAGAGATGCTCAACTTTTTCGACCAGCCACTTCTCTTCGCCAGGCTTGACGACGTTGCTCATCACTTTTGATTCCCCGGGATTAACGAGCTCGAGCGACCGAGCCGAGTGGTCACGCTTGCGCAAATGGCCACGCCGAATCAAATTATTCACATGCAGCGCCACGGTCGCCACCGACGTGTAATTGAGGCCGCTCATAATTTCTCGGTAGCTCGGGCTGTAGCCATGCTCACCGATAAACTCTTCTATATATGTCAGCAACTCACGTTGCTTCTTTGTTGGACGCACTGTGTCAATCATACCACCTCCTTGGACACGCGTTGTTTCACATAAAATACCCAGAAGCGATACCAAAGGTAATTCCACACCGTGAAAAAACCAGCCGAGATAAAAAAGCCCACGTACGGACTGATGCCAATGGACTTCAGCCCCCAGATGATCAAATAGTCGAGCGCGAGATTAATGGCCACCACTAAACTGTACTTGCCGAGTGTAGTGCCTTCGCGCCGGCGCAGGCGGGGATTATCGAAGGCCCAGAATCGTTGGATGGCATAGTTGATCGCCCAGCCAACGACATCGGCCACCAACTTCGCTGGCAGCCAGTCCCAGCCAAAACCGCTGTAACAGAGAGCAAACACAAGATATCCGGACCAAAAATAGCTCGCCCCGCCGACCATATACTCTAAGAACTGTATAATTGTGGCGCGATCAACGTGCAAGAGGTCCACGATTTTGTGCATCGTCTTCTTAGTATACCAAGGTGTCAAAATTTGTTTGCAACATGTTAATCGGATGTTCAGAAGTAGACAAATGGCTAAAGTGGTACAATCACAGTAAATATGAAGAACAATGCTTCGCTGCTCTACAGTTTCTGCCTGATGATCGGCGACTTCCTCGCACTGGTGGCGGCGTTTGTGGCGGCCTACATTCTGCGTATTAAACTAGCCGTCGGCATTAACGACAATCCGATTGCGCCGACCAGCGGCAAAGCCTACATCGGTATCTTTTTGGGAGTCCTGCCGTTTTGGATTCTCATTTTTGCGTTGCTCGGTCTGTACAATAGCAATATTTATGAGAAACGCTTCCGCGAATTTGGCCGCCTGTTGATTGGCTCGTTTGTCGGACTGCTGTTTGTGATCTTCTGGAATTTTGTTGCCTCGCATCCTATTTTCCCGGCACGCCTGGTGCCGATCTACGGTTTTGGTTTTGGATTCCTCTTTTTGGTCGTCTTCCGCAATCTGGCCCGGTTTATCCGCATACAGCTTTTCCACCACAGCGTCGGCTTAACCCGAGTGTTATTGATTGGCAATACCAATGTCACGCGCGAGCTCATCGATTGGCTGATCGATAGCCGGCACTCCGGCTATCAGATCGTGGCGGCTGTCGGTGGTAAACGAGGCGTGGGCGACTTTAATGTACCCCTATTCCACACGTTTGATCAGTTTCTGGAGCAATATCAAGGCGAACTGCACGGCATCATCCAAACCGAGCTATATGCCGATGAATCGCGCAACGCCAAAATTCTTAATTACGCCCAAGAAAATCACGTCAGCTACCGGTTTGTCCCGGGCAACACCGAACTGTTCGTTGGTAATATTGAGGTGGAGCTGTTCCGTTCCTCTATGCCCGTGATCGCCGTGCACCAAACGGCGCTATTTGGTTGGGGCCGGGTCGTGAAACGACTCTTTGACCTGCTGGTGGGCGGCATTGGGCTGTTACTGGCCGCGCCGTTCTTATTACTGATTGCGGCGATTATCAAGATAAACGAACCGCACGCGCCTATTTTCTATCGCCCGCAACGGCTCGGACGCTTTGGGGGCACCTTCAAATTCTATAAATTCCGTAGCATGTACTGGGAATATTGCATGAGTCCAGAGGAAGGTTTTGCCAAGATGGGACGGCCGGACCTCCTCAAACAATACCGAGCCAATGGTGATCAGTTGCCTGACGACCCGCGCATTACGCCGATTGGCCGACTGCTACGCAAAACCAGCCTAGACGAACTGCCACAACTCATCAATGTCATCAGAGGCGATATCAGTTTGGTCGGACCGCGCGCCCTTGACCCCATTGACGTCGAAAAGTACGACAAAAAGAACCTTATTCTGGCCGTTAAAACTGGTTTAACCGGCCTGGCGATCGTCTCTGGCAGGCGGGACATCAGTTTTGAGGAACGGCGGCGGCTTGATCTATATTACGTCCAAAACTGGACGTTCTGGGGAGATATTGTCATCATCATTAAGACGATCCGCGTCGTCCTGAGCGGCCGAGGCACCAATGCCTAAACAACCACGCGTGGCTATTGTGCACGATTGGTTGATTGGTGGTGGTGCCGAGCGAGTGGTTCTGGCGTTGCACGAGCTGTACCCCGAAGCGCCCATCTACACTTCGTACTGCACCGACGAATGGCGCCAGCGACTCGATGGCAGAGTAATCACCGGGTTCCTGCAACGTTGGCCGTTCTCTAAATTCCGTAAGCTGCTCCAGGTGTTGCGGATCTGGTGGTTCACGCACCTTGACTTTTCCGGCTACGACGTCGTCATCAGCAGCTCGGGCAACGGTGAGGCCTTCGGCGTTAAAGTCCCACCGGGAACGGTGCATATCAACTACTGCCATTCGCCAACTCACTACTATTGGCGGCACTACGATTTATATATGCAGCAGCCGGGCCTGGGCATGTTCAATCCACTGGCCAGATTCGGATTGCGTTTGCTGGTAAGCCCGCTGCGGCGCTGGGACTACAAAGCCGCCCAGCGCGCTCAGTATGTTATCGCCAACTCCACGCATATTCAAGCTGATATTAAAAAATATTACGACAGGGATTCGACCGTTATTCATCCGCCGATCGATATCGACCGGTTTGCCGTTAAAGAACCAGCCGTGCGGCATGGCTTTGTTGTTGCCGGCCGCCAGGTACCGCAGAAAAAAATCGATCTTGCCGTCGCGGCTTGCAGCAAGCTCAACTTGCCGCTCAGCGTCCTCGGCAAGGGTCCGGAACACGCCGGCCTGGTCGCCATGGCCGGACCTTCAGTAACATTTACCGAATTTGTGTCTGACGCCGAAATGCCTCACTTGCTTGCCGCCGCCGAAGCTTTTATTTTCCCCTGCCTTGACGACTTTGGCATCATACCCGTCGAAGCTCAAGCCGCCGGCACCCCTGTTATCGCATATAAAGCCGGGGGGGCGCTCGACTACGTCGTGCCCGGTAAAACTGGGCTCTTTTTTGATGAACAAACGGTCGAATCGCTAGCCAAAACGCTCAGCGAATGTAACCCTAAACTGTTCAACGCCGCCGCGATAAAGCGCTCTGCACGTGCATTTTCTCCCGAAGCGTTTAAGAAAAATATCAAAAAATTCGTGCAATCAATCCTTGAAAAAACCGAATAAAATGAGCAGCATACTGGCTTAGCGTTTTGCAGCCCGCGCTACCTTGTCGGTCAACCAGCTACTGGATTGAACTTTGCCGCCGTGGCCAACATTGAAGATCATTTCGCAGCCCATCTCCTCGCACAAAACACGCTCATAGTAAGCTGAGGAATCTGTGTCGGAAGCATCTTTTTCGTTGCGGTCGCCACCCTGAGCAAAAATATTGGGCTTAATCTCGCGCATCGCGCCACATATGCCACGCCACCGAGCATAGTGAGTTACATGATCGGGGTCGTCTAGTTTGTGTTTCGTAACTACGACTCGATCCACGCAGCGCAAGGCTTCGATAATTTCTTTACGCTCCTTTTCTGGCATGAAAGGCGTACCCTTCTTCTCTGACAGCCAGACATCATTATTAAGAACTACTACTAATTCGTCGCCTAGCTTTTTGGCCGCCTCAAATAATCGTACGTGGCCGATGTGTAACGGATCAAAACCGCCGCTTACAATTACTACTGTCTTCTTCTTTGATGTAGAATTTTCAGTTTTCATACTGGCAATTATACCAGCCCGAAATGGTAGCAGACTTGTCGACATGCCTACCCCTCCCACCCGGCTGGTCCATTCAGGAGGGTTGCTAGCGCCACGGGCTGACCGCAGGTCACCCGTAGAGCGCACTCCTGAATGGACCAGCCGGGTGGGAGGGGTAGGTTGTAGGAAACACATCTCGTGACGATACCCAAAAGGAGTATGCTGTCAGTACGGCAATCGCCTCGGCGAGCGCCGCATGTTCATGTAACAGAGGGGATATAATGAAAGTAAATCCAGCGATTTTTCGCGGTTACGATCTGCGCGGCCTAGTTGGCACAGATCTGAGCCCAGAGCTCGCCGAGCATCTCGGTAAAGCCTTTGGTACGTACCTCAAGCGACACAAAATTCTTAAAGCGGTGGTCGGCCAAGACTGCCGTGAGACGAGCCCCAGCTACGCCGCAGCGCTGATCCGCGGCCTCAACTGGGCCGGTATCGACGTCATCGACATCGGCATGGTGCTGGTCGGCACCTTTTATTGGTCGCAGTATTATTTGGAGTGCCAGGGCGGCGTCTACGTCAGCGCCTCGCACAATCCGCCGGAATTTAACGGCTTTAAATTTGCCAACGATTATTCCGAAACATTAGTCAGCGAAGGTATGCAAGAGTTGCGCCGCATGGTCGAGGAAGAAGATTACGAGCAAGCTGCTGCGCCCGGCACGGCCCGCGAGCAGAACATCCTGCCGGCTTATTACGACGACCTGACTAAGCGCTTGCCGATCACCAAAAAATTCAAAGTGGTGGTTGATCCCGGCTGCACGACCGCTGGGGCATTGGCGCCCGATCTCCTACGCAAAGTCGGCTGCGAGGTGGTGGAGTTTAATACCAAGGTTGACCCCAGTTTCCCGCTCGGCATCGCTGACCCGACCGAAACAACCGTCATGGAACGGCTCCGCCAGGAAGTGCTCGACAGCCAGGCCGACGTTGGCTTTACTTACGACTCTGACGGTGATCGAATCGGCATTGTTGACGAAAAAGGCGGCATCATCTGGAATGATGTGCTGGTTGCGCTGTTCGCCACTGATGTGCTGCGCGAGCATCCCGGCGCGACTATCATGTATAACACGCTGTGTTCCAAAGTGGTGAGCGAGACCATTGCCCGCAATGGCGGCACGCCGTTCATGTGGCGCACCGGCCACTCCTTCCTTAAGAAGAAAAACCAGGAAGTTAAGGCGGCGTTTATTGGCGAACTGTCTGGGCATTTCTTTTTCTCGGCCGATTTCTACAATCACGACGATGGGTTGTATTCTTCACTACGAGTCTTGCGTTATTTGGCAACCAGCGGTAAAACCTTATCCGCGGCCGTTGGTGAGCTGCCGCGCTACATCTCAAGCCCCGAGATTAAACTGTTCTGTGCTGACGAACAAAAAGTGGCGCTCGTCGAAAAGCTGGTGCCGATTCTTAAAAGGGATTATCCGACCGCTGAAGTTATTGATGACCAGCATGCTGGGGATGGCATCCGGTTAGAACAGACGACGAGCATGTTCGTGGTGCGCTACTCACAAAACGGCCCGTATCTGACCATCAAGTTTGAGGCGCGCGAAGCTGCCGAGTACGATACGCTACGTCAGTACATCAACAAGCTGTTGCACCAGTTTCCAGAAATCGACTGGCAGTCGAGCATTTCGGTCAACATCGAGGCGCTTGAGGAGCCCGTTGAGTCAGTCGCCGCCTAAGCCGGTTATGGTACTATGTATGGACAACTTGTTTGCAATGTTTTGCATTAATAATTGGAGGCGCTATTAAGCTATGAGCAAAAAAATCTTACTCACTGGGGTGGCGGGTTTTATTGGAGCACATACTCTCCAACATTTCTTTGAAACCACCGACTGGATCATTCTCGGCGTCGACTCTCTGGAGCATAAAGGTGACTATCGCCGCATCGAGCAAGTGCTCAGCAAAAATCCGGAATGGGAAAAGCGCATGAAATTCCTGAAGGCCGATCTGGCAAAGATTAAGGTCCAGGAGTTGGTCAAGTGGGCGCCCGAGGTTGATACTGTTATCAATATGGCCTCCGAGAGCCACGTTGACCGTTCAATCGACGACCCAGTGCCGTTTGTGCAGAACAACATCAACCTGACGCTGACCATGCTCGAATATGCCCGTATTGTGAAGCCGCGTGTCTTTATTCAGATCAGTACCGATGAAGTCTACGGCGCCATGTACGACAAGCCCTACCCCGAGTGGTCGGTCGATATGCCCTCCAACCCCTACAGCGGCAGTAAGGCTGCTCAGGAAATGATTGCGATCAGTTACTGGCGGACCTATTCGGTACCAGTTGTTATCACCAACACCATGAACAACATTGGCGAGATGCAAGACGCCGAGAAATTTCTGCCAATGCTCATCCGCGACATTAACGACGGCAAGGAAGCTAAAATCCACGCCATTGGCGACGAGGTTGGTTCACGCTCATATTTGCACGCCCGTAATCACGGTGATGCCCTTAAGTTCATCATCGAGCAGCTGCCACCGCACATGTATGACATCGACGAGGCCTACAGCCGGCCCGACCGCTACAATGTGGTGGGTGAAAAACAGACCAGCAACCTGGAGCTGGCGCAGATGGTCGCCGATATTCTGGGCAAACCGCTCAAGTACAAGCTCGTTGACTCGCACACCGCCCGCCCCGGTCATGATATGCACTACGGCCTAGACGGCACCAAACTAGCCAAACTCGGCTGGAAAGCGCCCTATACCTTTGAGCAAAGTCTTGAGCACACGGTTAAAAACTACATGGCGCACCCTCAGTGGTTTGAGTGGGAAGCCTAGGCAGGACAGGAGAGCCACTATGGCCGCCGTTGTTTCGCCCGCTGAAAGCACACAGATCACGTCGCAGACCACCAATATCCCTGGCCTAGTAGTGTTTGCGATCACGATGATGCGCGACGAGCGCGGCTACTTCCAAGAAAAATTTGAGCACGCCAAACTGGTGCACGCCGGACTGCCGGAATCCTTTGTGCAGTTCCAGACCAACATCACCTACAGCAAGCAGGCTGGCGTCACTCGTGGCGCGCATGCTGAGCCGTGGAATAAATTTGTGTCAGTGGTCAATGGCCGGGTATTTTTTGCAGCAATTGATCTGCGGGCCGGCGAAAGCTTTGGCAATATATTCGCAGTCGAAATCAATCCCGAGGTCGCGGTATTTGTGCCGCATGGCGTCGCCGCCTCATATCAAGTATTAACTGACGATTGTTATTACTATTACAGCATCGATCACGAGCGTACACCGGCATTACTGGCACAGGCTCGATACGTCAATGTCGGCGATCCAGCGCTTGGTATTCAGTGGCCGATACCCCTCGACCAAGCCGTGCTGTCCGATAAAGACCGGGGTCACCCATTGTTGGCCGCCGTTAAACCAATCGAGGAGTAGTCCGTGGATTCCAAACGCATCTTAATTGTCGGCGCTAACGGACAACTCGGTAAGGCACTGCACGCTCGCTACCCCGGAGCTATTGCTGTCGACCGTGACACCTTCGATATGAGCAATTGGCAAGCTGTGCAAGCGTTTGACTGGTCGCGAGTCGACACTATTTTGAATGCGGCAGCTTATGCCAAAGTTGACGAAGCTGAAACCGCTGAGGGTCGTATCCAAGCTTGGCAGGCTAACGCCGTTGGTCCGGCCAACCTGGCAAAAATCGCAACCCAACACCAGCTGACGCTCGTGCATGTATCGAGTGACTATGTTTTTGATGGTCGTGCTGATCCGCACGCCGAAAATGAGCCCTTCAGCCCGCTCAATGTTTATGGCCAGAGTAAAGCAGCCGGCGACATCGCCGTCGGCGTTGCGCCGCAGCACTACATCCTGCGCATCACTTGGCTGATCGGCGACGGCCCCAATTTTGTGCGTACCATGCTGGCGCTGGCCGCCAAAAACACCAAACCCACGGTCGTGAATGATCAAATCGGGCGGCTCACTTTCACCCAAACAGTAGTCGAGGCCGTCGACCATCTCTTGACTACTCAGGCCACCTTCGGCACCTACAACATTAGTAATGGTGGTGAGCCGGCCAGCTGGGCCGAAATTGCCCGCGTCATCTTTGGCGATCTACACCGTCAGGATGTGCAGCTCACCGAGACCAGCACCGCTCACTACTTCGCCGATATGCCGGCTATCGCTCCTCGCCCTTTGCATAGCGTGCTTGATCTTACCAAAATTACCCAGAGCGGTTTAGTGCTGCGCGATTGGCGTGACGACCTGCGGGACTATATTGCCCACGAACAGTCAGTCAGCGCTGGATCGAAATAACGGAGGTTCCAAGAGTGCGGTACAATGAACTCATGCACTTCTCTCTTAGTACCGAGCCGGAACCGCTCATTGCCGCCGTCACCACTGCCATATTCGACCACCTACGAGCTGGACGGCGCGTACTTTGGCTGCTCGCCGGTGGTTCAGCTATTCCTGTTGAGGTTGCCATTGCCAAACGATTACGGACGAGCGGCACATCGCTCGAGTCGCTGACCGTCACGCTGACCGATGAGCGCTATGGCCCAGTCGGCCACGCTGATTCCAATTGGCAGCAACTCGAAACCGCTGGCTTTGTGTTGCCAGGTGCCCGACTGCAGCCAGTGTTATCCGAGGGCGCTTCATTGGAGCAGACGGCCCAAACCTTTGCCGCCTTTCTGGGTGATGCGCTGTCGACCCACGACTATCGTCTCGGATTGTTTGGCATTGGCGCAGATGGACACACCGCCGGCGTGTTGCCCCATAGTCCAGCCGTAGCTGCTACAGCGCTTGCGGCCAGCTATGATGCTGCGCCCTACCAACGCGTTACCATGACCTTTCCGGCGATCAAACAGTTAGATGAGGCCATGGTCTATGCCATTGGCAAGGATAAGTGGCCAGTCCTCGATCAGCTCCAAACCGACATATCGCTCGACGACCAGCCGGCACAAATGCTCAAACAAGTTCCGCGATTCACTATTTTTAACGATCACATTGGAGAATCTGTATGAAATTAGCAATTGCCGGCCTCGGCCGCATGGGTATGCAAATCGCTCGTAAATTAGCCGAACAGGGCCATGAAGTCGTGGCGCACAATCGTCACCGCGAATCAATTGATGAAGCCGTCACCTACGGCGCAAGAGCCGCATACATCAAGGAGGACGTTGTTGCAGCTTTTGACGGCCAGCCAGTTACGCTGTGGCTGATGATCCCGGCCGAAGTAGTCGACGAAGAATTAGCATTGTGGCTCAACCTGCTTCCCAAAGGTAGCATCGTGATTGACGGTGGCAATTCCGACTTCCGGCACACGCGTGAGCGAGCCGCCAAACTCGAGGCGGCCGGCATGCACTTGATTGATGTTGGCACTAGTGGCGGCGTGTGGGGCTACCAAAACGGCTTTTCGATGATGGCCGGCGGCGATGCCACCACCTTCCGAACGATTGAACCCGTACTGCAAACACTCGCACAGCCATCAGGCGCCTACCACCACTTTGGCGCCAGCGGCAGCGGGCATTACGTCAAAATGATTCATAACGCCATTGAATATGGCATGATGGAATCGCTAGCCGAAGGCTACCGCATGCTCCACGAAGGCGCATACAAGGGTCAAATCGATCTCGCCACCGCCGGCGAAGTCTGGCAGCACGGCAGCGTCGTTACCTCTTGGCTCAACGAATTATCGCAGCAGGCATTAGCCGAAAACCCCGAGCTTACAGACGTTGACGGCTACGTGGCCGAATCCGGCGAAGCCCGCTGGACACTTGACGTCGCCAAGGAACTACGCATCAGCTTGCCGGCCATCCAGGCATCATTTGATGTGCGCCTATCCAGTCAACAAGGCGAGACTACCTTCGCCACCAAACTGCTCGCCGCTATGCGCAATAAATTCGGAGGCCACCAATTAAACAAATGAGTAATCTTCGTCAGCCCACTGTCCTGGTGATCATTGGCATTACTGGTAATTTGGCCAGACGCAAACTCCTGCCGGCTATCGAGCGCTTGGCTGCGGCCCAACAGCTTCCAGAGCACTTCCGCATTGTCGGCATCAGTCGGCGTGACGTCAGCGCCCGCCGCGTACTCGACGGCCTCACAAAAGCTCGTGGCACCACCTACCCGTTCCTTAAAAATCATTTGGAAATGTTTCGCATGGATCTCGACCAAGCCGACGAGTACCACCGGCTGCGAACGCACCTCGACCAACTAGCGGCCTCATTCGGCGGTCGTACGCAACGTCTGTTTTACCTGTCGGTGCCCGCTCAAAGCTCTCTGCCCATTGTTGAGCATCTAGGGGCAGCTGGGCTATCGAGTGGGTCGGCAAAACTACTTCCCGAAAAGCCATTCGGCAGCGATTTGCCGTCAGCAAAAGAACTGATTACTCAAATTGAACGGCACTTTGCCGAGTCCCGTGTTTACCGCATTGATCACTACCTGGCCAAGGACATGGCGCAAAACATCTTGGTTTTCCGAGCCGGCAATTCCTTGCTCAAACATACCTGGAACAAAGATTTTATCGAACGCATCGAGATTACTGCCGCTGAAAAAATCGATATCGAAGGCCGCGCCACTTTTTATGAACGTACCGGCGCACTGCGCGACTTTGTCCAAAGCCATCTATTGCAATTGGCGGCCCTGACGCTCATGGAGTTGCCGCCAAACTTGGACAATTGGAAAATCGTACCGCGCTACCGGCTCGCAGCGCTGGAATCGCTCATGCCACCCCGCGGCAACGACCTCGACCAACACGTCACCCGAGGGCAGTACAAAGGGTATGCCGATGCCGTCGACAACCCGGACACCCAAACTGAAACGTTCGTGTCGCTGACATTATTCTCTAAGGATCCGCGCTGGCAAGGCGTGCCAATTGTCCTAACCACCGGCAAAGCGCTACACGCCAAGTACACCGAAATCTGCATTCACTACCGGCAAGACGACTGCAGCGAGGCTAATCAGCTCATTTTCCGTATTCAGCCCAAAGAAGGTATAGAACTTTCGCTGTGGAGTAAACGCCCTGGCCTGAGGCGCCGGCTCGAACGCGTGCGTCTCAATTTTGAGTACGGCGCTGGCGCAGACCGCTTGCCTGATGCTTACGAGCAGGTTCTGGTCGACGCCATTCGTTCGGACCACACACTATTTACCTCCGGCGACGAAGTGTTGGCTTCCTGGCAAATCTTGGCACCGATCCAGCAGTACTGGGCAAAAGGGGGCCGGCCATTGATTCATTACGCGCCGGGCACAAAACCATCAGCAATAATCGGAGTACGGGACTAACCCTATGCAAGAACTTTTCAACAAATACCTTCCTTTGCTCCGTCAAATGATGGCTTACTTTGTAACGGCTGGTGTTGGATTAATCGTCGACTTCGGCACGGTGATTTTCTTCAAGCAAGTGCTTGGTTTGTATTATCTGATTGGCATTTGCGCCGGCTTTCTGCTTGGCCTGGCCGTCACCTATTTCCTGAGCAATCGTTTTGTCTTTGGCAAACCAAAAGATCCCCGGCGAGCGTTTTTTCTGTTTGGTTTGATCGGTTTGATCGGGCTCGCCATCCTGAACCTGCTAGTTTGGACGCTCACCAGCGGCCTCGGCGTTAATTACATTGTCTCCAAAGCATTGGCGACGATTGTCATCTTTTTGTGGAATTTCTTTGCCCGCAAACGGTTGTTCCACGAGCGACAAGATTATTTAGAAGCGTAAACGTCTTGGGCGAAGCGCACTGCCGTCTCGACGCGGGCCAGGTTGGTGCCCTCGTCGCCGGGCCGCATCTCGATGGAGACAAACTTGTCATAGCCGGTCTCGCGGAGCGCCTGCGCTGCGGCGCGATGCGGCACATCAGCACGGTCTTCAACAGCTTCGAGCATCGGGGAACTGATGTGGAAGTGCTGCATGGTACCGACGGCATCCGTTATGGACTGGACAACATCATCGCCAGCCAAGGTCATGCAGGCAATGTCAAGATGCAGCCCGAATCCCGGGTTCGCCACTTCTTTAACTATTTTGAGACCGTCAGCGGCGGTCGTGACAAAATCGCAGGCATACTGCGGCGCATTTGGCTCAATGCAAAAACGGACGTCGTTTTTTTGGGCTTCGGTGCCCAGCGCATCAAAAAAGTCTTTGGCAATCGCCCCGGCTTCGGCCTCCGGCATGGCGCCACGTTGGCGATTCTTGGGCGAACCAAAAACCATGACCCCGGCGCGCATCTTGCCCGCCAGCGCGATGAAGTCCTTGAGATAGGTGAATGTTTGGGCGCGATTTTCAGCATCCTCAAATAGTTTGAGATCCGGACGAGGGAACAGCATCGATTGGAATGCCACCACTGTAATGCCATAGCCTTTCCAAAAATCGAGATATTCAGCAATCTGCTGATCGCTGGCCTGCAGCGGATCATCCCACACTTTGGTGGGCGCGATTTCGACGTATTTGACGCCCAGCTCTTGCAGGCGCTTGGCAATGGCGGGTTCTTCGTTGGCGGTCCAGGCGATGTTGGAGATAACTAATTTCATACTATGAGTTTACTATGGGATACTGCTCACGCACATAGTCGACAGCGCGGCGCAGGCCGCTGGTGATCTGATCGTCCGGTAGTTTGTTCATTTCTAGAGCTAAGATGATTGGCCCGTTGTGCGGACGGCCATTGCCATCAACACCTGCGCCCACGAGGTCGGCGATATACCCTAAAGCAATATTAAACTTAGTGTGCTCGCCTTGTGTTGGGCCGTCGCCAATGTAGCCCATACCCTTTTCGCTGACTTGCCAATGCGGTGCCAGGGCGTTCAGCTCAGCCGCCTCTCGTGGTGCCGCATAGGGCATGTCGCCGTTATGGAACATCGCCCAAGTGTCGGGCACTAATGCCGGATATCCTGCCGCGCACTCAGCCTGGAGGTTTGCAATAAATTGGATGATATCTTGCGCGCTTTGGCCAAAGCCGTTCTGGACGTAGTCGGGCGAAACCGGCTCGATACCGAGCACCACACCTCGATCAGTTGCCAAATTGGCGAGTGGTTCAAAAAAAGTTGCGGCACGGTCATATACTTCGTCTGGGCTCATACCCTCGGGGATGCCCCGCGTTTTGGGAGAGCCAAAGATGATGGTACGTGCCCCGACGAGATGAGCCAAATTGATCACCCGGTGCATGCGATCCGAGAGGGCCTCTACTCCTTCTCGATCGCCAAAAAGCTTGCCGTCGACCCCAAAGGTCAGTGATTGAAAGCCGGCGACTTCTAGACCGTTCAGTGTCCGCTTATAAGCGTCGATCTCTTCTGGTGACACATCTCCGGTGGTGGCAAATTCGGGCCAGGCTTTGGTAGGTGCCAAGTCAACGTAGCCGACGCCGAGGTTGTGAAGCGCCTGCACGGCCTCTTCTTGCGCCAGCGGGCCGTCCGACCAACAAATATTAGAAACCGATAGTTCGACAGGTGCTGACATACAACTTACATCCCCTTACGTATGGCTACAGTGTACCATTTTTTCCACTACATCAAAATGAGTGTAAAGTATTACTTCTTATGTTTGGCGACAAACGCTTTGATGTCGTCCAACTCCTGCTGTTTGCTGTACAGGTACGGATTGGTGCCGCCAAACAGCGCGGCATGTTTGCTGTGCATGTCCCAAAATGCCGGTTTGACGCCGGCTGGTTTTTGGTCGAACGGCCGGCGGCCAAAGCTGTATTCGGCGACTTCGCGGGTGCTGACCGGTTCGGTGGCAAAATTAACGAGCGGCAATTCATTGTCCAGGGCAATGGTAATATCTCGCCAAATGTTGCCCAGATTGTAGTACTGGTAGACGCCGTCGGCGTGAATGTTCTCGACCATGTTGTTGTTCAGGAGGTCAAAAATGACGTTCTTTTTAATGCCCTCGCCAAAAAGGCCGGGCAGCCGGATAATGGTGGCTTTAAAATTGTCGCGCACAAACTGTTCCAGGTGCCAGCGATTCACGCCATACGGCAGCAGGCCGTCGGTGTCGATCGGTGTGTCATCGTCGGCGCCATTCGGATTTTTGTAGACACCGACCGTCGAAATCAGCACAAAGCGCTTGGCTTTCACCTTTTTGAGATGATCGATGAGCCCATTGATCTGCGCCAGATCGCCCTCCGGATCCTGGTTGATTTTCCACATTTCGGCGTAAGTGGCGGCGCTGACCACGAGGTCGTAATCCTGGCCGTCAATGTCGTTGATGTTGCTCGTATTGTACAAATCGTCAAACTGATGCTGCGCGGCAATGTTCCCGCCAACAAAACCGGTGTAGCCAATAAGTGCGCTGCGCATGATATCTCCCTTGTTACTCTTTTAACTGTACACTATTTCGCCAATTATTGGCCGCCGGTGGCAGCGCTCGCCAAAAATCGCTAGCCGCGTTGCTTGCCGGCGCCAACATCTGCTACCATGGATGGTATGGAGCGGAGAGGGCACGCGCTCAAAAAAATTGATCTCAAAAAGGGGTGTGGGCTAGAACTAGGGCCGCTTTATTTGCCAGTGGTGCTCAAAAGTGAAGCCAATATCTCGTACATCGACCACATGTCGACCGAGGATCTGCGCAAAAAATACAAGGGCCACCCATTCCCAGTGGAAGACATTGTCGAGGTCGATTACGTGGTGGGCGGGTCGACGCTCAAAAAAGTCGTGGGCGGCAAAAAATTCGACTATGTTATTGCCTCGCATGTTATTGAGCACATTCCGGATGTGGTTAGCTGGCTGCAGGATGTGGCCTCGATTCTCAAGCCGGGCGGTATTTTGTCGCTGGTCATCCCTGATAAACGCTTTTCGTTCGACATCAGCCGCGACGTGTCCCGGCCATCGGAAGTCATGGGCGCCTACCTAGACAAACTGACCAAATCGAACTCGGCCATGATCTACGATTCGGCTTCGGAGTACCGCGAGCTCTCACCGAGCGAAGCCTGGGCCAACGACGTTGATAAGCATCTAGTGGAACCTAGCGACCGTTCACTCAGCGAGGCAATGCGCCGCGCCAGACAGCATCGCAAGCCAGGCGGCTATGTTGATTCGCACTGCTATGTTTTTACGCCGTACTCATTTTTTGAAATTCTGCGGCGTTTAATCCGCCACAATTTATTCGATTACGAAGTCGCGTACTTTGCCGACACCGCCAAAGACGAGCTGGAATTTTACGTCAGCCTGCAGAAAGTGCGCAAACCAGACCACGCAAAGCAACTGGACAGTCTGCCAACACTAGTTGAGCCGCTCGACCGGCGAGCCCGCGAGCTAACCGAAGAAATCCGACGCCTCACAGCCGAGCTGGAAGGCATAAAGCAGTCCAAATCTTGGCGTATTACCCAGCCGCTGCGCGCAATCAATCAGCACGCGGGACACAAATAGATAGTTCTAACTGCGGGATGCGTCAAGCAACGCAGCTTTGTCGAGCATCTCTGGCGTCAAATAGCCGTAAGGAGCCAGTTGATCTTCCATAACTTTAAAATAGACTTCATACTGTTCTTTAGTTGGTTCGGTCGGCAGGATGTCCAAACCGCGAATCAGTAGGTCGCTAATTTCTTGTGCTCTCGGGTTTTCGGCCACCTGTGGCTGGGCTGCCGCCCATCGAACTTGCAGAGCGAACTGCGCGTAGCGCTTCATGTCGAAGACCCGATTGCCGGTTTCTTCCTCGACCATGCTGGCAGGATGCTGTAGGTCGATAGTAATGCCGCCCACTGGCAATCCTTCGGCTCGCGAGTCAAGCATCGTCTTGTACAGCCAAATCCAGTTATTCATACCTGGCTTTTCAAAAGGATAGTGCTCCAAATTGTAGGCACCGACGTCAGTGAATGCGCGGCCGCCACTCCACTGATCTGCCGGCAAACCAAGCAGCTGCTCAAAAACCCAGCCGCCAAGTGTTTCGGTACGGCGCTGGACAGGCGGCAAACTGCGCATAGCTTCAGGCGTGCGACCAATAGACAGCGCCGAATTCCCGAGTAAACCTGCGGTAATCTCTGGAACAAACCTTGGCATAAGCGTTTTTTCCGGTTCGGCGCTTACTAGCGTCTTGGCACCGCTCGCAAGACTAAAGGCTGCGGCTTGTTGGCGCTGACTGGCGATGCCGCCCACCGTTGCCTTAAGAACCACTGCGCCTCTTTCGCGCAAGGCAGCAGCCGGCCACTCTTCGGGCGAGGAGTCTACTACCACAAACGGCACGTCTGCGTCTCGCCAGCCTTCAGCAGTTGCTAGAGCCAACTCAAAACGAGGATCGGCGGGATCTTTATACTGCACACCAGTGTTAGCCACCAGAGGCACGCTGCCAAATTCATGTGATAGGGGGTTCGGCGCTCGATCTGCCATAGTAGTACTCTTCTCCTTACGTGTGTACCCTACTCTATAGTAGAGAGCCGAGCACTTGCAAGCATGAGCACAATATTACGGACGATACTGCCGTCGCACCGCCTTGAACAAAACCTTAAGTACGTGAGCGTTACCCTTAATGGGGCTGATCTTGGTCGGAGTCTTGCCTTTTGGCGGGTAGGCGCGGGTCACCGGCGTTTCGATGAGTTTGTACTTTTGAGGTGAGCGCGCACTTTCGATCGACAAATAATAGTGGAGTTCGTAGGTCTGGAACACGTCACGGAACACAGCGAGCTCATTATCCAGCAGCATACGCGCACTGTAACCGCGAAAACCGTTGGTAGTGTCGGTGTGACGATGGCGCGCCGCCAAGCTAATAAGCGGGGCGTGCAGCAAGTGCAGCCCGATGGTACGCTCCAGTGGCGTGTTAATGGCGTGCCCGCCAGGGATAAAGCGCGAGCCCTGAACGTGATCATAGCCTTCGTCCAGCAGCTTAACAAAGTCGGGCAAAGCCGTGATATCGTCTTTGTTGTTGCCGTCAACCACGATGGCGCCCTCATAGCCTTCGTGCATCGCCCAAGCCAGCGCCATGCGCATTTGGGCGCTCAGCTTGCCCGGGCCTTTTTTGGTCAGCAAGGCGCGAACGTGCTGCTGCTTGAGGAACTCCGGCTCCAATGAGCCGTCGGTGCTGCCGCCGTCGGCAATGACGATATCGAGCTGTTTGGCGAACGGCTTCATCTTTTTAAGCTGTTTTTGGATTTTTTCGCCTTCGTTGATGACGAATACGCAGACGCAGTACTTCTGTTTTTTGGGCGCTAGTTCGTTGAGCTCAAAATCCGGGAACTCCCACGTGGGGTGGGCCTTGCGAATAGCGTCCATTGCTTTTGTTGGTTTGGGGGCGGTTGGTTTGGCCATAGTGATCTCCTCTTGTGTCCTGTATGGTGGCTTTGATTCCTATCATAGCACTACTGGGCGGCAGCGGCGTATTTGGCCGCCGGATTGAGGCCCATCAGCCGGCCGGCAAGTGTGCCGAGCTTGTCAGCTAAACGCAAGGTGCGCGGGCCGCGGGCCCAGCCGTACAAGATGTGGGATTGTCGGAGAAGCTTTTGCTCTTCGGCAATAATGGCCTGATCTTCTTCGCCGCGCGCCGTGATAATCGAGAACGCGATGTCCGGCATGGCCTTGCTTGCACAGTACTTCAGACGATCAGCTTGAGAGCTCTGCGTCACAATGGCCACCCGGCCAAGACCCCGCAGGCTGTTTCGGGCTTGCAGACAGTTCTCCATGGTCGATGTTGAATTAATGCCGGCGACAATAAACTGCACAGGAATGCCGAGCTCGACAGCCAAGTCGGCCATCAAAACGCCCTCGCGCTGCGTGACAGGTGGCTTTTCGACACCACCAGCCGCTGCCGCCCAGCCACCTTCAAAACGAATCCAGCCGCCTTGCGTGCGGAACGTCTCAGCGTTCTGGTGGTAGTACGCCGCCGTGGCCTGGACACGGGCAATAGATGAGTCACTCAACGTTAGCTCGCCGTCGGGCAGGACATCATGCGAGCGTCCGGGCACGAACAGACACGTTACCGGCGATTCTTGATTCACTTTCAGACATTAGTGAACACTATACTATGTATTTGCCTAATGCACCATTAGCTCGTAATGTTGCGCCGTGTTTCGTTGGCGATAGCAACGGTGCTCGTCAGCTCTTCCATGATGTGGTAAGGCGGTTCCTGGCGGCTTTCGGCCAGAATGCGGCCGAGATACTCGGCCATGATAGCCATGATCACAAACAAAATGAAAAACATCGCTGACGCCTGGAGCGACAGCGTTGTCCAGCCTTCAGCGATATGGCTGCCGATCAACCGAATAACCACCACATACACGGCATACAACAGATTGATAACTGCTGCCATCACCCCGAGCCAAGTAATGAAGCGCAGCGGGTGACTTGAGGCGCTGGTAATAATTTCCATGGCCTCGACAATGCCCGTCCGCAGTGTTTTATCGGCGTGCGGGCTGCGCAGCGGCTTATATTCGAAGGTGTCGAGCTTAAACCCAATGTGCCGCGACAGCTGGCGCACATAGCGATGGTTACGCTGAGTGTTAGTGAGGGCATTAACTGCCCGACGGTTAAAGCTCACCAGGTAGGTGGCGTTAAGCGGAATTTCGGTGTCCAAAAACTTGCGGTTGTACCAGTAAAACAGCGTGCGACCCCAACGAGCCAGCACCTTGCCATCGATTGGAATGCTGCTGACGCCCTGCACAATGTCGATGCCCGACCGATTGGTGGCGATCATATCGATGATGACCGCCGGCGGATCGAGCACCGGGTTCATGACACACACGTAGTCGCCGATCGAAGCTTCCAGCCCCGAAAACACGGCCGCATCTTTTTTGTGCCGGCGCGACAGGCGCAGCACGCGCACACAGGCGACTTCGTCTAAGATGTCGACCAGGCCTTGCATTTGGGCCGCGGTCAGGCCGTTGTCGATAACAAGAATTTCGTAATTAGCGTACTGAGCGGCAAGAATGGCAGCCAGCTTGCGCACATAGCCGTCGACGTCATCTGCAAGATTGTCGGCAGGCACGACGACAGATACAAACGTGTCAAAAATCGTCTGCTGCTGTTTAGCGGCGCGCTTGCTTCCCCTCACGATATAACCCCTCAAGCTCGGTAAAAACGTCGTAGATATTGTCGAGCTTACCCCCCATTATACAGGTGTAATTTTGCAGGCCAAGGTGTGGCTTGAACAAAATCGGCCGGCTGTCGCTGTCTTCACTCTGGACGAGCACGGTTTTGACCTCCCACAGCGAATCGACGTGTTCCATGGCCGCCAGTTTCGGAATATAGCGCACCACGTCAGCGCGCATTTGCGGAAATCTGGTTTTCAGCGAGCGGGCTTTGAGATAGGCGTGGGGGTCGGTGTGCGATGTTGCTACATCGTCGGGCCAAGCAGTATGCGGTGTGTAGCGAACGTGCGACAATGTGTGCAAGCCACGCGTCGGGAAAGGCATGATCGAAAAGAACGGCCCGTCCATCAGGGTGATGCTAAAATCCTCCATACCTTTGGGAAGCTTGATCAGGCACATTTCCGTTAGCTCATGTTTGTACGGAACGAGTGGCAAGCCCGAGGCCCGATTCAGCTTATTTATCTGTGAGTAACCGCAGTTGATAACCCGTTCGGCATGATACTGCGCTTTGTCGGTGGTCACCAACAGGCCGGCTTCGTCCGCCGACACACGCTGTACTTCTTCGTCGATGTGGTGGCCGATGCCGAGCGCCTGTACGCGACCAAGCAAGTGATCTCGCAGCTTCCAGGCATCAAGCGCGTACTCCTTGACCTTGAACACGCCATCGGTTAGATAGGGATTAAACAGTGCTTGGATGTCTGCGGTGGCGGGCTCAGCCTCAGCACCAATTTTCTGACAAAACAGTTTGAATTGCCGGGCATTTACCTTAGAAAGTTTTTTAGAGACAGCGTAGTATTTGTCAAAGTTATTGACCACAGCCATGGGATACTCGGCCACAAACACCGGGAAGTTAACTCGCGAGCGCAGCGACGTTAAAATGCTGCGCGGATAGTGGTAGCCGTTGTGGATCCGGGCCTGATTATTATACGAGGCGCGGCGCATCATGCCCGACTCTTTTTCGATAATCAAAATGTCTTGAACGCCGAGTTCCTCACGCAGAAACAACGCAATCCGCAAGCCGTAAAACCCGCCGCCGATGATTATCGCGTCAAACGTCTGCATGTGTTGGTATAGTAGCATTCCGCAGCAGGCGCTGCACGCTCGTCCCAACCACAACGGTGGTGCCAGGCAAAAGTGGTACTATAGTCTCATGCCTGCGACGCAACGTTTCGCCAGCGCTTGGAGCTTAGCCGAGCGCATTGGTACTGATCTGTTACTGTTGTTCCTTTCGTTTTGTCTGGCGCTCAATGTGGCGCGGTTTGTAAAAGTACCATATGCCAATCCGTATGATATTTCCTCGCCCTATGCCGGCGATCACTTTATGCCAACCAATAATTTTGTGCTGGTGTTGTGCACTGTGATGTTCACCATTGGCATTTTCTACGGCTTGCGTTATTTGCTACGCCGCTGGCAAACGATTGCGCGGCTCGGCATAGTGGCGCTGGTCGCTGGTATGATTTTCACCGGCATCATTGCGCCGGATAACTCGCGCTTCGTCAATAATATTGACGTCTTCCATCACGGCGAGCAATTGTCTCCAGCCCGCGCAGCGTACGACGGCAAGCGGCCGTACAGCCAGATTTTCTTCCTGCACGGAGCCGGCGAGGACGTGCTGCTGCCCGAAGCGTCGTTTCATGTATTTGGCGTGTCGATTGGCTCGTACTTCTTTGCGGAGGGTTTGCTGCAGGGCGCTAGTCTCTTGCTTTTCCTGTACCTGCTGCACCGGCTCATCAAACAAAATTGGCTGTTTTTGCTAAGCATCGTATGGTTTGCCAGCACCTTTTACGCTTCGTTCTTTTATGTGCGTGATATTTTTGTGTGGCTGGCGCTACTGGCAGCCTACAAACTGGTGGTTGGTCGACCCGAGGGTAAAACGCGGTTCGTGCTATTGGGGCTGCTCGGTGTATTGGCAGGCTCGTCGTTGTTCTACTCCGTAGACCGCGGGGTATTTTTACTGGTACTCACCGCGCTTATTGGCGCTTGCGTTAGCTTTTTCGAATTCGAAACGCATAGCTACCGCTTGGCGATCACTACCAATTGGCGGCACAAAATCGAGCAATTAGCCGCACTGGCCGGCGGTTACCTCCTGCCTTTGCTCGTTGGACTGATACTGCTCGGCGGGCATGCCTTTGGCCAGTTCTTATACATGAGTTTTAAAGCGATTCCGGCTTTCAGCGGACTGATGTTCTATGGACCATTCCCCTTGTTTGACGCGAGCGGTTGGCTGACGTGGCTGCCGCTGGTCGTCGTCATATTATTGCTCATCACCTTGTGGAAACGTCGTTCCTGGCCGCTACAGTTTTCCAAGGAGCACTTATTTGCCGTCGTGCTCGTCATCTTTGGTGCCGTGTTCCTGCAGGCAGCGGTTGGCATGGCTGATGCGCCGCACATGGCCTATGCAACGCCCGCCCTCTTCCTGGCCGTTTTTTATATGGGCAGCATCTTCCTGCCCGAACTCCGCGCCAACGCCGCTCGGTGCCTCTCCACCACGTGGCCGTTGCTGCTGGTGCTGGTGATTATATGCACCCCGGGCGTCCTCAATCTCTTCCGGTTGCCCGCGATAAATCAGGTGTCGCCCAACTTTACGCGTCATTTTTTCAAGCTTCCGTCAGTAGCCGATGAGGCCTGGCTCCCCTCCGATGTCCGCTTACTGCGTGACTACATCGACAGCCACTCCACGCCCGCAGACGGCATTTTTGTGCTGTCCTCGGAGCCGATTTACTATTACCTTACCGATCGCCCAAACCCCAGCCGCTTCTATATCAGTTGGTTTGCCGATCCCCAGCCGTACACCAATGAACTGCTCAGCGACCTCAAAAAGAACCCGCCCAAGTTCATCATTTACCAAACCGGCAACTACTACGATCGCCCACAATTTATCCCCATGAGCGAACGTTTGCCCGAAGTAAACCAATGGATTCTGCAAAACTATCCGACCGATATTCACGTTACCGGTAGTATCATCGTCAAAGCTAAATAAACGACGGCAACGTGTAGTAGCGATAGGCTAGCACGATTGCCATACCCACTAGTACGGCAATCAGCAGCAAAAATACCTGGCGCTTCCGTATGTTATGGGCGTAGCGTCCCGCCAGAACCGGCACGAGCAGGATGAGCATTGGCATAAAGTAGCGCCCCTGGAATCCAAGCACCAGCCCGCTGCCAACCGGCGTCCAGTAGAGGTACAAACCACCCGCCAGCACCACGACCGCACCCGAGGCAATTGCAATTGTCCACCACGTCGTGCGCCACTCCAGTCGCGGCAGCAAAGGCTTGTCCAGCCCAAAACCAAGCAATAGCGCCAGCATCGCTCCAAGTGACAAACTGAGCGGCAGAGGTGTGTCAAGCCAGCCAAAATTCCCCATGAACGACCGCAGAATACCATCACCATTGTTAGTTAAGAGCGTGTTGCCCAGTGCCGTCACAAACGACACCGGATGATGGAGCACAAAAGTCTCTTGCGCCGCGGGGCTGATATGCGCGCCAAAAGACGCCGCCCAGAGCACAAAATCGGCATTGGTGGCGCTGGTGCCCACAAACCAGATGGCCGCCACGCACACCGCCACGGCGCAAATCACTCCTGTGCGCAGCAGTCGCTGGTTACGCGCAGCACGCTGCCGCCACACCGGTACACTCAGGAGCAACAGCAACGGCACAAACACCGCATACGATTGTTTAGACAGCGCCAGCAACACCGCCAGCGCCCCGATCGCCAGCCACTCCCGCCGCTCAATAACAACCTGGCCGTACAGCCGGCTCCAGTACGCAATGAACAGCGCCGCTACAGCCAAAAGGTACACATCAGCCGAGACCGACACCGCCTCGTAAAGGACCATCGGCAGCAGCCCAATCACCACCAGCGCCCATTTGCCGCGGGTGAGCCACCGAATGGCCCAATACAGTGCAATGCCCAAAAACGCGCAATTAGCAATGCGTGCGGCGTAAAACAACACCAGCGGTCGATCGCTCAGCAGGTGCGCGGCATCCATACCCAGCGCCGGGATCACATAATTGACCGGCGGATAGATAGCAGTGTTGTCGAATGCCACCGTCTGTTGGAGCGGCGTAATGTGCAGGTGCCCAAGCGCCGCCCAAGTCTGCCGAGGCCGGAACTTCTGATCAATAAGCGGCCGTGTCGCGTGCATGTTGGCCGTGTCGACAAACTGCACCAGGCCCGTCGGCAATCGGCCGCCAGCCCCCAGCTCGGTGTGTGTTGTAAGCATCTGGCCCTGTGACACCTGATAGGCCCGCAACGTATGTGCATTCTCGTCAGCCACCTGCATGGGCGGTATGATCACCAGGAAGAGCAATCCGGAACAAACATACAGCAAGGCAAAAACGCGCTGCGGCGTGCGCGGAAACGTCCATCGCCGCCACAAATGGCGAATTTCACCCATCCAGTCCCGACGTGCGGCATGCCCCATCATGCTGTAATCATAGCAAACCACTAAAAGTATCGCGCATGATATAATCCGCAGATATGGACCGCACGGCGCGCATACTCAGCAACATTGATGTCGCTCATGCCACGGGGCTAGAACTCGGCCCGTTAACCACGCCGATTGTGCGCAAGGGCAAGGCCCGCATCTTCTACGCCGACCACATGAGCACCGCCGATTTGCGCACCAAATACGCCCATGAGCCCGTGGAACTCGACAAAATCGTTGCCGTGGATTATGTGCTCGGCAACGGCCTGTTGCGCACCGCGGTCGGCACCAAAAAATTCGACTATGTTATTGCATCGCACGTCATTGAGCACGTACCCGACACCGTGCGCTGGTTGCAAGATGTCGCCTCGGTGCTCAAGCCCGGTGGCGTGCTGTCGCTGGCCATTCCCGACAAGCGCTACACCTTTGATATCACGCGTCAAGATTCTCGTCCGGCAGATATTGTGGGTGCCTATGCCGATCGGCACACCCGCGCTCCCTCCTCTAGTATGTACGACTTTGCCGTCGAGTACCGGACGGCTATCGTGGCACCAGAAATCTTAGCCGACCCGCTGGCCGACCCGACCAAAAAGAAGCATCGCTACTCGCCGGCCGAAGCTTGGGACATGACCCGCAAAAATGCTGCGGGCAAAGAGTATGTTGACTCGCACTGCCACGTCTTTACGCCCTACAGCTTTATGGAAATATTGCGTGTCTTATATATGCACAACTTGTGCGGCTTTGAACTAGTCGGCTTCCACGACACCGCCCCAAACGAAATTGAATTTTTTGTCAGCCTGCGCAAAACAAAAGAGCGCGCATCGCAAAAACTCATCAAGAAAATTCCTAAACTGGCAGCGCCGCCGACAACGCGCGAGCTGGAACGCCGCATACAAACACTAGAGAAACAGGTCCACGATGTGTTAACCTCCACCTCTTGGCGCGTCACCAAACCGCTGCGCCGAACCGTCAAAGCCATCCGTCGCCAAAAGCCCTAGCCGGTCAGCGCCTAGACGCTTATGCTATAATAGTATGAGTTAAGCGAAATAATTATATGGCAATCCGAAAACAAAAAAAATCCAAGACCAAAAAGCTGCTCTGGAAGATCCTTATCTCTGGTTTGGTGGTAATATTGGTAGCTAGCGTATGGATTACGGTTGCCCGCCACTCCCGCAACCAAAAAGCCGCGCTGGCCGGTAGTGTGGCCGAGGCATCCAAGCCGACACCTGCCGAACAGCAGGTGGGTAACGATCAAAAACAGCGTGATTTGGACCGCGAAAAAATCGATACCGCGCCGTCGCCGTCCGGTAGCCAGACCCAAACCGTTACGCCAGTCATTACCTTCGCCGATGTGAGTGACGGCAATCTGGAAGTTGGCGCGTTTGTCCCCGGCATTTACGAAGATGGCGGCACCTGCACGCTGACCGCCCAAAACGGCGGCCAAACCATCACCGTACATGCCGCCGCCCTTAAGACGGCCACGACAACAAATTGCCGAAGCCTCACTATTCCTGTCAGCAGCTTTCCTGTCAAAGGTACCTGGAGCCTGACTGTCAGCTATAGCTCAGCCACCAACAACGGCACCTCCGCGGCAAGGAGCATCGAAATAAAGTAGACCTATGGGCATACCGCGTAACATCTTGTCTTCCAGCCTCTTGCTTGCCGCTCTGTTGAGCGGCATCATTGCCCTTGGCGTACCGAAAACTGCCGCCGCTGTATCGGGCAGCGAATTCAATGCCGGGCGTATTATCGACGACTCAATCTTTTTCGATTCCGGAACGATGACGGTGGCCGACATTCAAAATTTTTTGAACGCCAAAGTGCCGACCTGTGATGCGCAAGGCAGTCAAATATATAGCGGCAGCACGACTCGCGGCACATATGGGACGTCTCGCGGCTATCCACCGCCGTACACCTGTCTCAAAAGTTTTAGCGAAAGTGTACCAGCGCGCGCGCCAGAAACCGGCTTGTGTAATGGCATTGCTGGCGGCAACAAAACCAGCGCCCAAATCGTGTACGAAGTCGCACAAAGCTGTGGTGTCAATCCGCGTATCTTACTTGTCATGCTCCAAAAAGAGCAGGGGCTAGTTACCGACGACTGGCCCTGGTCGATCCAATACCGCAGCGCCACGGGCTACGGCTGCCCGGATACGGCGCCGTGCGACAGCGACTACTACGGCTTCTTTAACCAGGTATATGTCGCAGCTCGGGCCTTCAAGTACTATGCTGCACATCCGGCTGATTTCAACTACCGAGCTGGCCATGATAACTTTATTCTGTATAACCCCAATACGGCCTGCGGCGGCGCTAACGTCTTTATCCAAAACCAAGCCACGGCCAATTTGTACATTTACACGCCGTACCAACCCAACCAAGCGGCGCTCAATAATCTGAACGGCCTTGGCGATAGCTGTAGCTCATACGGCATCCGTAACTTCTGGACGATGTTCCATGACTGGTTCGGCTACACCAATGGGCCGGGGTATGAGTTTGTTGACGCCATCAATCCGCCGTCAATCATCTTGCCGAACGACGTGGTGCATGCCGATATTCGTATCCGCAACCGTACAGGAACCACCTGGTACGGCGATGGTCATGTGCCAGCTGGCCAGCACGCCATGCGCCTAGCAATGTTCGGCTACCAAAATAATCCCTACGGGAACCCGGCCGACCCTAACTGGCTCGGGACGCGTAACCAACTGCGCATGCAAGAAAGCAGCGTGCCCGACGGTGGAGTGGCGACCTTTAATCTGACGTATAAGGCGCCTTTCGGCCAAGTGAACGGCTACTTTGGCCAATTTGTGCCGGTTTTCGACGGCGCCGGCTTCCTTCCCTACATTGGCTTGTCGTTCACCACTAGCACACCAACACCGGTGTATGGGTACAGTCTAGTGAGTTCCACTGGTATCAATGCGACGTTGCCGACCAATTTCACCCAAGCCGCCAGCTACACCGTCAAAAATACTGGCAACATTGTGTGGTGGAATGAATCAAATAAGCCAATAGGGGCCGCGCCGCTCCGATTATTTACTGTCGGACCCTCCTACCACACCAGCGTTTTTTATGACTCATCCTCCTGGCTCGCCAATAACCAGGTAGCGCTCACTAACGGTCGCGTCTGGCCGGGTGAGCAGGGAACCTTCAATTTCAACATCAAAACGCCGGCGGCCAACGGCACCGCTGGTGAATGGTTCGGGCTGATGCTTGATGGCGCCACTCCCTACCCATATGACACGCAACTGAGTTGGATCATGAATGTTGCCGACTACAGCTTTACGCCAGTCTCAACCGACATCCCGGCGCAGCTCGTGCAAGGCCAAAAGTATACCGCCAAAGTGATCGTCAAAAACACCGGCGTTGGGACCTGGTATGCCGATGGCAATACGCCCCAGGGCACTAATCCGGTCCGCTTAATGACTGCCGGCTATCGTCCGTACCCGCTCGCCAACACCGACAGCTCGATGTGGATTGGTAATAATCAGGTCAAAATGACGACCGCACAAGTGGCGCCCGGGCAGAACGCTGAATTCGATTTCGACATTATTGCCCCATATACTGCGGTTGCCTCCAACTTCAACGACTTCCGCATTGTGCTCGACGGCCTTATGATTATGCCCGGTTCAATCCAAGCCCCAACCACTGTTCCTGCACGCAGTGGTAGCTACACAACCGTCACTGGCGGTGTGTACCCAGCGCTCACACCACTCAGTCCCGGGCAAGTTGCAACCGGCAAATTAGTTGTCAAAAACAACACTAACTTTGTGTGGTACAGCGATAGCGGCAAGCCCAGCTTCTTCCGCGGCGGCTCGCTGCGCATCGTTATGAATAATCCCTATTATCGCGCTTCACCCTTTGGAAACCTCGCTGATACTGCCTGGCTCAATACTACGAATCAGATCACCATGTCGACCCCGGTCGTTAACCCAGGCGAAAACGCTGAGTTCACCTACACCTGGAAAGCACCGGCCACACCCGGCAGCTATACCGACCATTTCGGTCTAGTGCTTGACGGCTATCAGATATTGCCGGACATTGGCATGCAGATCGTGACCAAGGTGCAGTAACAGCGTAGGCTGTGCTACTATACAACGTATGTCCACTCCTTTAGTTGGTATTGTTGTGCTCAACTGGAACCGCCTGGGTCTCATTAAAAAATGCTTACAGAGTGTTGAGAAACAGTCATATCCGGCATTCCAAACGTTTGTCATCGATAACGGCTCGACCGACGGATCGGTGGAATGGCTACAAAGCCTCGGCGATCGCATTCACGCCACGTACAACCCTAAAAACCGCGGCTTTGCACCAGCTATCGACCAAGGTATTGCTGCGGCCTTGGATCACGGCTGTACCTATGTCGTGGCCCTTAATAATGATGCAGTGCTTGATCCCTCCTGGCTCAAAGCCATGGTCGCCTACATGGAAGCGCATCCCAAGTGCGGCTTCGCCCAAGGCGCCTCAATGCAGGCTGACCACAAAGCGCGTTTTGACAGCACTGGCATCTACTTGGAACGCGGCTTTATCCCTCGGCAACGCGCCTCTGATTCCACCGACCCGATGCTCGACACGCCGGTTATCGGGCCGAATGCCGCTGCCTCGCTCTACCGGGCCGACATGCTTCACGCCGTTGCGCACAAGCATGGAGAGTACTTCGACAAACGCTTTTTTGCCTACGTCGAGGACGTCGACTTTAATGTCCGCTGCACCATGCGCGGCTACCAGTGCGGCTTTGTACCCAAGGCAGTCATGCATCACGTGGGCTCTGCTACCGGTAATACGATCGCTCGCAAGAAGATGTTCTGGGGTGCTCGCAATATGATCTGGATGGTGTACAAAAACGCTTCCTGGAAACTGCTGCGCATGACTGGCAAAAAAATCATCGTCAGCCATTTGGCAAATTTGCAATATCTATGGCGCGACCAGCGCATCCTGTTTTGGCCGTATCTATGGGGTTTGGCAGTAGGCGTACTGGGCATCCCCTTGTTTTGGCCCCGCCGGCGGCAGAACCTCAAGGCTGCAACTCTCACCGCCGAACAATTCTTTAATCTTATGGTGCCCTCCAACCCGCCGCTCAGCAATCCACTGAAAAAGCTAAAGAGTTTGATAAGATAGTCAAAGATGTCTCAACAAAAACCCCTCGTTAGCTTTGTCGTACTCACCTGGAATACCTTGGATGAGACATTGGTGTGTCTGGAGTCAATCCGCAAGCAAACCTACCCCAACTACGAGATTATTGTCATCGACAATGGATCGCCGGCCGATCAAAAACAGGTACTGCGAACCATTAAAGATATTACGTTCATCGATTTTCCGACCAACACCGGTTTTACCGGCGGACAGATCGCTGGCGCCAAAGTCGCCAAAGGTGCGTACCTTGCCCTGGTCAACAATGACTCCGTAATTGCGCCCGATTGGTGCGACCTAGCGGTGCAGGCAATTACCAGCAAGCCCCGCATCGGCGTCGTGGGCGGCCGGGCCTACGATTGGAACGACAGCCTCAAGCTCAAAGCGTTTGATACCACTAACAGTTTTTACAGTTATCAGGTGGTCAACCGTTCCAATGGTCACACCAGTACGCTGCGAACCGGTGAGATCGAAATGTCGGTCAGCTCTATCTCCGGTGCCGCAGTGCTCATTAATACTAAGGCGATCGAGGGAGTGGGTTATTTCGATGATCGCTTTTTTGCGTACTACGAAGAGACTGATCTGTTCGCTCGCATGAAACGCGCTGGCTGGCAGATCCTATACGAGCCGCAGCTACATGTCTGGCACAAAATTGCCCAAAGCACCAGCGGCAAGCCTGGTTTTTATCTCTACCACATGCATCGCAATCGCTTCATGTTTGCCGTTAAGAACTTCGATGGCCGTTTTTTGTGGACGTTCCTCGGCGCCTACACCAAGGAGTGGATTCGCTCGATCTTGGGCTTGCTACGTCATGGTTCCAAGACCGTCCTTGAGCAACGAATGCGCGCCAAAGCCGGCTGGTGGAATTTGCTCCACGCGCCGGTGACGTTTTGGCGCCGACACCAGGTGCGCCAGCTCGGTCCGGACTATTCCAAACTGCTAGAAACTGATGCCTTGGAAGATGTTACCGTTATTGTCCCGTGCTACAACTACGCCGCTTACGTCGAGGAAACGCTCACCTCAATTGTCCAGCAAACAGTGCTGCCAAGCGAGGTTATCATCATTGACGACGGCTCCACCGACAACAGTCTGGAGGTCATCCAAAAATCAGTCAAACGGCTGGCGCGCAGCTACCCCCAGATCGTCTTCACCGTGCTGAACCAAAAAAACAAAGGTGTGGTGGCCACTAAAAACCGTGGCCTCGAGTTAGCGCGCTCGCAGTGGACAATCTTCCTTGATGCCGATGACACGCTCAACAAACAATACGTTCAAAAGTGCATCACCGCCCAGCGTGCCCATAACGCCGATGTCGTCTACACCGACATGCAAATGTTCGGTGCCATCGATGCCATACAAACCGTGCTGCCGTATAACAAATACCGGCTGCGATCCGTTAACTTTATTCATAACAGCTCGCTGTTTCGGACGAGCTTGCTGCGGCAAGTAGGCGGCTACAACGAGCAAATGAATCTCGGCTTTGAAGACTGGGAGCTGAATCTCAAACTGTCTAAGTTAACCGACAAATTCTACTACCTGCCCGAGCCACTGCTCAATTACCGCCGACATGAGGGAGCCAGCCGCGACAATAACGCACAACAAAAACTGACACTGGTCACGAGGCTCATCGAACAACTCCACCCCGAGCTGTTCGACTTGCGCTACTGTTGGTGGTTTGAGACAAATCGCCTGCTTGCCAGCCTGAAAATCGTCACCGCCTACCCTTTCCGGATGGCAAAGCACACCTACTACCACAGCATCATGGGGCTCGACCGCCGAGCGCGCAATAGTCGCAGCCTGCGGCGCGTCGCTACCGGCCTACGCACCATTAAAAATAGAGGGAAGAAAGCATGACCAAACACATCGGGGTGGTGGTGGTAACCTATTTTGCAGAGGGTGAAATCGCCGCCTGCCTCAAGAGCATCGCCGCCCAGCACATTGCGCACGTCAAAATCACCGCTTTTGTGTCAGATAACGGCTCCACCGACAAAACTAGGGATATTGCCACTGCGCACAAAGCCGTTGTGACAGCTAACGGCAAAAATCTTGGGTTCTCCAAAGCCGTTAACGTCGGCGTCAAGGCTGCCTACAAGCACGGCTGCGACACTATTTTAGTACTCAATCCTGATGCTGCGCTCAAGCCCAACGCACTCAAATTGATGCTTGACGTGCTCAATTCGTCCGACGATATCGGCGGCGTAGGTCCGACCATGCTGCACGGCGACGGCTCGCCGGCCAACGTCGGCTACTATTTGAAGGCGCCAACCTGGCTGACCATCACTCTCTTCTCAACCTTTTTGCGTCCCTGGGCGCTCAAGCACCCTAAATTCGTAGCCCGCTACGAAGAGACCGACTTTAGCAGCACCCGCGAAGTTGAACAAATCCCCGGCGCCTGTCTGCTCGTCACCAAAAAGCACCTCGACGACATCGGCTTCCTTGATGAAGACTTCGTTATTTGGTTCGAGGATGTCGAATGGTGCTACCGGGCACGCAAAAAGGGCTACCGCCTGCTGGTATGCCCCGAGGCCGAGGTACTCCACGAAGGCGGCGTCTCGTTTGACCGCTGGAAGAGTTTCGAAAAGGCCGTGACGTTTTACGTTAGCATGCGGACTTTTTTCCGCAAAGCAAAGCCGTTCAGTTTGCCATTTGTGATTTGCTCACTCTGTTGCAATGCGCTCGTCGTGTATGTCAAAAACCACGACCGCGATCAGCTGCGCTTTATCAAGCGGTTGCTCATCGGACGCCCCGGACGACTGCCTAACAGTTAATCTTGAGCTGGCGGTTGCTGCGATGCCTGATGCTCGGCCGCCAGTTTGTCGTACTCGTTTTGGAGGTGCGTTTCGCGAGCCTGTAGATACGCTACGTCCTTATGCAGGCGAGTCAACATCGTGCCGTAGGCCATGGCCACGGCCGTGAGGTAGTCGGTAAGCGTATTGTCGGTATCGGCATGAGGGCTGCGCAATTCTTCGAAAAAGGCGGTTGCTGCATCGGTGATGGTCTTGTCTGTGCTAATGACCGCCACGTAGCGATACGGCGTGCCAGGAACGGCCTCCAGCGCCGCCAAATGGTCGTTGTAGAACCTGCTCACATCCACGACTTCGGCAATGTCGGCCGGGAAGCCAGCGGCGTTAAACATTAGATCCTGGGTGATCAGCCACAGCGCCAGATTATTGGTGGGTAGCATCGCCAAATGCCAGCCGGCCTCGGCCACACACCGCTCTAGGGCCGGTAACGTCGGCGTGCCGTACGCCAGGTGCTCTTTAAGCCAGGGGTGCTCTTCGCCCTTGACCGCCTGGTAGACTTTGTCGGCAGCGGCCTCGGCGTAGGGCACCGTGCCGTGGCCGGCGTCAAAGGGCGCCGTCATAATGCATCCGTACTTGGCCACGCGGACCGCCTCACGCACAAAAGCGTCACGCTGGGGGGCGGGAATGTGCTCAAAGGTGTCAAAACTAACGGCAACGTCAAATTGA
>Ga0207712_10000410_pt1 | contig 36854 bp, 38 predicted proteins | sample KBSS44metaG_FD_184402 | JGI IMG/M metagenome (GOLD analysis project Ga0207712, IMG submission 184402) | Switchgrass rhizosphere microbial communities from Kellogg Biological Station, Michigan, USA - KBS S4-4 metaG (SPAdes) (version 2) | ecosystem: Host-associated > Plants > Roots > Rhizosphere...
TGGCCAGCATGTCATGGATGCCGCGGTATATCGTCACCCAATAGTCTTGGTCAGACAAGGCTGCGGACATGGCAGCCGGGATCACTTCCTGTCCGCGATAGCTGTAATAGGGCATGACCAGGCGTCCAGTCATGATGACCTTGCGACTGCGCTCGTCATTCGCCTTGAGCAGCGCCACCCGTTTGTAGATCTCTAACTGTGTGGGAAGATCAGGCGCGAATTCGCTCGTCATGCCAGTACTCTCCTTAAAAGAGGGGTCTTGTCTTGTCTCAGCGGTTGCGCTTTGCAGTCCAGGCCTCTGCCATATCTCATCTCCTTCACCTGACCGCAGGCTTTGCGCGTTGCGATTCCGGACCGACTAGCGCCGCTCCCACACGAGAGGCAGGCGATCGACCCCCCAGACCGACCCATCTGTGTGCCACTGGACGTCTGCACCATCGGGAATACGGATATTCCGGAAGCGGGAGATAAATAGCTCCAGTACTACGCGTATCTCGCGTTTGGCCAAATGGATTCCGAGGCAGTTGTGAATACCGGTCCCGAATGTCATTTTGCGTTGCCTGCGATCAGGGTCTACAACGCCAGCCCGTTCGAATTCCCGCGGATCGCGACTGGCCACCTGGGTCGCCAACTGGATCGTCTCGCCGGCCTTCATCTGCACGCCATGAAAAACGATGTCGCGCGTAACTGTTCGCCCCAGACCTGAGACTCCGAATGCACGAAGAAGATCCTCAACCGCGCCTGGAATGTCGTCGGCGTTTTCATGCAACCGCATTTGCAGGGATGGGTTGGTGGCAAGGTAGCGCATGTACCAGCCGAGGCTGGACATCACGGTATCTAGCCCGCCTAGGTACAGCACCATGGCCATGGCGATCATCTCATCATGTGACAATGGACGGCCCTTTATAGCCCCTGTCAAAATGGCAGAGGTAACGTCATCCCGCCCCGGTTGCTTGCTGCGCTCCTCAAGAAAAGAGGTCAAATAGGCTGCGATGGCCTTGGTTGCAGAGATCTGTTCCTCGATCGTCACGCCCCTCATGAACCCGTGCTCCCATTCGAGGAATTGGGGCAGCATGTCGCGCGGCAGACCCATCAGGGCGAGAAAGATGTAAGACGGAAAGACGCTGGCGAACTCCTCGATGAACTCACACCCACCATTATGCTCGAAGGACGCAATCAATTCCTCTGCGACGCCGCGCACCATGGGTTCAAGTCGCTTCACGGCGCTAGGCGTGAACATTGGCTGCAAGACCATCCGTGAGCCCAGGTGTGCAGGGGGATCGATTTCGAGCGGATTGAGTTGCCAATCCACTCCGAGCATCTCGCTGATGCCACTCATTCCCCCGCTTTTGAACGTCACGGGGTCCAGAAAAATTTCCTCGATAAGCGCATTGCCGATGGCAATCCAACCCGGCGCTCCCCTGAACCCATGGGGAGACCACATGAGATCAGGCCCTTCAAACAAGCGCGCAGCCGCAGTGTAGGGATCGTCAAGCTGGGCGACATACTCGGCCAAGCTCATGTTCAATACATGAGCAGGCGGGACATGACCCGGAATACGATCTGCACCGTACGCGGTAATGATCGCCATGACAGACCTCCCAAATGCAGTTCACCGTCCTCAATTTTGCAGCGAATCAGCAAACCCCTGAACTGGCTGGTGCACTCTGGCGCAAGCCTCTCGAATTCGACTTTGACATTCCGATTGCATGCTAAAGTGCAGGAGTCAATGGGGCGAAGGTTTGCGACGCGCGTAAGAATGCGCGCGTGATGGGCGAAATGGTGATCGACCGCTCGACTTTCGCCGGGCCTTGGTCCTCGATAGCCTGCATGAGCATTCGCGGATGGAGAGGCGTCGGCCTCGGAATCCGAGGCATCACAGCCTTGATTCTTTTCAGGAGACGAACAGGTGCTGGTGAACAGGGGCTAGCGCGATCCGATGGGCCGATACAGTTCCCCGCAAAGGCCTGCTAATGGCCGGAGGAGAGAAATCGATGCAGGACAGGCTGGGGGCCGGACAAGGCCAGCAGCTATCGGCTACCGTTCAGCACGATTCTCAACGCAAGGGCCGCCTTATCACACCGTGCCCTTCACATATGCCATCGTTGCCCTGGCCGAAGGCAGCCACGTGATCTGCATGGAAAGGTTCGACGCCGCGAAGTGGCTGCGACTTGCGGAGAAGCACCGCGTCACCGCGGCCTCGCTCGTGCCGACCATGATGAGCCGGACTGCAAGTACGAGTCGGGAATCGCCGTGCGGGCTGACCTCAACTCGTTCCATTACCTCATGCATACTTCGGCCATGTGTCCCGAGGATGTGAAGCGATGGTGGATCGCGCGGGTGGGCCCGGATGTGATCCGGGAGGTGTACGGCGGGACCGAGAGGCTGGGGTTCACTCTCATAAATGGCATTGAATGGCTGCAACACCCCCGTTCTGTGGGGCGACCTCCTCCGGGCGACGCAGTCGTGATCGTCGATTCCGACGGCAAGCCGCTGCCCGCCGGGGAGATCGGCGAGATATTTTTCCGCCGTTCCACCGGGGTGGGCACGTCCTATCGCTACATCGGCTCCGAAACATGTGTCAGGACCGACATCGATGGCATGGGCGACGTGGGCTGGCTGGATGCCGACGGGTATCTCTACATCGCGGATCAGCGAACGGACATGATCGTCGTGGGCGGCGTGAACGTATTTCCGGCCGAAATTGAAGCCGCCCTCGAGAGGTGCCTGGCGCCTTGTGCACAGCTGTGATCGGTCTGCCCGACGCAGACCTGGGTAACCTGATTCATGCGATCGTCGAACTGGCGCAGGACCCCGATGTCCCTGATCCGGCCAGTGCGCTCGAATTCCTGGCGCCCGGTCTCTCCCGGTTGGCGCCGAACAAGCGCCCGCGCTCGGTTGAGTTCACGCATCAGCGGGTGCGCGACGACGCTGGAAAGGTCCGGCGTTCAGCCTTGCGTGACGCGCGGATACGCGCATCGTCGCACGGATGTGATTGATGGCCGGGCACCTTGACCAGGCAATCACTGGGCCGGCCTTTGGATAGGCAGGGATCTATATGCATTTGAACAGGCAACTGCCGTCTCGTCACCGGACCGGTCTGCAAGGAACGCCGCAAGTCGTGGCAGCATTAGCGCCGCAGTGCCGCCAAATCGCGCAGATCGTCGTCCGTGAGTACCCAGCCGGTCGCAGCGACGTTGGCCGCGATCTGCTCGGGCTTGCTGGCACCGGCAATGATCGAACCCACGCAGTCCTGCGCTGCCAGCCACGACAAAGCGAGCTCGAGAATCGTATGTCCGCGCTCACGCGCGAAGGACTCGAACTCGGCGACCTTGGCATGGCGCTGGTCCGAAACTTGTCTCTCGCGGAGAATTCCGTTCACGAAAGTGTCCGCCTCGAACCGTGACCCGGCCGGCACGACCGTTCCCTGCGCGTATTTACCCGTCAACAGTCCGCTCGCGAGCGGAAAGTAAGGGATGAGCTTTAGTCCGGTTCGCACGCAGGCTTCGATCGTACCCTCCTCGGCTGGATCGTCGAGCAAGTTGTACTGGTTCTGAGCGCTGGAAAACCTGGCGAGGCCGAACCGGTCGCTTGCTTCGAGAGCTGCGTCGATCATCGCACCAGAGAAGTTGCAGCAACCGATTTCGCGGACCTTGCCCTCCTTCAGGAGGCGGGTCAGCGCCTCGAGCATCTCTTCGATCGGCACGTTCGGATCGGGAAAATGTTGTTGATACAGATCGATGCGGTCCGTCCCGAGCCTTTTCAGGCTAGCCTCAATCGCATGGACAATGCGGGCGCTCCCCCGCTGGTCCTGGTCGGCGACATCGTAAACGCTGTATTTGGTGGCGATGATCACATCATTTCGCCGCGTGCCAAGCGTGCGGCCGATGATCTCTTCGGAGCGACCCGAACCGACGAAGGAATCGACGCTATATTCTTCGGCCGTGTCGATGAAATTGATTCCGGCATCAAGAGCAGCGTAAATGATCCGCGCGGACTGCTGCTCGTCGCACTTCTTGCCGAAGAAGTCTGTCCCGAAGTTATTGCCTCCAAGTCCTACAAGGGACACAGCGAGGCTGCCGATCTTGCGATATTCCATGCTCTCTCTCTCTCTCTCTCTCTCTCTCTCTCTCTCTCTCTCTCTCCATCCATCTCCGCGCCCTGCATCGTGCATTTCGAGAGGCAGGGGCATCGCAAGGTCCATGACATGCATTTCGCCATAATGCCGCCATCGATGGTGACCGTGTCCCTTAGCGCGGCAGCCCGGCATGATGATCGGGGAATCAAGCACAACTTCTTCAATCTCGGCGTGCCGACGGATGTAGTCCTCAAGCCCAAGTTGGGCGCGGAGGAACCGGACCGCAAGTCCAAAGAAGCCGGCCTGACCCGCAGAGGAGAGGTTCTCACCCGCATTTGCTGCCGACATGATGAGTTCGAGCCGGGGCATGAAGCCGAGATCGCCAAAATGGTCGAGGCCAGTCTGCGCTTTGGCAGCGTTGATAACGGCGTCGGCGTAAGCAGGCAGCTGCCGTTGGACGTCGGTCAGCACCGGGTTTCGCATGTCAGGAATACGGGCTTTTTCAGCAGTCATTTGTAGTTCGAATAATTTTTCTGGGTGACTGGATGATCAAGCCAGAGCATTTTTGGCGGAAGCGATGCGCCCTTCGAGCCAGCCGAGCAGAGCGAAGATGCGCCCTCCGGTGTCCTCCGTCAGTGCGTCCAGCACCGCGAGTTCTATCGTGCGGACGGGCTTGCTGTCGGGTGCGACGAACACCGCCATCTCGATGAAGTGCAATGCTTTTTCGAGGTTGCTTGCCGCCAGTTCGCGCTTCGCCTTGTCTGCAATCTGTTCGGCACCGCCCGCACATTCAACCAGTTCCTGCCATATTTCGGGTGCGGCGAAGGGATGCCCATGGGCGTGGGCATCCGGCTGAAGAGTTGCTCGTCCGGCCAGATGTCGTACTGGGTTTGTACGTCGCTGTCGCCAGGGCGGGTGTGCGTGTGCGATTCGAAGGCATGGAGCACTTCGATGAAAGCCTCCATGCAGACTTTCCAGTTCACCGCCATCGGCCGGATCACCGAAGCCGCGCGGAAGCGGTTGTGGAAATTCCAGCCTTCGACGCTCTCCCACTGCTCGACCATCTTGCCCATATCGTCCCGGAGCGTTGGCGCGTTCTGATCGAAGTTGATGAAAACGAAACCGTTCCACTGCTCGCACCGTACTTCGGCGAGCTTGTGGGTCTCCGCCTTCACCTGGGGCAAATCCCATTGGCACGGAATCCACTTGAGCGCGCCGTCGATGCTCCAGGTAAAGCCATGGTACGGACACTTGAGCTCGGTCCGGTGCTGCAGCGTTTCGGTGCACAGTTCCCGTCCGCGGCGGAGGCAGGAATTGGCGAAGGCGCGGATCGATCCGTCCTTCTGCCGGACGATCAGGACCGAGCGACCTGGGTTCCGGTATACGGCGACGCAGAATGGCTCGAAATCACATCCATAGCACTCGCTCCTTGACTTCATTTTCGCATACTACCAGCATGCGAAAGGAACTCGGTCGTTGAGACGATGCAGCGGCTTGCGTCCTGGTTCTGCACAAAGCGGACCGGCGTGGACTCAAAGCGAACATCACCAACAAGCTCACCTTGGCCGAGTACCAGGAGATCCGCATCCGCCACTCTCACCAGACGCTTGATGCATACCTTTATGGTTCGTGATGGGGTAAGTTGAGGAGAATCCGGGAATGAATGACTTCCCAGTCCAATCGCGTCGCAGGACATCGATGGATCTCGCGGGCCGCACAATCGTCCTGACCGGGGGCGGTGCGGGGATAGGACGGTCTGCTGCCCTCACGCTCGGAGGCCACAGAGCCCGAATTGCAATCCTCGACAGGGTACCCGAGCGCATCGATGCCGTCACGGCCGAAGTCGAATCCGCCGGGGGATCGGCGCTTGGAATTGTCACTGACATCACCGATGAATCAGCGGTGGACGCGGCGATCCGTCAGGTTGTGGAGCGGTGGGAAGGCATCGATGTCCTTGTGAATTGCGCCGGCATCTTCGATGATCTGCGCCCTGCGGACCGAACCTCGAACGAGGTGTGGAACCGGGTCATCGCCGTCAATCTGACTGCCGCGTTCGTGCTGACGCGCGCGGTGATTCCTCTGATGGTCGCGGCCGGCAGGGGATCGATCATCAACATCGCCTCTGTCGCAGGCACCCGCGGGGGGGCGGGCGGCGCGGCATATACCGCTTCGAAGCACGGCTTGATCGGCCTTACCAAGTCCGTAGCCTGGGGTTACCGCAAGGACGGAATCCGCTGCAACGCGGTGTGCCCTGGCGCAATCGGCGAAACGGCAATTCTCGATCACAACGCGATCGACCAGGATTACGCCCAGCGCTGTTTTCCCATCATGTCCCTCTCAGGTGAACCTGGCGTTCCGCAGTCCATTGCGGATGCTATACTGTTCCTGTCCTCCGATCATTCGGCATTCGTGAGCGGTGTGGTGCTTCCTGTAGACGGAGGCTGGTGCGCAGGTTAAGCGCAACGGACGTTATCGGAAGCTCGCGCCGGGCAGGTTCTGGCGATTGCGCAAAGGGGGGCGGATTGGCCAAGGGCAGGGGGATCAGGGCCGCCCAGTCAGAGGCGACGAGAGGCGCTCTGATTATCGCGGCAACGCGCTTGTTCGCGCAGAAGGGCTTTCATGCCACCGCCACGACCGAGATCGTGCAGGCTGCGGGGGTGACCCGCGGCGCGCTCCAGCACTATTTCCCGCGAAAGGAAGACCTGTTCAGGGCGGTGTTCGAGCGGGCCGGTCGCGGACTGGTGGATGCGACGGCGGAGCGGGTTGCGGCGGAGGGTTGGAACGGGTTCACCCGGGATGTCAGGGATTTCCTTGCCAACGTCGTGAATCTCGATGTCCAGAGAATAGCCTTTGTCGATGGCCCGGCCGTGCTCGGTTGGACGGAGTGGCGCAAGCTGCAGATCGGATACGGCCTAAAGATGATGGAGGCTGCCATTACCGACGGCATTGCAAAGAGGCTCGTGCAGCCCCAGCCTCCACGTGCGTTGGCGCACCTGATCCTGTCGATCGTCGAGGAAGCCGCATTGATGGTGCTCAATGCCAGGGACTTGGCAGTCGAGCCCGAGGAAGTCGAATTTGCGATGATATCCTTGCTAGGATCACTCAAACCCAAGGAGTCGAAAATTCCGGGTTGTGAAACAGGAGGCGAAGTTTAGCAGCGCTTATCCGGTTAGGTTGCCAGCCTGACCCCTCGCATACTGACAATATTGCTGCAGACTGTGAATCCTGCTGCCGGGGTCAAGGGGCTTCGCGTCCCGGGAGGGCAGACCTTCGGTGACGGTGCCCTTCGCAGACGTTGCACACTTCGTGATCGCGGATATGCAGTCCGCTTTGAACGGCGGCGGCAGGAAGATGCTCGCAGACTATATCCGCACAATATCGCCATCACGCAGTAGGTGGAGCGTCACGAACCGGCCGGTCGGGGCGTGATCCCGGCGAGGATCGCTCTTACGAGTGCGCTCGCCATCTCCGACGGCGTCAATGCTCCGTCCGCCTGGTACCAGCGCGCCGACCAGTTGAGGCCGCGGCGCTTCGATATGCTGGATAGCGGCCAGCGCGCGCATCTGATGCCGTTGCTGTCGCTTTCCTCCAGATCGTGCCATGTGCCGAGGCGGGCGAGCCGGACGGATCGACATCGCCGCCGCTCGGCCTGCTCGGTTCAATACCCGCCGTGCATAGTCACGTGGACGAGACTGACCTTGCCTTTGCATCACCGGAAAGTGTCCGCGGCCCGTCGAGGTGGCGGGGGTGTCGTCGCACCCCCCTTTGACCGGGCCTGCTGTTGCGATCCTCAGCGCAGTTGCGAACGCTTCAAACTTGTCTTCAGGCCGGATGACTCGGTGCTTACTGTAGAAACCGGAACACGGACCATCTTGGTCGCGGTAATGACTATCACTTGGTCGTCGCGCACGCTGTCTACTACACCAATCCGGCGACCGTCGGCGTCGCGGATCACCTGGCCCGTCTTCACAGAGACGGCCGCCGTGGTCGGTTGAGCCGAAGGAGCCGGGTCGTTAGCGAAAGACGGGGTGGATGTAGCTATTGCAACAGCTGCGACAATAGCGGACAGTCCGAGACTCATTGCAAGGGTTCCAATCAAATTTTTGAGCGTGATGAGTGGTTTGATCGACTAGTTGGCGAGCCAGGCAGTGTCAATGGCCCTTGTTGCGCCGCAACATTGCGCGGTTTTCCGGTGTCAATCCGGTGTCAAGCTGCCTGACACCCCGTACGTCGCGCCCGTTTGGGCGTCTTCGTGGCCATCCCGGTGGCACAAAGAACGCTATGCCTTCACCGTCGGGCGTTTCAAAAATCAGATATAGGAAAGAACCCGTACGAGACCGTTCGCCGCGGAAAACGCCCCATGTGTCGATTGACGAGGAGTAAGCCGCCGTGCATCGTCGCTTAACAATAGAAATATGGCTTGGGACGGAGGCGGCGTTGAACGTTTACAAACTGGTGGCGTTGACCAATTCCGTCGATGGAAGGGACGAGGAGTTCGGGCGGTGGTACGACCGCCAGCATATACCCGACGTCCTGGCCATTCCTGGTGTGCTTTCAGCTGAACGCTTCATCCTCTCCGGCGAGGGCCAGCATCGGTACATGACAATCTACGAGATCGAGACTGATGACCTGGATGCGGTGAAGGCGGAGATTGCCAGCCGTCCAGGCACAGACCGTATGCCGATCACGGAGGCCCTGGACGCGCAAACCGCGTCAGCGACATTCTGGGCGCCGATCACTCGAGCGTAGGAGGCAGGCAAAGTCTGGGTTGGCAGGATGATCCGGCTGGGCCAGGCGCTTGACATGACCTCGGGAGAGCGATCGGATGGCACAGGTATCAACATTCAAGGGAGCAATATATCGGGGCATAGGAAAAATCGACATTGTCGATCTTGCCTATCCTGAATGTGGTGACGACGACGTCATACTGCGCAATCTACTCACCGGTGTGTGCGGCTCCGACGTCGCAGCTTATTATCATGGCGGCGACGACGGCATGATCTGGAAGGATCATGAATTTGGTCACGAGGCCGTCAGCGAAGTCGTCCAGATAGGGAAGAATGTGACAGGTCTTGCCATAGGCGACCATGTTTTTCCCAATTATGACAAGGCGCTTCGCGATCCCATGCGGATGGCGACTGTCGGCGGGTTCTCGGAATTTATCAAGATTCCGCGGTGCGAGGTAGGATATAGCGTCCTCAAGATCGACAATGATATTCCGATCAGGACCGCCGTTCTGTTCGAACCGTTCGTAATTGGAGCGCGCGCCGCGAGAAGCCTGGCTCCCGGTCCCGGGAAAACCGCGATCGTTTTTGGCGCCGGAATCATCGGTATGTCGTCCGCGATCATGCTGAAATGGGCTGGCTGCTCGAAGGTCATGATCGTGGATATTTCCGATCGCCGGCTGGCCAACGCTCAAAGTTTTGACCTGATACCCTGCAACCCTTCATCGGAAGATTTCAAGGAAAGAGCGTTCGCTGAATTTGGCATCGACCATTCAATCCTCGGCGAGCGGTGCGGTGCGGACTTGTATGTCGATGCGATCGGACACAAGGCTGCGTTGGACAACTTCACCAGGGTTGCGGGTTACAACGCGGCGCTTTCCATAGTGGGCGTCCATCACGTTCCGGTCGAGATCGATTTGAAATCCCTGTGTTTTGCAAACTGGCGCATCGGTGGCTGTGGTGATCTCCCCACCGAAGAGGCACTACCCGAAATACTCGATCTCATGCGGTCCGAAACCTACGACCTTTCGGCGTTGGTGACGCACGAATTTGGAATAGACGAGATCGAGCAGGCGATCATCATGGGCGCCGATACCAGCAAGGCCCAGAAGGTCTGTATTTCGTTCACGCGGCTCTAGGCCCGGCCAGGCGCATGTTCCTAAGCAAGGAAGACGTATGGGCAAGTTAGAGGAGGAAGATGGGCGAGTAGGCCGCTGCGTCGAGAAGCTGGTCGGCGGCCGCGTTGCTAGCCTGATCCGTGAAAGCCGTTGGCGACCATCCTGGATCGCGACGGTTCGACTGCGGGATGAGGATGTGGCCATTTATGTCCGTGGCGACCGCGGGGAGGGATATAGCTATCCGCTCTCCTATGAAGCCAATGTGCTCGGCATACTGGAGGCGAATGGCATTCCGGTCCCGCACGTCTATGGCATGTGCGAGGATCCGCCGGCGATCGTGATGGATTGTGTTCCCGGCGAGCGGCAGATGTCGGGGCTCGTCGGCGACGAAATCAAGCGTGCGGTGATCGACGACTATATCGCCGCGATTGCAAAAATGCATCGGATCGATGTCCGCCAGTTCGAGCAGCGGGGCCTCCGAAATCCGCCCGATCCCGGTGACTTGCAGCAGAATCAGCATCGCGCGAATGTCGACTTTTATCGTTCGCTGAAGTCCCGGCCTGAACCGCTGGTGGAATTCGTTCTCCTGTGGATGGACCGGAACGTGCCGCGCCACCGCAGCCAGCGCAGCTTCGTCACATATGATGCCGGACAGTTCCTCACGCATCAGGGGCGGGTCTCGGCGATTTATGATCTGGAGGTCGCCCATATCAATGACCCCCTCGTCGATCTGGGCGGTTGGCGTGTCCGCAACACGTTTGAGCCGCTCTATCACCTCGGCTATATGTATCGCGAATATGCCAGGCTGACAGGGACGGACATCGACTACGACGTCATCAACTATCACGTGATGGCGCTCAGTATCTCCACCAGTCTTTGCATTGCGAAACAGATCACCCAGCCGCTGGATACAGCCGTCAACTGGCTGGTGTGGGAAGTGGCTGGCACACGTATGGGTCTGACCGCCATGGCAGACATTTTGAAGGTCGACCTGGTGGCGCCCCGCCGACCCGAACCGCAGCGGTCCGCGCGCTCGCACGCGGCGGAATCGATGAAGCTTGCCATCGATGCTCTGCCACTCGACTGGGCGGACCCTTCCGCAACTTATCGCCGTGCCATGGCGTACAACCTTGCCGCACATCTGGAACTGGTCGACCAGATTGGCGGTGCGATCGACAAGGCCAATCTCGACGAGGTGGAGGCGTTGATCGGCTATCGTACTGCCAGCCTCGCGGAGGCGGACGTTGCGCTGGAGAAGTATGTGCTTGCGGCAGGCCCGGAAAAGGACGTCGAATTGTTGCAGCTCTTCTTCCGCCGTAACGAGCGCAATCGGATGCTGCTACCCGTTTTCACCGAAGGGGTGGCGGCTGGTGACGTGAGCCCATTTCTCGATAACGCCCTCTTGCCGCCGATGCGTGAGGTGATGGGCGATCGATAGGGAGGATTGCTCACAAGGCCCCGGCGAATCAGCGCTGGGGGACGTCGGCGCGGTGCAGCGACAGCGTCTGGCCCGACCATTGCGGCTTGCGCTTTTCCCGGGTTGCGGCGGCGGCCTCCTGCGCATCGGGCAGGTTGATCGACTCCTTCGTCAACTGCACGCCATAGGAGCTCAACGCCGCGATCTGGCCGGCGATGACGAGCGAGCGCTCGAGCAAGGTTGACTTCCAATATGCCGCCAAAGCGCTCGATATCGACCGCGCCGACACGCTGGTCCGTCAGCGCCATGTACCGCATCAGCTTGTTGGGCACCAGCCGCGCGGTATGCCGAGTGCCCCCCTGTGCGCCGATCAGTACCTCGGTGAGCGAAAAATGGGCATTTTCTGACGCCAGCACGATGTTGCAACCTGCGGCAAGAACGACCCCGGCCCCCATGGCGGCGCCATTGATCGCGCCGATGACCGGCAGGGGGCAGCGACGGATGGCGTCGAAGCATGAACGGGATACTTCCGACCGCGCGATCTGCATTTCCGTCGTTCTTGCGGCGAGTTCGCGCGTATCTGCGCCGGCGCAGAATATCTTCCCCTCGCCGGTCAGTATGATGCACCTTGCATCCACATAATCCTCGCGGATATTCAGAAAAGGCCACGGATCTCGCGGAACATCGCCAGCTTCATGGCGTTGGCGGGCGGGTTGTCGAGCGTGACTATAAGGACCACGGGGTGGACTGAAGCCCATTCGACCCGCACCGAACTGTCGCTCATTCAAAACCTCCAGTGATAGTTGATCGTTAGACGCGAGAGGGAAGGCGCGCTCCGGTGCGTAGCTTAGATCATGTTTCGGGCCGTCAGAATCTCTTCTGCAACCCGGAACCCTTCGAGGCCGGCGGGCAGGCCACAGTAGATGATGCTCTGGAGCAAGACTTCCTTGATCTCGTTCGCCGTGGCGCCGTTGGTGAGCGCGGTACCAATATGGATGCGCAGTTCATGCTGGCGGTTAAGCGCGATCATCATCGCCACGCACAAGAGGCTGCGCGTTTTGCGCTCCAGACCCGGACGCGACCAGATCTCGCCGAAACAATATTCCTCGGAAAGGCGCCGCGCATCGGCATTGAAGGCGTTAGTCGATGCTTCCCGCTTGTTGAAATAGTCCTGGCCGACAACGTTCCGCAGGATGTCGCGGCCCGCTTCGCGCATGTCAGTCGTCATCTTTCCTGTCCTTTGCTGGGGGCGAACTCGACGCCGGCACGACGTTCGAAATATCGGATAAGGCCGGCATAGTCATCGGCCGGATCCATCTCGTTGATTGCCTCCGACATGAATTGAAGCGCTGAAGTCATCATCCACAAGGGCGCGTCGGCTGCCAACGCTTCATCGACGCCCAGCATCATGTCTTTGAGCAGGAGTTCCGTCGCAAAGCGTGGCGGAAAGGTACGCGGAAGCACACACTGCGGCACCTTGTCTGTCGAGATGAAACTGCGTCCGCTGGAGACATTGATGACGTCGAGCATCGTCTCCGCGTCAAGGCCGCACTTGACGCCGGCTACCAGTGCCTCGAACGCGGTCACGGCATTGGCAGCGCAAAGCATATTGTTGATCAGCTTCATCTTCTGGCCAAGGCCGGGATTGTCGCCGATGACGAAGAGATGCGTTCCGAGGCTGGCCAAGACAGGGGCGACCTGCGACCGAGCGTCCGGATCGCCTGCGATCATGAACGTCAAGCTGCCGGCCTCGGCAGCGGCAACGCCACCGCTTACCGGCGCATCAACGAGCGCAATGCCCTTGGCAGCCAGTGCAGCCCCGACCCGCTCGGTCACCTTCGATCCCGTCGTGGACAGGTCGACGATGGTCTTGACCGCGTGTCCGTCGGACAGTCCACCTTCGGCTAGCAGAACCCGTTCCACGACCTCGGGTCGGGGGAGGCTGCAGAGAACGATCCCGCATGTGTCGCCAATTGCCCGTGGCGAGTCCTGCGATACGGCGCCCAGCGTTATCAGTCTGTTGACGGCGTGCTCATCCAGATCGAAGACGTTGAGTTCTTGGTCCCCGCCCACAAGACGCGCGGCCATCCGCGAGCCCATCTGGCCGAGACCTATAAAGCCCACTGTCGCGGTCATGGCAGCGACAGAATTACAGCTTCACAATCCGTGGGATTTTATGGGGTGGTCCCAGCTTGAGGAGATCGTCGTTCGGCACCAGCTCGATTCGCGATTCTACTCCCAGTTGCTTGAGGATTTCTTCCTTCAGTCGTTCTTCCAGTGATGCAAGATCGGGGTTGCCGGCATAACCGACGCGTAGCCGGAGGAAGTCTTCCGGTGCGTCCGGTCGAACGATCTGGAATAAACCCGCCTTGGATTCGGACTGGGACTCGATGGTCGGCCAGATGCTGATCGGTAGCAGGGCCTTGCCGCGCACGACGATCTGGTCGCCGGTCCGTCCTTTGACCATGAAGCGCGTATGAGTTCGCCCCGACGGGCACTTCTCGCGGGTCAGCCACACCAGATCCTCGCTGCGAAAGCGGATCAGCGGGTCGATGAAGTTTTGCAGAGGCGTCGCCACCAGTTCGCCCACCGTGCCGTCTTCTACCGGAAGGCCGGTTTCAGGATCGAGGTGCTCGACGAAGACTTCGTCTTCCCAGGCATAGGCGCCGGTGTGATTGGCGCCTGAAGCGTGATGGTGGCGTCGCCCAGCGAGAGAATCTCGATGATGTTCATCTTCCAGCGCTGGGTCAGCGAGCGCCCGCGCGGCCCGAGCGGCTCGCCGCCCCAGACGACGGCCTTGCAACTGGAGAAGACCTCGGCGAGGTCGATGCCCGTGTCGATTTCGAACTGCTCGAGACCCATTAGAAGCGGCGTGGACAGCGCCATGATGATGGTCGGGCGGTAGGTCCGGCAAGTCTCGACGAGTCTGCCGATTTCCGCCGGGCTGTGGTCGAAGGTCAGCGGCGTCAGACCGAACTGTAGCAGAGGAGCTAGTGTCGAACCGCGAATAGTCGGGTTGATCGTTACCGCATATTCCCCTGGCCGCACCCCCAGATCCCAGAAGCAACGGTCAAAACGCGAGTCCGCCTGGGGACCGTGCAGGTCCGGTCTCGCCAGTAACGTTGGATCGCCGGTGGTCCCGGAGCTCCCGCTTATCGAGCGCAATTCCGAAATCGGTGCACACAGGATGCCACCAAAAGGGTCCCCGGTTTCGGCGCGATAATCGCGAATGTCATCCTTTGTGATAAAGGGGACAAGGCGGGAAAAGTCCGCAAGTGAGTTGATGTCTGAAGGCTTCACCCCCGCTTCCTCCCACTTCATCCGGACAAGGCCTGCCTTCTCATAGGCAAGTTCGATGACCTTCTTTAGTGCAGGAAACTGCAGCGCTTAAATTTGCTTGCGCGGCATGGTTTCAATATCAGGGTCAAAATAGGAGTGGTCGTTTTCCATGGCTCTTGCGGTCTTCCTGATCCTGAATTTTTCTGGGTTCGATTAGGAGGTACGGGTGGTTCCCCCAGGATAATTCCCACCCCCGTACAGTTGATCAAGGAGCTTGTAGTCCACTCCGCCCGTCGCTGTACGGGGCATCTCTTCCCGGAATTCGACTGACGATGGTTTCTTGTAGGATGCGATGTGCTGACGGCAATGCTCAATGATGTCCTGCGCGGACGCCTGGCTTTCGGGCTGTAGCACGACGATGGCCTTTACCGTCTGGATCCATTGCGGATGGGGCACGCCGATAATACCGCAATCGGCGACGGCAGGGTGGCGGCGAATGCAAGCCTCCACTTCGGCGGGATAGATGTTTTCCACGCCCGACTTTATCATCTGCACCTTGGGCCCAATGAAGGTCAGGCTGCCGTCCGCCTCGCGGCGACCCAGATCGTTGGTGTGATGCCATCCGTTGCGGTGCCGGTGGGCGTTGAGCTCCGGGCGCCGCCAATATCCGTTCATTACCGTAGGTCCGCGGAACACGATTTCGCCGACCTGTCCGGGTTCTACGTCGCGGTCCTCATCGTCGACGATCCGCATATGACACAGCGGTGACGGACGACCGAATATACCGATGGCGTGGCGTCCATATTGGGGCAAAACTGCCAGACCCATTACTTCGGTTTGGCCGTAGCCCGGGACATGGGTTTCGACCGGTTCGACTGTGACCATGCGGTTCCATTCCTCATTGTATGGAATCGACCGCAGGCTGCTCAGATCGTAGTGTCGGTCATGGTTCAACTGGATGATCTCGTCCATGGTCTTGCTGACGAGCCACGTTCGCGTGCACTTGTGGTCGTGAATCGCCTTCGCAATCGACCTGGCGTCACTACGGCGCACGAAAACATTGGTTCCACCCAGATGATACACCGCCAGGCACTGCATGAGCGTCCCTAGATGGAAAAGCGGACCGACGGCGAGAAACACCGTCTCGTTGGAGATCCGCTGCGTAGGGGCGAGCACCAGATTTTCGAGCAAAATCGTTTGCTGATTGAGAACGGCGCCATTGGGACGGCCGTCGAACGCCGCCGTGTAGATGATGAGCGTCCCGGAGGTCGTGTCGACTTCCCGATGGTCGTTGCGATCCGCACGACCCAAGTCCAGGAAACTATCGTATGAGTCGTCGCCTTCGCAATCATGCTGCAGCCAGAGCCCGCCCGTGAACTTGGCCATTTCGCGACCCGCACGAATGTCCCCGCCGACGTCCTCTTCCTGCCAGAACACGACCTTTGGCTCGAGATCGTCGATCAACTCGGCGATTTCCGACTTGCTCTGTCGCCAGTTGGCCGGGCACAGCATCGCGTCGAGCTGTGAGGCGGCGATGAGCAGTTCCAGGATCCGGTCGGAGTTTTGACCCAGCCAGAGTATGCGATCCCCTGCCTGCACGCCGCTGTCCTCAAGCGCGTTGATCAATCGGTCCACGCGCTCCAGCAACTGCTCGTAGGTCCTCGTCTGTCCGCTGCATGCATGGGCGATCTTACCCGGGTAAGAACGGACATGTTCCTCCAGGACGCTGTAGAGTGACAAATGGCGGATGACGTCAAACATGGATACTCCAGAGTATTCGCGTGTGAGCAGCACCGCTTCGGTGATTTTCAACTCGGCCAGAGTGACGGGAGCGCCCTATGGAAACGATGAGCAAGATTGAGTTGTCCTGTCGTCAAGCCAGCGAAAAGCGCCCGTTTTCGTCGACCGATCCCCTTACCCCCGTCGGCAGGCGCACCAACGGCAAGGCCCGCGCCCGACGGGCAGTAATCAGCAACTCGCCGCCTGACTCTTCAATGAACCATTCGTCCTGATCATGGAACGTCTCGCCTTCCGGCGAGACAAAGCCGAAGGCAGGGCCGAAGCTGACCATGCGCCAAGGCACGAAGCCCAGTTCCTTGAGCCGGTCGGCGGCTCCGTCGCGCGCGCAGATCAGCCTTGCCGGCTGGAACGCCTTGACAACGTCTAGATTCAGCGCCGCCATTCCGTCGAGAATGGCGTTGGTGATACCGAACGCCACCTTGATAGGAAGCCGTCGCATGAACATTTCGGATCGACCGGCGTCGAAAATGAAGTTTTCCGCAATCGCGACGCACCCTTCCAGGTTGGCGACGGAAATTTCATAGGGCCAGAACTGTGCATATTCGGAGGAGCCGGAGGTGAACAACACCATTGAACCGGGCCCGACGCCCATTTTCTGGAACATGCGCATGCCGAACAAGGCGTCCGCGTGTACGTCGCGGAAACTCACCGGATAGCTTGTCACGGCATGTGATGTACGAATGCAACCATGCATCATTACACGTTCGTCGGTGGCCGATCCCATGATCGGCTTGGCCGCTACGTCCATCTATCGCTCTCCTAGTTCCCTGCTTATGCTGCAGTCACGCCAGTGGAATGCTCACCGGCGCGCTGCATGATGACCTCTCAAGCGTCCGTAAGAACCTTGGGATTGGCGATCTTGAACAGTTTCGCCGCGGTCAAGCCGAGAATGTCCGCTTTTTCCGACTCGGTGATGTCGATATCACGGAAATTCTCCGCGATCACCTCGCGGGAATAGGGGAACGAGCCTTCAAGATGAGGATAGTCCGTCGCGAACATCAGCGTTTCGTGGCCGAGCACCTTCCGATTCTCAACCGCCGAACGGTCGTGCGAGAAAGCTGCCTTGACCTGCTGGGCGATAATCTCGCTGGGCTTCCGGCTCAGCTTCGGCCGTACATAGTGAAGGTGCGCAGGATAGATCTCGTCGAGGATCTCGGCCAGATAGTTGAGATAGGACGAGCCGCATTCCATGGTCGCGACGGTCAGCTTCGGGAAGCGGTCGAGTGCTCCGCTCGACACCAGGTAGGCAACCGCATCAATCGGCCCACGGCCAGAGAGCATGTAGTTGATCAGCGCCGCGCCGTTACCGCGTTCCATCGTAGTCTCGCCGCCGGTGCCGGAATGAAGGATGAGGGGCATTTCCGCATCTGAGGCGACGTTCCAAAACACATCCCACTGATCCGAATTGTACGCGGGCACGGCGCCGGGCAAGCGGCCGGGAATCATCGCCGTGGTAAAACCTGCTTCGACACAACGCTTCAGTTCGGCCACCGCATCTTCGATCGAGCACATCGGCAGAATGGCCGCCGGGATGAAGATGTGACGATGTGACTTAAAATGCTCCAGCACCCAGTCGTTGTAAACAACGCAGGAAGCAATCTCCAGATCGCGGTCACCCAGGCGCGACGTCATCAGGCCTACGGTCGGATAGACGACTTCCGCATCCACCCCGTCACGTATCATATCCTTGATACGTAGGTCGATTTCATAGCGGCCGATCTTATCGTTGCCCGAAACGCCGTCAGCGACTTGCATCTTGAGGAGCGTCATACCGTTGCCGTCAACGAAGAAATTTTTCTCGTCCTTGCGCGTCATCAGCCCTTTATCACGCATGCTCGCGGGCAGGTTGTCGGCCCAGAGAGTACGGGGCTCAACGACGTGTGAATCGCAGCTGAGGACATAGGGCTTCATGGCAAAGCTTCTCCAAGACGTAGGGAGTGTTTCTATCAAGCGACCGATATACGTTGGGCCGACTTGAGTCAAGGCGCGGCGCCGTGCCATCATTTTCTAATTGACGACTGATAGAGTTTTTGACAGCCTCTCATTCAGGATCAGCCAGCCTACGAATTTCGTTGTGGAACCGTAAGATAACAACGGCTTGGTTCCCGGCTCCGACCCATCGGGCGTGAGGCCTGATCCCGAGTATTTTGCCTGGGAGGATGTCGGGTATGACAGCGCGCGAAACCCTTTTGGGGATGCTGCACCAAGAAAACTGCTACACCGCGTCGCAGGCCGAACTCGTTCCGCTGCAAGTGGAGGCTGCCCGCGAACTGTTGGCAGAGCGCCGTGAGCAACTGCCCATTCTTGATCGGCGCGCGAGAGAGACCGGCATAGAGCGCATCGACACACTCGATGACTTGATACCGCTGCTGTTCTCCCACACCACCTTCAAATCTTACCCGAACGCCTTTGTACAGAACGGTCAGTGGGACCGGATGACCAGATGGCTCGGCACGCTGACGACCGGCTCAATGGACGGCGTGGATCTGACTGACGTCAAGGACATTGACGACTGGGTGAGTCGCCTTTGGGCCGCAGGGCATCTGGTCAACACGACCAGCGGGACATCGGGCAAGGTTTCATTCCTCAATCGAACGCAAGGCGACGATGAGCTGCTCCAGCGCTATCTGGAGCGTTTGTGCTGGCCCGACCCGATCACACCGGAGGGCAAGCATCACATTTTTTTCATGGGTCCACGCAGTGGGCCATATCTGCTGTTGATCGCCGCGAACCATGTGGCGAGGCTCTATGGCAGGCCGGATTCGCGGTATTACCTGTCGGACGAGTCCCTCCGCCTGACCGACATCACGAGAATGGCGGAAATGCGCCTGAAGATGGCGCAGGGCAGGGCCACGCCGAACGAGATTGCCGCGCTGGAGGAAAGCGGGCGCTCGAAGGGCGCGGAGATGGCCGAGCGCTTTTCGCAGATGGTCGATAAGATCATCACCCTGCGGCACGAGCCGATGATCATCACAGGCGGCTGGCTGCAAATGTGGCAGATCATGGAAGCGGCGCGCGAGCGAGGCGTTCCGAACGGCGACTTCCATCCTGATACAGTGATCCAGAGCGGTGGCGGCCTCAAGGGGGCGACGCTTCCGGCGGATTATCGAAAGCAGCTGTTCGAGTTCTTCGGCAACGTCCGTACGCAGCAGGGCTATGGAATGTCGGAGATGTCCGCTGGCTTTCCCATGGACAAGGACGGATATTATCATCAGGTTCCCTGGATCATTCCGTTCGTGCTGGACCGCGACGGCGTCAAACCGGCGGGTCCCCGCGAAGGTATCGTCGAGGGGAGATATGCCTATCTCGACCTGTCGAACGAAGCCCGATGGAACGGATTGATCACCGGCGATCGGGTTAAAATGGATTTTCGTGAAGAGCGCCCGGAAACGCGCCTGCCCGGTCTCGTCGTCCATCCTGACATCTCGCGCTACGCAGACATCGGCGAAGAGGACAAGATCGGCTGCGCGGGCACAATCGACGCTTATATCAGCGGGGAGATCGGAGCATGAACGGTCTGGCAGGCATGATGGCGCCCAAGGTGGCGGTGCAGCATTTCGTCAAGGGTCGCCTGATCGCCGGTGATGAGGCAAGATACGGCGTGTTCGCGACTCCCGCGCTTGATATCGATGCGCTGGTATGGCCGCGCAGTGGACCCGGCCCGGCATTTTCGACGCCGCTCGGGCGGCATTTTCTATGGGATATCGAGAACGTCTTCGGTCGCATCAAGGACTGGCGTCGCGTCGCAACCCGGTACGACCGCTGCGCCCACACCTTCATGTCCGCCATCTCCATCGCAGCAACCTGCAGCTATTGGCTCTGATCAAAGAGTCCTGAACCTAGCTTCCAACAATTCGTAACCTTCGACCTTCGCATATTTGCATATAAGGCCATGCCACGACATATGTCGTGGCATGGCCTTATATCATCAGTACCGAGCCGATGTTACTATAGCTCAGAAGCACTTGGCCATGATTCCGCCGTCGATCGTGATGGTGTCACCGGTGTGATAGGATGACAGGTCGCTAGCGAGGTAGACGACAATGCCTTCGAGGTCGTCCACGCGCCCGATGCGGCCTACCGGAATGCTCTGCAACAGGGCTGCAGCCATCGGGGATTCTTCGTCTCCGAGATCGGAGGCGAAGTAGCCCGGACAGATGACGTTTACCCGTATGCCTTGCGAGGCGAGTTCAACAGCCAGTCCCTTTGACATCGAGTTTAGTCCGCCCTTGGCCGTCGCATAATGCTCCATGCCCGGCACGCCAGCGAAGATGGCAAGGCTGCCATTCAGAATGATCGAACCCCCGGGATCACCAGCCTCGGCCCGTTTCGTCATGTGACGGGCGGCTTCACGGCACGTGTAAAAGGCACCGTGCAGATTGACGGCGAGCAGATCGTGCCAGACCGATCCGGTCATTTCGATGAAGGGGGTAATGTTCGCCACGCCGGCGTTGACAATGACGCAGTCCACGCGGCCAAACTCCCCCACCGTCGCAGCAAAGCCTTCAACCACGTCTCGCTCGTTTGCAACGTCCACGACCCGTTGCGCCACGCGCCCGCCGTAGGCGCGTAGCTCTTCGACCGCATGCGCGTTGCGGTCTTCACGCCGCCCCCAAATGATCACGTCGGCTCCGGCTCGGGCAAGGGCCTTTGCCATCCCCAGGCCCAGGCCTGAATTCGCGCCAGTAACAAGGGCGATCTTTCCGCTCAAGTCAAAAGGATTGCGTGCCATGTCAGTTCACCTCCGGTCGAACCTCGGGGAAGCGGTCGAAATAGAAGCTGAAGCGCTCCCGCAACTGTGCCGGATCGATGCCGAAATCTCCCTTGAGATCATAAACGAGCTGGCCGTTCCTTCCCCGTTGATTGGCGTCGATCGCCTCCTGGATCGATGCGCGCACCACATCGTCGAAAGCCAATCCCGCCTTTTGGTAGATGGCCTCCATCTCGCCCATCGGGTCCGCCGTCAGCTTGTGAAAATAGAGGTCGTAAGATCGGGCAGGATCGATCAGGTCACGATCCTCCACGCACCGACGCAGGAGCCGCTCGTACCGATCGATCCAGTAAGTGGCGATTTGATCCAGATCCAGATTGTTCTGCGTAAACCGGGCCGCATAGCCCATCATGGTGATGCCCGACTGGATGGACGCCACCGGGTCGCGATGATTGATGACGAGGAAGGCGCCGGGGAAGGCCTTGGCCACTGCAGCCAGTTGCTCCATGTGCTGCGGGCATTTGCCTACCCAGCGGCTTGGCCCGCGCTGGAACACCAACGCCTTTATGGAACGGCGCAGATAGTTTAGCCAGGGCGCTGGATCATGCGCATATTGATAGTCGCGCCACGCCGGGATATTGGCGAACCATTCGAAATAATATCCGCCGAAGTCGGCGCCTGTCAGTTCAATATCCTCCGTGATATGATCGGGCGTGAACTCATGCGACAGCTTCGCGATGGGGGAGATCGCATCCGCCTCTATCCACTCAGCCTCGGCCAGTTCATACCGAATGTCCTTGCCGTCCTTGATGTAGGGATCGGCGACCGGGCGCAGCCCCTCCCAATGTTGGAGCGAACGTACGCGAGGATCGGCGGCGAGCAGCTGAACGGTATAGGTTGTTCCGGATCGTGGAAGGCCTGCATCGATGATGGGAGGATCGAGCTGGACCTCCTCAATCTCGGGATGCTTGCGAATGAAGTCCTCCAGCTCAAGTCTGGCCCGCAAAAACCTGACCGCCAGGCCGAAATAGCCGGCGCGCCCAGCCGGAGCGAGATTCGCATCCGCATCGGCAGCCGACATGACCAATTCCAACCGTGGCATGAAATCCAGATTGCCGAAGTAATCGAGTCCAGTCTGAGTCTTTGCTGTATCTATCACAGCTTGTGCGCTAAGCGTCACCGGATTTGCGGTCGTGTACTCGACAAGTTGTTGCTGAGCGCTCGTAAGAACGGGGTTTCGCATGTCCGGTATACGGACTTTCTCGATAGTCATGGGTGATCCTCCTCCTCTTGTATTGAACCCGCCCCAGACCATTGCCGGTTGGTAGTTGATTCACTTTCCTGTTGCAGGGGCCTATGCCAGCGCCCGCTGCGCGGCGACGATGCGGCCTTCCAGCCATCCAAGTAGGTCGAAGATGCGCCCCTCCGTTCTGTCAGCCAGAGCCTCGAGCACGGTCATTTCGACCTCCCGGACAAGCCTGTTGGAGGGGGCAGCCGACACAGCCATCTCTATGAAATGCAGCGCCCTTTCCGGTTTCCCGCTGTCCAGTTCGTCCTTGGCCCTGAGCGCTACCGGTTCGGCGCCGCCCATGGCCGCGACCACGTCCGGCCAGATCGCGCTCTGCGGTGTCGGATACAGTTCGCTGGTACGTTCGTGGCGGAACCAGCCAGCATATTCCTCGTAGACGGCCCGCACGATCCAATGTGCCGGGCAGCGACCGTCGCGGGGAGTCAGGTGATCCGGAAGCGTGATCTGTTGCATCATGTCCGGCAGCGTCTTGCCCGCGTCCATGCCCTTGACCGTCTCGTCATGGAGATAGCGCACCGCATCGTGCACCTTCATTAGATCGGAACGGATCTGCGCCTTGCCTTCGATCGGCTGTTCATGGCCGGTGATGAGCAGTTGCGGTTCCTGAGCGACAATGTCCTGGCACTGGGTCAGCCAGCCCGGAACAGAGCGCTGCCGATCACCTCGCGCGGTGTAGAAATTGGGGAGGGCGCCATGAATAGCCCCGGCCCAATTTCCGGTGAAAACAGTCCGTTCCTCGGGCAGCCAAATGGCGATTGAGTCCAGCGTTTCTCCCGCCCAGAGGCGTTTCAGGAGGAACTGGCGGCTCCCTTGGACAAAGCTTAGGTCTTCGTCGAAGCTCGTCAGGTTTTCAGGCAGTATCTCCGGCGTTCCCACCTGCTTGTTGGCGCCGGTCATGAGCGATGCAATCACGTTGGCATATCTACGCGTGAAGAAGTTGGTCAGCATCTTGCGCTCACCGACCAGCTGGCGCGTCATCTGCTGAGCCACTATGTCAGTTTGCGGGTCCGCGAACGCTCTCCATCCGCCGATATGATCCGTATGGTTCTGCGTGAAGATGAGCTTTCTGATATCGAGCCGGCGTCCGAGGAGTTCCTCGAATTTTTCGCGAATCCGCGTACCTTGCTGTTCGGTGCCGGAGTTGATTACGACATCGCCGTCGCCGGTCGTCACCACATAAGCGTTGGAAATCGCATGCACCATCGCGATGTGATCGTTGATCCACTCGGCAGGGCGTTGCGGGTCCCAGCGGATCATCGCGATCATCGGATGGTCGACGGTTCTAAACTTGGTCATCGCTGCTCCTCAGGCTGACCGATAGGTGGGAATCTGTGCGGAGAATTCCATGTGATAGGCCGACTCGTACCAGACATGTTCGAGCCAGATGCCGAGCGTGTCCCGTTCGTCCGTATAAACGAAACGGACATTGGGACCGCTGTCCCCCGTATAAGCGATAGGTGTCGTGGTCTCGAGTTCTTCGATATACTTGTTCCATTGATCGATGGAACCCTCGACCTTGACACATATGTGATGAAAGACGTTCGCGTGGCGCCCGTCCGTGGGAAGCGCATCCCGATAGATCCGGTCGATCCCGCCGCCCACAGGTTGGATCAGCTCGATCTGGATGTTGTCGACGTTCGCCAGTGCCATTCGTATAGACATTTCACCGACCTCGTCGTGCAGGCGCGCGGGAAAGGCGATGTCGGCGGTGAAGAAATCACCAATTTTGAAACGGTCGGCAAACTGCGCCATCGCACGGTCGAGGTCTGTCGTGACCCACGCCGTCTGCATGATGTTGTCGAGCCCGGTCGAATTAGGAACGATCATTAGCACTCTCCTGATGGTTCATTGTCCTGCGTGGCTTGCGCCCGGCCCGTCTGAATCGAGTGGCGCGCTGCCATGCAGGCGGTGGTCGCAACGGAGCCAGAGGTTCGGCGCGATTCCTTTCACATTCCCGTCGCAGGTAGAAGGTGTCTGTGGTTGTGGCAATATGCTATCAGCAGAACATCCAGGCGGTCAGAAAATCGCGACTGACGGGAGAGGGGCTAATGCAAGCCATTGATGTACGAAGCGAGCAAATGTCGAAGTCTTCGTCAAAATCCGATGTGAAGGGCAGGACGGTCATCGTGAGGGGCGGCGGGGCTGGATTCGGCCAGGCGGCGGCGCTGACTCTCGCCGGCCATGGTGCGCGGCTGATCATTTTCGACCGGATTGTTGACCGCGTCACGGAGACGGCGGACAGGATCGTCGCGGCCGGGGGGAGGCGGCGCCGCCCACACCCGGTGCAGCGCGACAAGAGAGTCTGGAGTTTGGGACAAGAGACTCTGGAGTAATCGAAAACCTCACGGCCCGCTGATGATCTGCTCGCGCGCTGCCGTGGCCGGCCCGCTGGCGCCATCAGAACGGCCCGTTTGATTCCACGACGGTTCCGCGTTTTTTTTGCTGGTTGAGGATGTGGTCGTCGGTCGGCTCCCGCGCCGAAAGGCGCGACGGCTGCCTTCATGTGGGTACGCAAGGCAGCAAAAGCGGGCTGACGCGACAAAGTGTATCAGCCCGCGCTGCGCGGTCAGGGCCGCGAGATTACAGGTTCCACAATCTCGCGGCATTGCCGCTCAGGAACTTTGCGCCGGCGACTGGCCCCAGCTGGTCCCACATGCCCTTCAGCATCTCGTTGGTGTAACCCCAGGTCCCCTCGGCACGGGGATAGTCGGCGCCCCACATGATATTGTCTTCCCCGATGATATCGACGAGCCGCAGGGCCGCCGCGTCAGCGATGAAAGACGTATTGCATTGCCGATTCCTCGCTGTTTCAAGTGGGTAGGCGCAGATCGAGCTTGCCGGCGATGAGGTAGATGATGGCCTTGAGATGTCGGTGCTTCGGGCCTTGGTTTTTGCAGCCTGGACGAGGCTGTTGATGCCCTCGAGGATCCCATTTGCGATGCAGGAGTGGAACCACCGCAATATGCCTGCCTCATGCCGCTTGATGGTTCTGGCAGCCTTGATGATGGGTGGGAGGCGTGAGTGCGTTCCCCAGAAATACCATTTCTTCAGGAAGGCTTTGGCCACTTCGGGCGTTCATCGAGCAGGAGAGTGTCCTTCGTCCTGGCCTGCTTTCCATGTCGCCCGGCTACGGCGCCGGCCCCGACCGCGACGATGAATTACGCGCGATCGGCAGTTCCACGTCTCGCTTGAGCGGCCTGAACGACCTGCCCGAAAAATACAGTGGGCAGCCCCGGATGAGCGGTATCCCTGTTGACATATGCGAGGTAAGAACATGGGAGCCGCTAGCGCAACCAGAGCCGGATAGCCTGGATGCGGCAGTCGCCGAAGCCCGTTGAAAGGGGAAGTGACATGAGAAAGCCGGAGCCGTCCGCCAGGATCGCAACGACCGAGGAAATCATCGACGAAATCCGCAACGGTCGCATGATCATTCTTGTTGATGACGAAGATCGCGAGAATGAAGGCGATCTCGTAATTCCTGCGCAGATGGCGACGCCGGACGCAATCAACTTCATGGCGACGCACGGGCGTGGGCTGATCTGCTTGTCCCTGACCAAAACGAGGGTCGGACAACTGGGCCTGGAGATGATGTCCCAGAACAATGGAACACGGCACGAGACCGCCTTCACCGTCTCGATCGAGGCGCGGGAGGGCGTGACCACTGGCATCTCCGCCGCCGACCGCGCGCGTACCATCGCCGTTGCGATCGATGCAAGCAAGGGCAGCGACCAGATCGTCACGCCGGGCCATGTATTCCCCTTGATCGCCCGGGAAGGCGGCGTGCTCGTGCGGGCGGGCCACACCGAGGCGTCTGTCGATGTTGCTCGTCTGGCTGGTCTAGTTCCGGCCGGAGTGATCTGCGAGATCATGACGGAAGACGGCACGATGGCGCGGCTCCCCGATCTTGTCGCATTTGCGGCGCGGCACAATCTCAAGATCGGCACCATCAAGGATCTGATCGCGTATCGCCTGCGGTTCGATCATCTGGTGGAAGTGATCGCGCGGTCGACGTTCAATTCGGACACGGGCGATGAATGGGAAATGTTCGTCTATCGCAACAAGATAGATGGGACACGTGCCTATGCGCTGCAAAAGGGCAAAGTCGATCCTACGGCCCCCACGCTGGTACGCGTCCATGTCGCATCGGCCTTCTACGACATGCTTAATGTGCCCGGCCCCCGTCGCGGCCTGATCCCCAGGGCGATGCAGCGGATCGTTGAGCATGGCTCCGGGATCATTCTCGTTCTGTTGCCTTCACCGGACATAGGGATTGGAGTCGGCCCCAATGGCAATCCTGCCGACGCGCGCAGTTTCGGCATCGGTGCCCAGATCCTCGCCGACCTAGGCGTGCGCGAGATGATCCTGCTGCGCACCAGCGGGCGTCACGCCATCACTGGCGTCGGCGGATATGGTCTGGAGATTGTGGACGAGATGCTGCTGGAATCTGGCGGAGCGTGATCAGGCGGCCGCACGGGCCGTCTCGATCCTTGTGTCGAATTCAGTGGCAAGTCGTCCCTGTTCGCGTGGGCTGGGGCGCGTTGACCATCGCCATGTCTGTGGCGAGCACCGCTCGAAGTCGGTGGCATATTTCAGCGACGTGGCGATGCCCGGAAACAAGGCCAGACGGCGTCTCGTTGTCTCGCCATGGCATCCTCATGATCCCCGGCCTCGATTGCGCAGGCGACCGGCCCGAAAATATGCTTCAATGAGCATCGCGGGCTCCGACGGCGGATTGCGCAGGTCCGGCATGTCTGGAGCCAGCGTAACGATTTAGCCGACAGCGCCGCAGCGCTGCCCATCGTCACATCTCCGCGTCTTCTGCACCCGATTCAAGCGGGTAATCCAGCAAGGCCGGCGAGGGCAGGGCGAGTACGGCACAGTCTGGCCGGGCGGGAAGGTCGTCGATGGTCGACCACGCCTTGATGCCCTGGACCTCGCTTCGTACGGGGTTGATCGGGAAGATCTCGCCTGCAAAGCCGACTTCCCTCAGATGACGAAGTGCCTGCCCGCCGATGCGCGTCACATCGGCCGACGCGCCGACCATTGCGACAGACGTCGGCCGCAACAGCGCGTCCAGCGCGCCCCTGTCAGGCATCTTTCCAGCCCTTTCCTTCCGTCGCCAGCCTCTCCAGCAGCTTGCCAGGACCCCAACGGGGGCCGTTGCGCTTCGCCGCCTCCAGTGCCGCCTCGTAGATTCGGTTCAGGCCCACCTGCTCGCCCCAATACATCGGTCCCCCCTTGTGCGCCGGGAAGCCATAGCCGTTGACCCATGCCACATCGATGTCGCTCGCCCGAATTGCGGTGCCGTCCTCGATTTCCTTGGCGCCTTCGTTGACCAGGGGAGCGAACAGGCGAAACTCGATCTCCTCGTCCGTGAAACTGCGCCGCTCGACGCCCAGTTCGCGCGCCACTTCTTCGACGATGTCCGTTGTCTCCGGGTCAGGGAACTTTTTGCGTCCTTCGTAGCGGTAGAAGCCTTTGCCGGTCTTCATCCCATGACGGCCGCGCTCAACGAGCCGTTCGAGAATCGGGGAAAAGCGCTCCCCAGGTGGCAGCGTTGCCTTGCGGGCCTGGCGCACCAGAACGCCGACGTCGAGCCCGCTCATGTCACGCATGGAGATCGGACCCATTGGCATGCCGAACGCCTCGGCGACCCGGTCGATCTGTTCGGGTGTGGCGCCCTGTTCCATCAGGAACTCTGCCTCGCCTGTATAATATTGCAACATGCGATTGCCGATGAAGCCATCGCAGTTGCCGGCCAGAACGACATTCTTGCCGAGCGTCTTCCCGAGCGCCATCACCGTGGCGATGACTTCCGGAGAGGTCAGCTTGCCGCGGATATTCTCCTGCAGCTTCATCACGTTCGCCGGCGAGAAGAAGTGTACGCCCACGACATCCTGAGGGCGGGCGGTGACGGCCGCGATGGCATCAATGTCCAGCGACGATGTGTTCGTGGCCAGGATGGCCCCTGGCTTTATCACCGCATCCAGCCGAGAGAAGATGTCGCGCTTGATGTCCATGCGTTCGAACGCAGCTTCCACCACGATGTCGGCCGCAGCGAAATCGGCATAGTCCGTCGTGCCTGAAATAAGCGCCAAGGCCTTGTCGGCCGCTTGCGCAACCATCGACCCCCGGCTGACCGATGCTTCATAGTTCTTGCGGATCGTACTGATGCCCTTGGCCACCGCATCTTCGCTGATGTCGGTCAGATGGACTGGTATGCCGGCATTCGCGAACACCATGGCTATACCGCCCCCCATGGTGCCCGCACCGACAACTGCGGCGGACCGGATCGGCTTCGGTACGGCGTCGAGGCCCGGCACACGCCGCGCATCCCGTTCCGCGAAGAAATAATGCATCAGGGCGGCACGCTGGTCGCTTGCATAAAGCTCACGGAATTTCGCGATCTCGAAAGCCAGTCCTTCAGCAGCCGACAATGTGCAGACCGCTTCGATGCAGTCGATGATGACGAGAGGAGCGATCTTGCCCCGCGCCTTCTTGGCGACGGTTTTGCGCGCGTCGGCGAACAGTTCCGGGCTGATGCCTTCGATCTTCTCATTACGCTCGATGACCGGGATCAGTGGCGCCCTTTGCGACGCCATCCGTTGTGCGTGCGCCATGGCGCCGGTGGCCAGGTCCTCGACCACCGCATCGATCATGCCCAGTTCCCGCGCCCTGCCTGCGGGAACATGCTTTCCCGTCGTGATCAGATCGATCGCTATTTCTGGGTCGACCAGCCGGGGCAGGCGCTGGGTGCCGCCCGCACCGGGCAGCAGGCCCAGATTCACCTCCGGCAGGCCCACCTTCGCCGAGGGCACGGCGACGCGCGCATGGCACGTAAGCGCGAGTTCAAAGCCGCCGCCCAGCGCTGTGCCGTGGATGGCCGCAACCGTAGGCTTCGGAAAAGTTTCGAGAACATGTTGAAGATCGACAAGGCTGGGCAGGACCTTCGATTTCTCAGTGCCCATTTCGGTGATGTCCGCCCCCGCGATGAACGTCGATCCGCCGCCCACGATGACGACTGCGGTGACGGCCGGGTCGTGTCTCGCTCGTTCCAGAGCCTCGCCCAAGCCGGTGCGGACCGCAGCACTCAGCGCGTTCACCGGCGGATATTCAACCGTGAGTACCGCCACATCGTCGCTCACGTCATACCGCACCGCATTCATTGTCCAGAACTCCGTTGATTTTGGCTGCCAGCCTTGCGAGGGGACCTAAGGCTCTGTGGGCCCTGTCGGGAGGCAATCTCCACTACAAATGTGATTGATCGCGACCTGTTTCGTCCTGGTCTTTGTGGGGGCGCCTCGTTGCCAGCAGGGTGTGTAAGAACACCTATTCGGAGAGCTTGAGCCGCCATGCCTTATTTCGCTGTCAGGATCGATGTCACCGACGCACTTCCCCAAGCGGTCTTGGAAGGGGGCAGGGTGGAAATAGCCGCCAGGGCTTTCCCGCTCGCGCCTGACCGGGCTCCAGACACACCCACGACCATCGTCTGATGAACGGCGGGACCTACGACAAGCGCTACCATTCCTCAAAAGACTTCACTCTGCACATTCTTCCACGGTCGGGCCATTGCCAAGCGTTCGCGTCAACGCGGATGCAGATGATCGACCGGGTCGACGGGTGGCTCAGAAGTCTGACGTAGGTACAGAAGAGCGTGCCTCTTTCGGAATGCGTTCTAATTGACGCTCGATAGAATTTTGCGCATATGGTGCCGATATTAGCGGGAGGATGCGTTGCCAGAAAATCCGGGCCTAGATATCTCGGCGCTAGCACGTTGGCTCGAAAGCGTGGTGGGGGAGGTAGCGTGTGACGTGCACGTCGAACCCGTCACGGGCGGCGCGAGCAACCTGACTTATCGGGTTCGCAGAGGCGATAGGTCCTTCGCGTTGCGATGCACGACCGCACAGCGCAACGACCCTACCGCTGACACCATGCGTCGCGAGATAAGCTTGCTCGAGGCGTTGGGGGCGAGTTCAATTCCTCATGCGCGTCTGATTGCGAATGACGCGAGCGGCGCAGTTCTGGGCGTGCCCATGATGCTATCGGAATGGATCGAGGGCTTTTCGCCGAGGGCGCCTCTGGCGCCGGGTTTTCGGGGTGCCGCCAGTGCGCAGGCCTTGGCGTGGAACCTGACCGATGCGTTAGCGACGATCGGGAACGAGGATTATCAGAGGTTGGGGCTGGACGGCTTTGGCAAACCGGCCGGTTTTCTTGAGCGGCAGGTCGATCGTTGGTTGGTGCAGCTGGAGCGTGCGCACACGCGCAGCCTCGACGGGGTGGATGAACTCTGCAGCGCTTTGCGCGACGCACGTCCCCAGACGCAGCGCACGGCCCTGATCCACGGCGATTATCAGTTCATCAATGTCATGTTTGCGCCGGATGCTCCGCCGAAACTCGCTGCCGTCATCGACTGGGAGACCGCCACGATCGGCGATCCGCTGCTCGACCTCGGCTGGATGCTTGCGGGCTGGCAGGAGGAGGGGGAGCAGCCGACTCACGCCAGCTACATGGACTGGGCCGACATGCCCAGTCGGGCCGCCGTGGCGGAGCGGTACGCCACAGCGACCGGCCTGGATGTCTCCGGCATCAACTATTACGTCGCGCTTGCCCTGTTCAAGCTCGCGGCGATCATGGAGGGCTGGTACTTTCAATATGTAAATGGCCGCTCCACGCTTGCGTCCCACGGCGCGATGAAGACGATGGTGCCCGACATGATCAGGCGCGCGCTGGGGTTCATCGCCGCAATCTAGGCGAACGGTAGTTAAATAGGGCTGTTTACGCTGAGGGGTTGCAGATGCGGACCATGTCTGTGGTTTTATAAATGGATGAGTGGAAGAGAGAGATGAACATAGATTTGACAGGCCATCGTGCGATAGTGACGGCGTCGACCAGCGGAATCGGCCTCGCGATAGCCAAGGGTATGTTGAATGCTGGTGCTCAGGTTGTTGTCAATGGACGGCGGCAAGAGATTACCAACGCCGCCGTGGCGGAACTGAGGCGGCTCTTCCCCGGCTCTGATGTGCAGGGCGTGTCGGCGGATCTCGGCTCAAAAGCGGGTGTCGACCGTTTTATCGAGCTTGCCGGGGATGCCGACATCCTCGTCAACAATCTTGGCATGTACGAACGGGTCGACTTTTTCGACATCACGGACGACCAGTGGTTCCGTATGTTCGAGATAAACGTCATGAGTGCCGTCCGCCTCGCGCGGCACTATATGCCGGGCATGCTGGCGAAAAATTGGGGTCGCGTGATCTCCATCGCGAGCGAGTCGGGCGTAACAACTCCACGCGACCGCATACATTACGGTATGAGCAAGAGTGCGTTGATTGCGGTTGCGCGCGGGCTAGCGGTGCAGGCGCGGGGGACAGCGGTTACGTCGAACTCGATCGTGGTCGGCATGACAATGACGGAAATCGTCGAAGAGGAGATTGAAGCAAACGCTCGTAAGCAGGGCGTAAGCTCTCTGGAAGTGCAACGGCAGGCGGCAGCGCATCATCGGCCTACCCAGTTGCTGGAACGCTTGGCGAAGCCCGAGGAAGTGGCCAACATGGTCGTATATGTCGCCTCGCCTCAGGCTTCCGCGACGACCGGTGCGGCTCTGCGCGTCGAAGGTGGGGGAATATCCTCCATTCTATGATCGATGAAGATAAAGTTCTGGTTCGTCTGACGATTGTGAACGGAGTTGTTCGATCCGGAAGGATTGTATCATTAGTTACTTCACCGGAGAATTGCAATGGATGCCATAACGCGTGAAAAGGTCACCAAGAATTTCCCGCTGTGGGGAACGTTGCCTTCGAACACCGAGCCTTATCACCTCATCGAGCAACTGCGCGACGGCAATGAAGTTTTCTATGCTCCGAACAGTCACGCCAGCGGTGCGGGCACCTGGATTTTCACCCGATTTCGTCAGATAAAGGAACTATATTCCCTCACGAAGCAGCTGTCCGTTCAGAATCAGACGGGTGTGAGTGCACTGCTGGGCGAAGCCATGCGGATGGTTCCGACGGAAGCTGATCCGCCGGAGCATTCGGGTTATCGGGGCGTGCTGAGCCCGTTCTTCCAGAATGGTCCGCTCGATAAATTGCTGCCTTCCATCCGGAATTTGTCCGATGAACTGGTGCAGACTTTGTTACCGCGCAGCGAATGCGAGTTCATGGGCGATTACGCGCGTCGTTTTCCTGTCGGCGTTTTTCTCCGTCTTATGGGGCTGCCCGTCGAAGATATCGACTTTTTGAACGACTTGGCTACGACAATCACCTACCATCCGGACCCGGTCGAAAAAGGACGGGCGCTCGGCGAGATTAAGCGATATCTGGGGGAGCAGATCAGGATCGCCGAGGCGGCCCCACGAGAAGATATCATTTCCCATATCGCTACCGCTCGGATCGCGGGCAGGCCGATCAACGATGAGGAAAAATTAGCGCTGTCATTCAACGTGTTTGCGGGGGGCATGGACACCGTGTCGGCATCACTCGGCTGGCACTTCCGCTATCTGGGCATGAACGCAGAGTTGCAGGACCATCTGCGAGCCGACAGGTCGTTGATCCCGGCAGCGATTGAGGAACTGCTCAGGGTTTACTCGGTCGTCAGTAGCACGAGGACGGCGCTGGAGGATATCGAGATTGAGGGTGTGCATATCCACAAGGGCGACATGATCACCCTGGGGACCGAACTTGCCAATCGTGACCCCGACGCTTTCGACAATCCCGATGCGGTTGATATCCACCGGGACAACAAACGCCATCTGAGTTTCGGCTACGGCCTGCATCATTGTCTTGGTGCTCCGCTCGCGCGCCGCGAACTCAGGATTGCGATGGAAAGCTGGTTTGACGCTGTCCCTACAATTCGCCTTGCCGGAGATGTGAATGATGGAATGCCGACCTGGGTCGGCAATATCTTTTCTCTGGAGAAGCTACACTTGGTCTGGTGAAATATTCACTGGAGACACTCGATCATTTTGGAGTTTACATCAATGTCTTTGCTGAATCGTCATCGCGATGCTGCTGCCGAAATCCCGGCCCTCGCCCACATCATTGCAGGAGTCGCCCACGCTGACGGCTCGGCCGGGTCTTTCGAGCATGTCAATCCAGCGACCGGACAAGTCCAGATGCTCGTCCCGTTGGCCGGAGCGCGGGAAGTCGATGCGGCGGTAACGGCCGCGAATGCCGCCTTTCCGGGTTGGCGCGGAACCTCTCCCGAGCTGCGTCGTCAAATACTGCAGCGACTGGCGGAACTGATCGGTGAAAACAGCGAGCGATTCGCGCGTCTTTCGGTCCTCGAATTCGGTGGCGTCATCGCCTTCACTCGCCATCTGGCGCTGCTGGCGCGGCAGTTCACCAATTATTATGCCGGGTGGGCGGACAAGCTGGAAGGCCAAGTTGTTACGCACGACGAGGAATCTGGCTTCGTTTACACGATTCCCGAACCGCTGGGAGCTGTGGCGGTAATCGTGACGTGGAACGGACCGATCATCTCGCTGGGCATGAAGGTGATCCCCGCACTTGCGGCCGGCAATACCGTTGTCCTCAAGCCCGCGGAAATCGCACCCTTTTCCTCTCAGTTGTTTATGGAGTTGGCACGGCAGGCTGGCGTTCCCGACGGCGTGATAAATCTTGTGCACGGCGGAGGGGAGGCCGGAACCGCTCTCACCGGGCACCCCGGGATCGCGAAGATCACGTTCACCGGCGGCCCTGCCACCGCGCACCGAATCCTCGAAGCGGCCGCGCGCAACCTGACGCCGGCCGTGCTCGAGTTGGGCGGCAAATCCGCCAATCTCGTATTTGGCGATGCGGACCTTGACGCGGCCTGCGCGTATACCACGCTGACAGGCCTCGCCAATGCCGGGCAGGGCTGTGCTCTGCCGACCCGCGTTCTGGTGGAGGACGGAGTATACTCCGAATTTGTCGCGCGGCTGGAAGCAGCCGTCTCGTCCCTGAACGTCGGGGATCCGCTGGTTGATGACTCAATTGTGGGTCCGGTCATCAGCCGGGCCGCGAGCGAGCGCATCCTCGGGATCGTTGATGAGGCTGCCAGCACGGGCGCGGGCCGCGTTGTCACGGGAGGCAAGCGGCTGGACGGCGAATTGGCAGGCGGCTGGTTTGTCGGTCCCACGGTCCTGGCCGATGTCGATCCCCATAGCTCTGTCGCTCAGAAGGAGATATTCGGCCCGGTCATCTCCGTCATGCGCTTCAAGTCGGAAGAAGAGGCCGTCGCGCTGGCGAACGGGACCGGCTATGGTCTTTCGTCCTACATCCAAAGCGGTGACGCCCGCCGCGTCAGGCGCCTTATCGGTCAGTTGCGGTCGGGTACTATTGGAGTCAACGGCGGCGCGCCGCTGACGTATAACGCGCCGTTCGGCGGACTTGGGCTTAGTGGCTACGGTAAGGAGGGCGGCAAAGCGGGCATCGATGAGTTCCTTCATCTGAAGACTGTTCTGGTTCGCTGAACGCTGCACCGGGATCGCAGGTCACGTCGGCTGGTCGATCTGATCAAAACGACCGACCACATCGGGTAAGGACGCATAACGGTCCTGCCGACCGGCGGTACCCTTGCAGTCCGGCTGCTTATTGCGGAAGCCTCCTCATGGTCCAGGAGCGTAACCGTGACGGTCCTCTGTAGGGGGTGGCGGTTTCGATGCCTTCTGGTGTGGTTGCCGGCCAGCCCCGGAGGCCCGCGGCTCTGCGGACCGAGATTGCGAATGTCGCTTGGAAATGCTGCACGACCCGAATTTGTCTCTCGTCCCGTGATGCCCGATCCACAAACCTATAGTCACATCGGTTAGGATAGTCACCCGTTGATCACTGACCCACTTTTCGACTTTGACGGGCGAATTGTTATCGTCACGGGCGGCTCGCGCGGACTGGGGCGTCAGATGGCGCTGGCGTTCGCTGAACGTGGAGCCGACCTTGTCATCGCGAGCCGCAAACTCAACGCCTGCGAACTGGTGGCGGACGATTGCCGGAGGCTCGGTCGCCGCGCAATGGCTTTTGCCATGCACGCCGGACGCTGGCCGGAGTGCGACGCCTTGCTGGACGCGGCCTATGCGACCTTCGGGCGGGTTGATGTCCTGATCAACAATGCAGGCATGAGCCCGGCCTGTCCCAGCCATGACGTGAGTGAGACGCTGTTCGACGCGGTGCTGAACCTCAATTTCAAAGGCCCCTTTCGGCTGGCGAGCCAGTCCGCGCGGCGTATGAGCGAGGGAAATGGCGGCTGCATCATCAACATCAGCTCTTCGGGCTCGCTCATGCCGACACCGATGATTGTGCCCTATGGTGCGGCGAAGGCCGCACTGAATGCCATGACGGTGTCACTGGCCGCAGAATATGCACCCAAGGTCCGCGTGAACACGATCAGTCCTGGCCCATTCCTCACGGACATAGCGGAGGCCTGGACCCCGGACATGCGAGAATCCGCGCCCAGCGCTCTCGGCAGACCCGGGCGACCGGAAGAGATCGTCACTGCCGCGCTAATGTTGGCGAGTCCGGCATCGAGCTTCACGACCGGCGCGCTGATTCGCGTTGACGGAGGCCTTCGCTGATGTCGCATCCGGGAGACGAGCGTCCCACCACCAAAGTAACGAGGCTGCCCATGTATCGTGCCATCATGGCTGACGAGCTCGGTCCCATCGCCCATTACAGCGTGCGTGACCTGCCGCGGCGGTCGCTTGCGGCAGGCGAGGTCCGCGTTGCGGTGCAGGCCATCGGCGTAAGCTACGTCGATGTCCTCACCGCCGCTGGCGAGTATCAGGTCAAACCGCCGGTGCCCTTCATTCCTGGCAGCGAAGCGGTCGGAATCGTGATCGAGACGGCCCTGGGCGTGGCAGATCTCGCGGTCGGTGACCGGGTGGTTTGTGGCGGCTGGTATGGCCAGTTTGCCGAGGAATGTATTTTGCCTCGCGATGCCGTCATCGTGATTCCCTCCGGCATCGATCTGATCGAAGCCGCAGTATTTCCAGCCAGCTTTTCCACAGCTTGGCACGCCTTGATCGATCGTGCGCAGGTACAGCGAGCGGAGACTGTGCTCGTGCTGGGCGCGGGTGGCGCGACCGGCTACGCCGCCGTTCAGGTTGCGAAATGCCTGGGAGCCTATGTGATAGCCTCGGCGTCTACTCCGGAAAAGCGCGAGCTGGCTGCCCAAGGGGGCGCGGACGCGACAGTTGATGCCCGCTCTGCCGATTGGCGGAATGAGGTGAAAGTCGCGAACGGTGGCAAGGCGGTCGATGTTGTTTTCGACCCCGTCGGCGGAGCTGCAACCGAGGCCGCTTTTCGCAGCCTGGCCTGGAAAGGCAGGCACCTCATCATCGGCTTTCCCGGTGGCATCGCCAGTCTGCGGACCAACTTGCCACTGCTCAAGGGCGCGAGCCTGATCGGCGTCAATATTCGTGAATTCTACCTTTCCGAGCCCGAGAAGGCGGCT
>Ga0207712_10000411_pt1 | contig 36768 bp, 56 predicted proteins | sample KBSS44metaG_FD_184402 | JGI IMG/M metagenome (GOLD analysis project Ga0207712, IMG submission 184402) | Switchgrass rhizosphere microbial communities from Kellogg Biological Station, Michigan, USA - KBS S4-4 metaG (SPAdes) (version 2) | ecosystem: Host-associated > Plants > Roots > Rhizosphere...
AGCACATCCACTCGCCGATGACGCCGACGACCGGCCCGTCCAGCCCGGCCGCGATGCGCGCCGCCGCCGCCGAATGGTGGTGACCAGGTGATCAGCACCCTGCTGTGGGCCGGCACCGACCTGCGCAACATCGCCGGGGTGCACGTCGGCGACCTCGCCACCGCGCTGTACGCGCCGATGACGCGCCGCGGCAATGACGAGGTGATCCCCGGCCGGGACGGTGCCCTCGGCGCGCCGCTGCCGTTCGACTCCTACCAGTTCACCGTGCCGGTGCTGGTGGTCGGCAACACCGAGGCCGACCTACACGGGGCTCTGCTCGGTCTCGGCGCCGTGCTGCGCACCACCGGCGGGCTGGGGCTGCTGACCCGGCGGCTGGTCAGCAACGACCCGGGCGGGCTGACCGACTACACCGCGCAAGGCCGGTTCGCCGGACTGTCCGGGTTCACCCGCGACGACACCGGCCGCCAGCTGGCCGCCGATCTGCTGTTCACCAACCTCTCCGGCGGGTGGCAACGCGCCGATGGCGTCTGGGTCTGGCCGTGACGAGAAAGGGGCCGGCATGGCCGAAGGGCTGAGTGTCGCCACCGCCAACGGGCTGCTGTCGGCCATCTTCCGCGGCGTCGCGTACGCGGTTGCGGACCTGTGGGCACAGAAACACGTCGGCCCGCCCGGCGCGGACGGTGACGCCAACATCGCCGGCGATACCCGCCGCGTGGACGCCTCCACCGCCTACGGCACCAGCCCGGCCGGCGGGCAGATCAGCAACGACGCCGCGATTGGGCCGTGGCTGGATGTGCCCGTTGCCGAGACGTACACGCACCTGAGTTTCTGGACCGCCGAGAGCGGCGGCACGTTCGTGGCCTCTGGCACCGTCACCGCCGCCGCGGTGGCCGTCGGGGACGACTGGTCCGCGCAGCCCGGCGACTGCACCGCGGCGTTCCCGACCGCCAGCTGACGACGTCATGGCGTGGACCAGCGTTATCACCGACGCCGGCACGACGCCGCCGGGCGGGTACTGGATCGCCGACCTCGGGCCGCTGGACTACCTACCGGGGCCGCCCACCGCCGCCGTGATGCCGCCGGCCAGCGACTGCGCCGAGCTGGACTACCTGGTCAGTGACCAGAGCTTCGCCGCCATCACCGGCGGCATGTGGAGCGACGTGCTGGCCGCCAGCTACCTCGCCTTCCGCTACTACGGCGGCGGCGGCGCCAGCATCGCCGAGGTGAAAGACACCCCGGTGCCGCCGGAGCCGTGGCACTGCTACGCGATCTACTGGCAGCCCAACTACGAACTGACCGGCACCGCCCCGACACTCGACCCGGCCGCGCTCACCCCGCCGCCGGCGCTGATCCGGGTTCGCCTCGACCTCGGCGGCCTCGATCTCGCGCTCACCGTCGGCCCCCGGGACCGCACCGGCACGGCACGGCTGCTCTTCGGCGCGCTGGCGGTGGCTGCCACCGCCACCGACCGGCCCACCCTCGCCCTCTACGCCGAGGACGGGCGCACCTGGCTGGCGGCACTGCCGCTGGCCGCCGGCATCGCCTGGCAGGAGGAGATCTCCGCGCCCGGTTCGCTCTCGTTCCGGCTGCCGACCACTGACCCGGCACTGCCCGAAGTGCTGCCGCGGCGCATCGTGAAAGTGGCGTGGCGCGGCCGGGTGCGGCAGGCCGCCCGGCTGGACAACCTCGCCGCCGACGAGGCGGTGGACGGGGTGGCGTGGCGCAGCTGGCAGAACCTGCCCGGCCCGCTCGCCCTCCTCGGCCGGGTCCCCGTCTATCCCGAGTACGGGCTGGAGCGGTCCTCGCAGGCCCAGCGCTGGTTCGGTTACATGAGCCGCCGCGACGCCTGGTACCAGCCGCCGGACTGGACCCCGGCGCTCGGGGTGAAGTGGTCGCAGATGACGGGTGTGCGCACCGGCCTGCCGGAGGGGCTCGCCTACCCGGACCCGGAGTGGATCACCAAACGGGGCCCCAATGTGGGCGAGCCGGCGGGCACGGTGCAGTACCTGCGCCGGGAGTTCACCACCTCCGCCACGCTCACCACGCAACTGCTCGCCACCGCCGACAATGAACTGACGCTGTGGCTCGACGGTGAGCGGATCATCGAACCCGACGCGCAGCAGGGTCAGACGTGGCGCTACCTGGTGCAGCTGAGCCTGACCCTGCCCGCCGGGCCGCACGTGCTGGCCGCGAAGATCAGCAATACTCCGCTGCGTTTCGGCTATCTGCACAATCCGATGGGCCTGCTGTTGACGCTGCAGCAGACCGACGCCAGCGGCGACGTGCTGGAAGGCGTCCCGCTGGTCAACAGCGATCCCCGCTGGCGCGCCGCCGATGTGGCCGGGTTCCGCAAGGCCGACGTGCTGGTGAAGCTGTGGACGGAAGGCACCGTGTACGGCTACCGGGCCATGCAGATCCTCACGCGCGGGTTCGACCACACCCACGACTCCGCCGGGCAGCCGTGGACCGACCCGCCCGGCGAGTACGGGCTGGACGTCGGGTCCACCGTGCTGGACGCCTGCACCCAGCTCGCCGAATCCGGCCTCGACGTGCTGGTGGAGCCGGACACCCTCACCCTGCAGGCCTGGAGCCGCAAAGGTGCTGACCGCGGCGCCACCGTGGCGTTGGCCCTCGGCGTGGACGGCGGCTCGGTGCTCGCGCACCAGCGCACCGAGACCGAGGCGCGGTACAACACCGCGTTGGCGCAGCTCGCGAATGGCACCTGGGTGCAGCGGCAGGACGCCGCCGCCGTCGCCGCGGTGGGCCGGGAAGGCGCCGGCATCTCCGCCGGCTCCAGCAGCGACCTGGACACCGTGGCGGAGGTGCTCGACGGGCAGCTCGCCGAGGCCGGGCAGACCCTGGTCGCGTTCACCACGCAGCTCAGCTCCCTGATCGGGCCTCAGCCGTACCGGGATTTCGACCTCGGCGACACCATCACCGTGCCCGGCGGGGACCGGGCCCGGGTGCTGGCGCTCACCTTCGACGCCGCCGAGGACGGCCCGGTGCGGATCACCCCGGAGCTGGTGGCCGACAACTCCGACGCGGACAGCGACCTCGAGCCCGGCGGCCCGGGCACCGGCGACCCGGGAGCGTGACCCATGCCTGACGTCCCGCGGCGGCTGCCGCGCACCGCGGCGCAACGCAACCGTGCCGTTGCCACCACGCACGCGGCCCTGTCCGCGGGCGGCACCACCACCTTCGCCCGGCCGGTGCCGGCGCAACCGCCCGCCGGGCGGCGGTACGTGGAACCGCCGCCGGACGTGCCCGTCGTCACCGGGCAGCAGGTCGGCGACGACCAGGACGCGCAGATCTCGCTGACCATCACCCACCCCGGCCCGGGCGGCTCCTACGCCAACGGCACCGGCGCGGTGGCGATCGGCCCGGCGTCGCACGCCAACACCAGCGCGGTCGCGATCGGCCACTACACGTGGGCCAGCGACATCGGCGCGGTCAGCGTCGGCCTGGACGCGCAGGCCGCCGCGGAGAACACCGTCTCGGTCGGCCCGCTCGCCTACAACAACGGCGCGGAGTCCGTCGCGGTCGGGTACGTCGCGCACTGCTACGCGCCGGACACGGTGGCGGTCGGGTACCAGGCCGAAGTGCAGGCAGGCGCCGACTACGGCATGGCCGTGGGTAGCGGCACCGTCGCGCAGCAGGCCGGCGACGTCGCGCTCGGCACCGACGACACCGGCGCCGGCGCGCAGGCCAGCGGCCCGAACGATTTCGTGCTCGGCACCGCGCTGCACCACGTGAGAATCCCCGGCTCGCTTGAGGTGGCCGGCGTCCCCGTCACCGGCGGCGGAGGCGGTAGCGGCGGTGCGCCGACCGGCGCGGCCGGCGGCGACCTGGCCGGGACCTACCCGAATCCGACCCTGGGCCTGACCGCGGTCACGCCCGGCTCCTACACGAACGCCAGCGTCACGGTGGACGGCAAAGGCCGGATCACCGCCGCCGCCAATGGTGCGCCGGGTCCTACCGGACCGGCAGGCCCACCCGGTCCCACCGGACCGGCAGGCCCACCGGGCCCCGCTGGCCCGGCAGGCCCGACCGGCACCACAGGCGCTACCGGTCAGGCAGGCCCGGCAGGCCCGGCAGGCCCGGCCGGCGCCGATGGCGCGACCGGACCTCAGGGACCCGTCGGCCCCGCCGGCGCGACCGGACCGGCAGGCCCGACCGGCGCCACGGGTCCGCAAGGCCCGGCAGGCCCGGCAGGCCCCGCCGGCAGCGGCTACGCGCGTGCCACCGCTACCGCCACCAGCGCCTCCCTCGCACCCGCCGCCACCGACACCGCCGTCAGTGCCACCCTCGCCGTCGGGTACCGGCTCTACAGCGTGCAGACGTCCCGGCCCGCCCGGGTGCGTCTCTACGAGACCGCCGCGGCCCGCACTGCCGACCTCGCCCGCCCGGTCGGCACCGACCCGGCCGCGGACGCGGGCGTGACGTTGGACTACGTCACCACCGCCGCGGGCACTGTCTACCCGCTGAGCCCGCTGGTGGACGGTGCCGACCTCGACGCCAGCCCGGACGCCAGCATCCCGATGACGGTGACTAACAACGACACGACCACCGGCACCGTCACGGTGACGCTGGTCTGGCTCCGGCAGGAGTGAAGCCGTGACGAGACAGACCGTCCTGACCAACCCGAACACCAGCAGCGATGCGCAGTTCCGGGCCTGGGGTTCGGCCATCTCGGCCGCGATCACCGCGGCCGGACTGGCGAAGACCGCCGACACCGGCCAGATCGACTGGGCCACCGTCACGAAACCGGCCACGGCCACCACCGTCGCCGGCTACGAGATCCGCAAATTCGGCGACTCGCTGGCGACCAGCCGCCCGGTCTACCTGAAACTGTCCTACGGGCTCGGCGGCAGCACCGGTATCAACGCCGCGGGCATCACCGCAATCAGCATCGGCACCGGCTCCGACGGGGCCGGCAACCTCACCGGCCAGATACAGGCGCTGACCAGCTTCTTCACCGCGTCCTCGTCCAACAACCCGGACAATGTCAACAGCACCAGCTACGTCACGCACGGGGAGGGGTTCCTCACCCTCGTGGTGAACCGGGCCGGGTACGGCGGCGGTGTCGGGTCCGGCATGGTCCTGGTCCTCGACCGCACCCGGGACAGCGCCGGCGCACCCACCACCGAGGGTCTCTACATCGCCGTGGCCCGCGCGAGCGCCACCCTGGTCTTCGTCTCCGCGTACACCATGAACTACGTCTCCGGGGTGAACCAGGGGCCTATCGGACCGGTTGCCGCGTTCCCTGACCTCGCCTCGTTCAGCACCGCGAGCGAGGTGTACGTCTTCCCGCATCTGGCGTTCCTGCCCGCGATCAGGAACGTGCTCGCCGCAGTGACCTACAACAACGCCGACATCACCGCGGCCACCACGTTCACCTCCACCGTGCTCGGCGCGACCCCGCACACCTATCTCGCGCTGGGGGCCACCGCCGGCAACGCGGGCAACAACCAATCCACCTCGGGCGCCAACTCCGCCGCTCTGAATGAGGGCAACGCCTGTCTCGCCGTGCTGTGGGAAGACTAGATGCCCACCTACGTAGCCAAACCCGGACTCGCGAAGGTCGCGCGCACCACCGTCACCGTCGGCGCACGGGACGTCTCCGGGTCCTCGGCCCCCACCACCGGGCAGCTCTGGCCCCGCGGCGGTGGTAGCGGTAGCGGAGGTGCACCGTCCGGGGCGGCCGGCGGCGACCTGACCGGCACCTACCCCAACCCGACGGTGAAAGACACCCTCGGCGGGAAGACGTTCACCGGCGCCACCTACCTCAACGGCGCCGTGCGTCTCGGCGAGGTTGGCTCGACCGCCGCCAGCGTCGGCCTGTCCGTCACGGACAAGCCGGTGCAGGTCTTCGACGCCACCGCCGGGCAGGTCACCGTCACCCTGCCCACCACCACCAACGACGGCATCATCTTCATCCTGCGCAAGGCGGACGCGAGCGCCAACTACGTGCTCATCTCCGCCGGCTCCATCGACGGCCCGTCGATCTACGCGCTGGAGAACCAGTACGACACGGTCATCCTGAAATCCACCACCACGGCGGACACCTGGCGGGTCCTGAACGCCTACGGCCCGGCCGCGCCGGGCGGGCTGATGCAGACCATTCCCGACTGGAACACCGCCACCCTGCCGGGCTGGTACTACGGCAACAGCACGGCGGCCAACTCGCCGCGGCCCGGCGCGTACTACATCGGCCTGGTGGTGAGAAACCCGGTCGCGACCTGGGCGGTGCAGCACCTGTGGCGGATCGGCACCGGCGACCTCTACGAGGAATGGGTCCGGCAGTGGAGCCAGGTCAACGGCTGGCGGCCGTGGTACGAGATCGGCGGAGTGCCGGTGCCGTCCTCGGTGGCGTCGTCCGGCAGCACGGACCCGTTCTTCAAGAACGGCTGGCAGAACTACGGCACCCCGTACGCGGACGCGAGCTTCTGGAAGGACGGGTCCGGCGTCGTGCACCTGCAGGGGCTGGTGCGGGCCGGCACGATCTCCACCACCGCCACCGGGGTGATCTTCCGGCTCCCGGCCGGATACGCCCCGGCCGTGAGTGTGACGTTCCCGGGGCTGTGCGGCGGGCCGCAGCCGTGCCGCACCCAGATCGCCAACACCGGCGACGTGTACGCCTACCAGGCCATCGGCGGCGGCACCAACGGGTTCTGGACGCTGGACGGCATCAGCTTCCTGGCGGCGTGAGGAGGACGAGATGGCGAGCATCACGATCACGGTTCCGGACGCGCTGGTGCCGCGGCTCACCGCGGCGATGCGGGCGGCGTTCCCGCAACACGCCGACCTGGCCGACGGGCAGGCGTTCAAACGGGTGACGTCGGACTACTGGCGGCGGATGTTGGCCGACTACGAGACGGCGCAGGCCAGCAGGGCCGCTAGCGCGCAGGTCGACGCGCAGGAACAGCAGAGCCTGACCGACGCGGCCGGCATCGGCTGACCGGCCGCGAAGCCGGGCGAGGAGGTGGACCGTGTGGACTGGGCCGGGATCGCCACGCTCACAAGTGCTGCCGCCGGCCTGGTGGCCGCGCTGTCTGGACTTCTGGTCGCGATCCGAGGCGGCAAACCCCCGCCCCCGACCCCCAAGCCGCCCGGCGACGGGACCAAGCCGTGAGGCGCGACGACCGGTGGGCCGCGTTGGTCATCCTCGCGCTCGGGCTGACCTGTCTGGTGCTGGCCGTCGAGGTGTTCCGGCTACACGAGGAGGTGCTGGACCTGTGCACGCAAGTCACGCGCTGGCACGGGACGTGCTGACTGGGAGGACGCCATGACTATCGCACCGTCTCGCATGCTCACCGTCGAGCGCGAGTTCCGCGCCCGCAAGGACCGCCCCAAGAGCTACGTGCTGTCCGGCATGGTCGGCGACGACCGGCACCTGTCCGGCTACCACGTCGCGCCCCGGCTGCTGCAGCCGTGGGACTACTCGCTGCAGCTCAAACGCGACCAGCGCGGCGCCCGGCTGCACCCGGACGAGGCGTCCGCGTGGGACCTGAGCTTCAACACCGCCGACATGATCCTGGTGACCAAGCGGCTGTTACGGGCGGCCCGGGACCGCGACCCCCGCATCGTCGGCTGCGCCCGCAGCTTCTGCGGCACCATCGACGGCCGCAACACCTACCCCTACGACGTGCAGGGCAACTACTGCCAGGGCATCAACTCCTGGGACGCCGGCCATCTGTGGCACGAGCACATCTCCGGGCTGCGCGACGCCACCGAGGCGCAGTGGCGGGCGCTGTGCGACGTGATCTGCGGCGTGCCGATGCGCCCGGCGCAGAAGATCCGGGCCAAGGGCGGCCAGCTGGTCCGACCCGGCGGCACCCCGAAGTGGCCGCTGCCCGACGGGCACTACTTCGGCCCGATCACCGGCCCGGACCGCTGCCACGGCGGCTACTACCGCCACGAGCGGGCCCACGTGCGTGCCATCCAGACCCGGCTGCAGAAATTCGGCCACGCCCCCCGCGCGCAGGGCTGGGCCGACGGCCGCTGGGAGGACCCCACCACCGAGGCCGTGCTGGCGTGGGAGAAGGCCAAGCGGCGCAGGCCCACCGGGATCGTCACCAAGTCCGACTGGAAGGCGCTGCTCTGATGCCCACCATCACCTTCACCCCGACCCCGCTGATCCTGGTCCTGGCGGTGCTGCTCGGCTACGTGGTCCCGCTCGCCTCGGCGTGGCTGACCAGCCACCCGTCGGCCTGGACCGGGTTCGCCACCGTGGTGCTGTCCGCGGCCGCCGGCTTCCTCGGCGAGTGGATCGAGGCCGGCACCACCTTCGACTGGCGCAAGGGACTGTCCACCGCGATCGGGGCCCTGGTGATGGCGCTGATCGGCAACAAGGTGTCCTGGTCCGGCACCGACGTGTCGAAGAAGCTCTACGCCGCCGGCGCCGGCGGGGAGGACTGGGTCGCCGCGGACGAGCCGCCGCCCGCCAGGTACAGCCAGGCAGAGGCGCAGAACCGCGCCGCCGAGGAGAACGGCGGCTGATCATGGCGCTCACGTTCAGCTACGACAAGCGGGTCTACGCACCCGGCGACACCGTGCGGCTCACCCTGCGCAACCTGCCGGCACCCAACCCCGTCATCGCCGAGGCCGGCTGGGTGTGCACCGCGAAGACCGCCACCACCGCCACCTTCACCACCAAGGCCACCACCGGCAACGCCGGCAAGCTCGCGATCACGATGGGCACCAAGCGGGTCCGCATCCAGCGGCCCCTCGGCACATACGACCCGGATCAGACGACGTGCGGCGCCGCGGCGACCGGCGCCGCGCTCAAGATCTACCCGGCCACCGGCGGACCCGCCGGACCCGTCTACAACGGGGTGCTCACCATCAAGGACGCCGGCGCCGTGCTGTCCGGCTACGACATCCGGGCCCGCGTCGACGTGCGCGCGAAGAACGTGAAACTGCTGACCAGCATCGTGCGCGGCAACCCCAACGACCCCAAGTCGATCGCCCTGGTCCGCGGCGACAACGCCGCCTGCGTGAACCTGCTGCTGCAGGACGTCACGCTCCAGCCGAGCAAGCCGATGCCCAACCAGAACGGGTTCTTCGGCCACGACACCACGTTCAACCGCGTCGACATGCTGCACGTCACCGACGGCATCGGCGCCCACCACCCGTCCAGCCCCCGCAACAACATCGTGGTGAAGGGCAGCCGCATTAGCAGGCTCGCCGGGCACTGCCCGGACTACCCGCTGAACCGGCCCATGACCCACAACGACTGCATCCAGCTCCACGGCGGGTCCTACCTGACCGTGCTCGGCAGCGTGCTCGAGGCGATCTTCGCCAACGACATCCCCAGCCGCGACGGCACCACCCCGCACGACCCGTGGCGCGACGAGGCGCACAAGAACAAGCTCGGCGGCTGGAACCCCTACTACGGCAAGAACTTCGGCAAGGCCGACCCGCGTGTGTGCGCCAACGCCACCATCCAGGCCAACGAGATCGCCGGCCGCCCCATCGACTACGTCGAGCTGCGCTGCAACTACCTCGACGGCGGCATCCGCAATCTGAACCTGGAGCCGTACCTCGGCGACCACTCCATCGCCGCGTACAACCGGTTCGGAGCGCGCATGGCGGTGCTCGCCGGCGGCGCCGGCATGCACTCCATCAAGCAGGTCGGCAACACCTACGCGCAGACCAACTCGATCGCGCAATGGCAGGGCGGGCCGGAGGAACCGCCGCCGATGGGCGACGAGGACGCCGTCGTGCCGACCGACTACGAATACCCGGCCGAGGAAGCGGGGTAGGCCGCAGCCTCCCGCTGGGTAATCTTCGGACGCAGCACGGGCGCACGCCGTTTGCGGGGGCCGCGCCCGGTGCTGCACCACCCAGCCTGTGACCTCAGAACGGGTGTTCAGTACTGGCAGGACTCCGTGACACGCACCACGGAGAACACGACGCCGGTGTCGTCGGCCGACACCCGAGTACCGGGCGCGACGTTCTGGTTGCACACCTGCCAACCCCGGTCGAGCCACTGGCCCCGGCCCTGGCCGGTGGCGTCCACGGATCCGGTGTAGAAGCCGTCATTGCCCGACACCAGCTGCATGTGGTCCTGGGCGTCCTGGAGATTCTTGCCGACCTCGTCCGGCATGACGAACGAGGCGGCGCCGACAGTCTGGGTGCCCCCGGTCTGCCCGTGGCCCTCAGCCCTCGCCACGGCCCCGACGTCCTTCATCGCCGGGCCCAGCTGATCCACGGTCACGACCACGGCGAGGAGGACGCCGGCGACCGCGGCGGAGACGAGCAGCACCAGCCAGACAGGCATTCGAGCGAGCATCCGGACAGTGTGCGGTACGTGTGAAGAATCCGCGCGCCGAGATGCTGAGAGAACAAGACCGACGAAGGCGAGCTGCCATGCCCCTGTCCGGCGCGTACGTCAAAGGCGGACCCGCCGCGCTCACCGCGTTCGGCGACTGGCGCCGCCGCCCCGTCGAGCTGGCCCACACCTACCTGCCCGCCAAGACCTGGGGCGACCTGGCGATGCCCACCTCGTTCCTCAACTACTGGCGCCCCTACGCCGACCGGATGATGCTGTCGCTGCCGATGCTGCCCTCCGACGGCGACTCCGTGATGACCGCCGGCGCCATCGGCCGCTACGACCCGCACTGGCGCGCGCTCGGCGGCAGCCTCGTCGCCGCCGGCATGGGCAACGCCATCCTCCGCCCCGGCTGGGAATGCAACGGCTCCTGGTTCCCGTGGGCCGCCCAACCCGACCCCGAGCTCTACATCCGGTACTGGCGCAAGATCCTCATCGCCCTGCGCCAGGTCCCCGGCCAGTCGTTCCGGTTCTTCTGGTGCGTCTCCAACCCCTACCTCGGCTGGGATGCCCGCGCCGCCTACCCCGGCGACGCGTACGTCAACTTCATCGGCGTGGACTGCTACGACACCTGGTGGCAGCACCCGGCGACGCCGGCCGAACGGTGGAACTTCCTGGTCAACAGCCGCACCGGCGAGCAGGCCGGCGGGCTGGCGTTCTGGACCGACTTCTCCGCTGCGCGCGGCAAACGCTTCGCCGTCGGCGAATGGGGCCTGGTCAACGAGGACGCCGCGATGGTCGGCGGCTCCGGCGGCGGCGGCGACGACCCGCTCTACGTGCACAACCTGCTGGCCTGGGCGCGCGAGCACAAGGCGGCGCTCGAGTGCTACTTCAACCACGACGCCCCCGAAGCCGCGCACAAGGTCGATGGGCTGCTGGTGCCGCAGTCCAGCGCGGCCTACCAGGAGGCGCTGGCGGGCTAGCCGGCGGAACACGGGCGGGGTCAATGACGCGGTAACAGTCCGTGTCGAGGTGAAGCGACGGGCGGGTGCTCAGGTGCCGTGCGGCTCGGGCAAGTTGCGCCACGCGCGCCAAGCGTCTCGCGCCGCCCGGTAATCGCGTTCAGCCTCGGGGATGGTCGGCGCGATGACACCGATTCGGGGGAAGTCACCCGGAGACACGGCCAGCCAGCCGCCCGGCGTCTCGGTTAAGACGGGCACATCGTCCGTCGTCGCTGCTTCGATCATGCCTCCAGCGTGCGCTGTACCCAGGTGGACAGCAATAACCCGATGAAGAACTTTCCGTCGTGTTACGATCGGTTGCATCGCCGTCCGCGGCCGCCGTGCAGTTGCTGTCCACGAGGAGTGTTGATGTTACAGATGGATGGAGCGGCGCCCTACGCCCCGGTCAAGGCCGTGGTCTCGGTCATCGAGCGCCACCGGCAGGTGGGGCTGCCCGCGATCACGACGGACACGCTCGTCCGTATGGGAGTGACCCAGTCGCTCGCCCCGCGCACGGTGCAAGCGTTGAAACTGCTCGACCTCATCGACGACGCCGGCAAACCCACGGACGAGTTCGAGGCGATTCGGAAGGCCCCAATGGGGGATCTACCGAGCGCGCTGGCGAACCTCATCCGTGACGTGTACGCGCCCGTGTTCTCGGTGGTCGATCCGACGACGGCCTCGGTTACGGAGATCGAGGACGCATTCCGCGGGTTCGCGCCGTCAGGCCAGCGAGCCCGCATGGTGACCCTATTCACGGGATTGATGGCCTACGCGAAGATGATCGCGGCGGCCCCGAAGCAGGCCCCCGGACCTCGGCCGAAAGCAGCAGGGACGACTCGTGCGAGCGTCCGGAAACCGAAGACGCCAATTACATCCACGACGGCGCCCTCGGCCGACCCGGTAACCCCTCCGCAGGCACCGACCGATGACATGCGCCGGATGTACTTCGACCTGCTGCTCGAGAAGGCCAAGACTGAGGGGGCGACCGACACCGATCTGCTCGACCGCATCGAGCGGCTGATCGGACTGGAGACCTCGCTGCGCACTCCCGCCGCGGCTTCCGTCTCGAACGAGGGCGGTGCGTCATGAGGAGGGCCTGAGCCCCCGCCGCCAGCGCCCCGTGAGTCAGGGAGCGGCGGGGGCCAAGCGGCGGCCAGGGCGGCGTGCGCTCACACGTCGTTCCTGACGCTACATGGGCCGGGGCATGGTTGCCGGGAGCGCCTCTGGAAGCATTCCTCGCGGGTCCGATCCCCGCCCGGTCCACAGTGTATTACCGACCACTCCCGTAGGCGGGCCTAACCCGCAGTGTCGGACGCCGATGCTACGGTCATGGATGCAGGCCGCAGGGAACTGCCGCCCGCATCGCCTTCAGCCCCCGCCTTGGCGGGGGCTGTCGTGCGTCTACGGCCAGGTACCTCGGTCGTAGACCTTTCCGCAGTTCGTGATCCGGGTCCAATGCCGATCCATGATTCGCTCAGCTCGCGGATCGCTTTCGGCCACAGTCATGCGACGGCGGTAGGTGAAGGCGAGTATGTCTGCGGCTTGGAGCATGCGTGAGCGGTGACTGGGCGCGAAGTGAACCGTGTCTAGGAGGTGGCTCAACGTGCTGCGCATGTAGGCTCCGGGCGTTCCCATGGTCTGGTAGGTAGCGAACCGCTCCCGATGCCGGTCTCGGTCGCTGCGATCATCGGCAATCATCAGCGCGTAGGTGCGGTTCTGCCTCGCAACCTGGTCAGCACGCTGCAAGATGTGCTGGAAGCACACTTGCTCGGGAGGGAAGTTGACCGGGTAGTTCTCCCGAGCCTGGCGGGCACGTAACCGGTCGGCATGCACGCCGCGAAGCAAGATCGTCACGTCGGCATCAGTGATTGCCTCCAGCACTCGATTGAAGACGTTGATCCGCGCTCTTGTGGGCACGTCCTTCCAATCTTCCTTGCCGTGAAAGATCGGGTGTCCGTGAATCTCGGCCGAGTCGGGGACGCCGTAGTCGACAACCGCTTGCGCAACGATCCTGCTCAATGCATCGGTGAGGGACTTGGTGGCATTCTCATCCGCCATTAGGCCAGCGAAACCGTAGAAATCGCCACGGTTCGACTCGTCAACGAAGCACAACAGCACCCGAGGGATGGTAGAGCCAGATCGCCCAGCATGTAGCTGCGACGCATCGCCGCCACTGACGGGAACGCCGCGCGGGGCGTCGGGGGTGGGGGGCCACACCGAGGCGCTGTCGGGCGCATCGCCCCCACATTTCGCGTGTGGGGGATGCGGTCCAAGTTGCTGCGACACCGAGGGCGGGGCGCCGCTCAGGATCCGGTGTGGGGGTCATACCGCGGCGTGTGGCGGCGTGTGGCAAAGCCGCGTTCCGGCCGTCCGCGCCGAGTGTCGCGTGACCCCGAATGGCCGTAAACTGTTGGGGAAAGCAACAACCATCCCCAAGAACTGGGGGCGGCAGACTGTCCTGGCAGTGTGGGGGTCAGGGGTTCGAGTCCCCTCAGCTCCACGGCTAGAGGCCCCGTTTTCCGGGGGCTGTAGCCACTTGCGGTGATCATGGAAGTGCGCTCGGAAGAGCGTGTGGCACACGTTGCCACACGTCGCCCCACGAAACGGACATAACCACCGCCGCCAGATCGGCCCGGCCCGCCCCTGGCTGTCGCAGTTACTGCGACACCCGAGCAGAAGGCGGCACCATGCCCCGGGCCTACATCGATACCCTCCCGTCCGGCCGCCACCGCGGCATCGTCCGCCCCGCCGGGCGCAAGTCGATCAGCAAGACCTTCGACTACCGGTATGAGGCCGAGCAGTTCATCGCCGACACCCTCGACCGGCTCGACCGCGCCGGCGACGTCGCCACGACCGCCACCGGCACCCCACCCGAGCGCGCCCATACGGCCGCGCCGCGCGAACCCGAACGGCCCCGCGCTAGCCGGGCACCCGTCGTCTCCGCCCAGGCCGCGGACTGGCTCAACCGCCGCTCCCGCACCATCACCGGCGCCACCGCCGGGAACTACCGCCGCGCCGTGGCCACCATCTCCACCGGCCCCCTTGGCCGCGCCCGCCTCGACCTCGTCCGCCGCGCCGACGTGGAACTCTGGCTCGCCGACCTCGACGAGGACGACACCGCGCTGCACACCGTGCGCCTCGCGATCAAGGTCCTCCGGATGATCTACCGGGACGCCCTCGTCAACGAGCTCGTCTGGCGCGACCCGACCGCCGGCATCCCGCTGCCCACCGGCGACATCCGCCCCGACCGCACCCTCACCCGCGCCGAAGAGTCCCGCCTCCTGCTCGCCGGCACCGAACAGGGCCAGCTGTTCTTCCTCCTCGGCCTCGACGCCGGGCTGCGGTGGGGCGAAGCCGCCGGCCTCACCGCCCTCGATGTCGACCTGGACTCCGGATTCGTCACCGTCCGCCAGGTCGTGGAACGCCACTCAGGCATGGTTCGCGGCTACCCGAAGTCCCACCGCGCCCGGAAGGTCCCGCTGACCGACCGTGTCGTGGCTGCGCTTGCCGCGCCGGTCGAGTCCGCGGCCGCGGCCCGCGGACTGGGCGGGCTGCTGTTCGCGACATCGAAGACCGGGCGGCAACTCGGCTACGACAACTGGCGGCGCGACCTGTGGTATCCCGCCCGCGCCGCTGCCGCCCTGGCCGACCCGCAGCCCCGCTACCACGACCTGCGCCACACCTACGGCACCCGCCTCGCCGCGGCCGGCATGCCGCGCAAGGAGATCGCCGTGCTCATGGGCCATGCCGACGAGCGGACCACCGGCCGGTACCTGCACGCGGCCGATGACGGCGCCCGCGCCCGGGCGGTCCGGGCCGCGCTCGCGGTCTAGCGCCGCCGGCGCCGCGCCGCGCGGCTGGCGTTGAACTGCGCCACGATCTGATCGGTCACCTGCTGGACCGTGGCCCGCTCGGCGTGGGTCAGCCGCCGCGTCTGCGCGATGAGAGTGAGGGCGCGGCCGAGGTTCTCGCCACTGGTGCGCAGTCCGGCGTCCCGCGCGAACGCGATCAGCAGCTCTACCGGATCTGTCGGTGTCTGCAGCGCGGCCGCGATCCTCGTGACGTCGTCGACATGCGGCACACGCCCGTTTCTGATCGTCTGCGCGATCAGCTTCGCGGTCTTTCCGTTGTACCAGCCGATCGCTGCGTCGAGGTCCTTGGCCAGCCGTCCGTCACGCTCGTCGATGAGCGAGCGTGCAAACGAGCCTTGGCGGGACGGCATATGCCGCACGTTATTAATTCGTGGACGTGGGTGACATTTTACGGTCAGTCACGGAAGGAAAGCGTCAGTTGCGGCCGAGTTTCTAGAAGGTATCTTGCGGTCACGGAGAGTCACGGGTAGCTGTTAAGGCGCTTAGCCCACAAGTCGTGCACCACCGGAACCGCCGGAGCACATGCCGATGCCACCACTTGACATCACCGAGATCCACAGCTCGTTCACCGTCGACGGGCTCGCCGAGTTCCTGAACATGTCGCCGCGCTCCGTGCGCCGCCTGCTCGCAGGACCCGAGCCCCAGATCGAGTCGTTCAAAATCGGCCGTGAACGCCGCATTCTGCAGCGTGCCGTGATCGACTACGTCGACCGGAACCGCACCCGCGCCGGCAAGCGCAAGTCAGCCTGACGCGCCTGAACTCTCGGCGCGTCAAACCCGGGCCGGGCCGCGCGCCGAGGCCAAACACCAATTCGAGGGCGAGGAGCCCAGGCGATGAATGCTGCCCACGCAAGGATCTCCGACGTGCGGTTCGTTCCCGACCGCCGGCGGTCGTCATTTCCCGGTGGGAATGCGGCGAGATTTGAGCTCAACCGTACGGAGCTTTCGATGAGCAATACCCGCACAAATGCGCCGGAAATCGAGGTCGCCAGCCGCATGGCGTGCGCCCTGGACCGGCTCCTCGACGGATACCCAGCCGACCAGCGCACCCTGGCCCGCGCCGAGTTCCTCCGCGAACTCGGCTACAGCCTCGCCGGCCACGCCGACGGCCCCGACCTGTGGATGGAAGCTGTGGATAGGCTCCGGTCCCGGCGGGCGGCACGGGCATGACCGCGCTGCAGGCCGTCGACCGGCCGCTGTGCCGGTGCGGCCACGACAAGCACGACCACGACCAGGCCGGGTTCGCGCCGCAGTGCACCGCCGCACACTGCACCTGCCTGGCATACCGGCCCAAGCTCGCGGCCGCACGACCGCCCGCCGCCATCGCGGCGACGCTGGCCGCGCACGTGTCCGTGCTGTGCCTGTGCGGCCACACCGACAGCCGGCACGCCGATGGCGGCTGCGGCGCCGAGGGGTGCGACTGCCCCGCCCTCGAGGTCCTCGACGAGGCACTGGTCATCGAACCGGCACCGCCCGCCCGCGTCGTTGTCGACAAGCCCGGCGGCCTCGGCGCCCTGCTCGACGAGGGGCGCTTCTCCCCGTTCAAACGCACCGTCGTCCTGGCCGAGAAGATCGGCCAGCTGCTCGGCGACCTCCGCGGACGGCTCGAGGAGGAACGGCCCAAGGTTGACGCGATGCGCCGCATCGCGGACCTCGAGGCCGAGCTGAAGGCGGCCCGCGCCCAGCTCCACGGCACCACGCCGGCGGCCGTCACACGCACGGAAACCCTTACCGGCAAAGGGATCTCCGACGTCTGTGGGCGGACTGGCCTGAAGAACGTCGGCGTGCACCAGGCCCGGGCGCACGGGCGTAAGGCGCGAACGCCATGACCGTGGCGCGTGCGCGCGGCCGCGTGCTCACCCCCGCCACGCCGCTGGAGATGCGGACCCGTGCGCTCGCGATCCTCGGCGAGGTGCAGGACGGCCGCGACCCCGAACCTGCCGACGTCCAGCAGCTCGCCGGGTTCGTCGTCGCGCTGGAAGCCAAACTCTGCACCCTCACGTGGCGGACCACCGCCGCGGACCAGGTGCTGCGCGGCGAACTCGGCCCCGGCCAGGTGTGGGCCGCCGCCCCGGCAGGGGGACCGATCCAATGATCAAGCGCAGGAACCACGGTGCCGGGCATTCCTACTACGACGTCGACGCCGACGGAAACGAGACCAAGGTGCCCGGCGTCACCACCCTGCTCGGCGACGGCATCCCGAAGGGTGGGCTGACGAACTGGGCCGCCGGCGAAGCCGCCCAGTACGCGATTACCCACTGGGACGAGCTCCAGGAGCTGGGGCTGCTCGAACGCGCCAAGCAGATCCAGTACGCCTGGCAACGCACCCGCGACGCCGCCGCCGGCAAGGGCACCACCATCCACCAGCTCGCCGAGCAGCTGCTTCACGGCCAGAAGGTCGAGATCCCGCCCGGCCTCGAAGGGCACGTCGAGGCGTGCGTGCGTTTCCTCGACACCTACCAGGTCGAGCCGGTCGTGTCCGAGACCACCGTGGTGAACCGGGCGATCCCGTACGCCGGCACCGTGGACCTGGTCGCCGACATGCTCGCCGGCCGCCTCCGCGCCGCCCGCTACCTGTTCGACTGGAAGACCGGCAAGAGCGTGTACGCAGAGGCGGCACTGCAGCTGGCCGCGTACGCGCACGCCGAACACTGGGTCGGCGGCGACGGCCTCGAGCATCCGATGTCCGAACTCGGGATCGAGCGGGCCGCGGTCGTGCATTTGCGCGCCGACGGGTTCGACATCTACCCGATGAACATCGGAGAGGTGACATTCAACCTGTTCCGGCACGTCGCGCTCGTCGGGCGATGGGTGAAGTGGGACAAAGAGACTCGCAGCGCCCGCATCGACTCGCTGATGGGCAAGGCGTTGCAGCCCGACCGCGCGGCCGCGTCATGACCGCCGCCGACATCGACATCTACCGCGACCCGGCCGAGCAGCAGCAGCTCACGCGCCGCGAGACCCGGCCGGACCGTCCCGACCTCGAGACCTGGGCCGGGGAGATGGCCGCGGCCGCGCAGATCGCCCGCGGCCTCGCGTCGACGCCGTTCGTCCCCGAGACGCTCCGCGTGCGGCAACACAACAGCCGCGACATCGACATCCCCGCCACCACAGCCAACGTCGCCGCGACGCTGCTGACCGGCAAGGAACTCGGCCTCGAGCCGATGGCGTCGCTGCGCAGCATCAACGTCATCATGGGCACCCCCGCCCTCAACGCGCTCGGTGCCCGCGCCATCGTCATCGCCCGCGGCCACGAGATCTGGGTCGAGGAATCCACCAAGACCCGCGCCATCGTCCGCGGCCGCCGCGCCGGGTCGACTCGCACCCAAGAGTCGGTGTGGACCGTCGACCGCGCCAAAGACCTCGGCCTGCTCGGCAAGCCGAACTGGCAGCAGCAGCCGATGGCGATGCTGGTGGCGCGGGCGACGGGGGAGTGCGCCCGCCTGGTCGCGCCGGAGGCGCTGCTCGGCATGCCGTACCTGGCCGAAGAGCTCGGCGACGACCCCGAAGCCGCCGAACTGGACATACACCGGCCGCCGGCCAAACGCACCGCGCAACGCAAAGCGCGCGCGACCCCGCCCGCTGTCACCGCAGCCCCGCGGCCGGCGGCACCCGCCGTGGACGATGACCCCGGATTCGACGAACCACCCGCCGCCAACTCCGAACCGCCCCCAGACCGCACACCTCCGACCACCCATAGACCTCGTCTGGGGCCGGCCGCTGGCGCCCCCATCGTCGCGCCGGCCCCGGACGAGCCTGTCGAGCCGCGACTGCACCCCATCGCCGGCGTCGTCGACGTGCCGCTGCCCGTCCCCGACGAGCCGCCCGCGCCGGCACCGCCCGCGCCGGCCCGCACCCTGCCGGCGAAGCGCATGACGAAGGCCCAGCAGCGCATGATCATGGCCCTCTGCAACGAGCTCGGCATCACCGACCGCGTCGACCGGCTCGCCACCCTCGGCGGCATCCTCGGCCGCGACATCGACACCAGCGACGACCTGTCCGCCGAGGAGGCCTCCCGCGTCATCGACAACCTCACCGAACGCACTCAGCGCGACGTCCAGTGGGGCGTCGAGCCACCCGTCGAGCCAGACGTCCAGCCGGATGTCTGACCACTGCCGCTCCTGCGGCCGACCCGTCCTGTGGGCCGTCACCGGCAACGGCCGGCGCATGCCCATCGACCCCACGCCCCGCGCCGACGGCAACCTCGTCCTCGACTACGGCACACCGAACCGCGTGCACGTCGACCCGCACTCGAGCGGGCCGCGCCACACCAGCCACTTCGCGACTTGCCCCCACGCCGACCAACACCGCCGGAAGGACACCCGATGACCCGAGCCACCGAACCCGTCGACACCGCCGCCGCCTACGCCGTCCGCCTCGCCGCGGCCCTGCCCAAAGGCGACGGGAACGGGCTCAAACCATGGGCCGAGAAGCTCGTCGCCAGCCCCCGCGAACGCCGCTACGCGATCATCCAGCTCGACACCGCCCGCGTCATCGACGACGTCGACGACGACACCGACACCGCCGTCATCCGCATCCTCCGCATCGAAATCGCAGGCGACAACGGGCTGGCGAAGAAGGCCGAAGCGCTGCTCCTCGCGGCCGTCAAGGCGCGCGGCGGCGACCCCGACCTGTTCGACCAGGACGAGCAGTGACCTCCGGCGACACAACAACGTTCGGCGCCGCGCGCGAGCACTACCGGCAAGCCGAGAAGCTCCTCCGCGAAGCCGAGTACACCGACCAGGACAACCACGAGCGGTACTGCCTCGCCGCCGCCCAGATCCACGCCAGCCTCGCCCTCGTCGCCGCCACCGTCGAAGCCGCCGACGAGCGGATCCGCGCCGGCCAGGTCGCGGAATGATCGACCCACCTCAACCCCAGGCGGTGACCGATGCCCATATCCAAGCGACTGCGTTACGAGATCTTCCGCCGCGACAACCACGCTTGCCGCTACTGCGGCGCCGCGGCGCCTAACGTCCAACTGCAGATCGACCACGTCCTCTCCGTCGCGCTCGGTGGCACCGACCAACCAGGCAACCTCGTCACCGCCTGCCGCGACTGCAACAGCGGCAAGTCCGCGACGCCCGCCGGCGCCGCGCTCATCGCCGACGTCGACCAGGACGCCGTCCGCTGGGCCGCGGCGAAGCGCCGTGCCGCGGAGATGATCGAAGCCGATCGTGAAAGCCAGCGCGTCGTCGCTGGCGAAGTCGAATACGTCTTCGCGGACACGCTCGTGCCGTCATACCGCGGCGGCGGAACCCTCTACGACTACATCCCGCCCGACGCCTTCAACACCTACGACCAGTTGATCCGTGCGGGCCTCGCCCTCGTGGACTTCGAAGAAGCCGCGCGTATCGCCGCAGCAGCGAAGAGCGGCCGCCCACAGGAGGCGTGGCGCTATTTCTGCGGCGTGTGTTGGAAGAAGGTGCGCCAGCTCGAAGACCGGGCGGCCGCGCTGCTGCACGCCGAAGAGGACAGACACCCCCAGTCACGCGATCCGATGGGACAGTACGCGGAACACGTCAACAACGCTCTCTGCGCCGTTGTCGACGGACAATCCCATGCGTAACTACGGCCGGTTCACCACGTCCATCTGGCGCGACGAGGACTTCACCAGCCTGACCAGCACGCAGCAGGCCGTCTACTTCCTGCTGTGCACCCAGCCCGACGTGTCCGCCGCCGGCACGCTGAACCTCACCCTGCGGCGCTGGGCGGCCATGTCCGCCGACTCGTCACCGGACGAGCTACGCCGTGTCCTTGGCGAGCTCGAGAACTGCCCCGGCGTGCACCTGATCGTCGACGACGACACCGAGGAGGTGCTGATCCGCAAGTTCGTCAAGTGGGACGGCGGCATCCGCAACGAGAAGCGTCGACCGGTGATCATGGACGCCGCGGAGGGTGTTTCCTCGACCCGGATCAGGCACGCACTCGCCCTCGAAATCGAACATCTCGGGTATGTGGAAATGGCCGCCGAGCTGTGGAAAACCAGCCCGGAGGGTGCGCCATCCGATAACCCATCCGAAGCGGCATCGCATACCCCATCGGCAAATCACGCCGAAACGAGCCGAGCGGCTACTTTAACAACAGCAGAATCCGGGACAGAATCGGACACTGATAGTGCATCCGATACGCAATCCCGTTTTGACAGGGTTGTGGTTAAGAAACGTAACCAGAGACCGCAACCCACAACCCAGAAAAAACGTCCGGGAGGGTCCGCAACCCGGATAGGGCATCGCGGCACCAGCGACGCACAAGCCGCCGACGCCTCCGGCGCCGGCCCCCCTCCAATGCACTGTTCGAAACACCCCGACGGAACCGAGACACCGTGCGGCCCGTGCCGCGCCGCCCGGCTCGCGCACCAGGCGTGGCTCGACGCCACGGCGGCACGCGAAGCCGAGGAGCGCCGCCAGCGCGTCGCCGCCGTCGCCGAGTGCGACCTGTGCGACTCGAACGGGCTCCGGCTCGACCCCGACACGCGCAAGCCGACCGGCCGCTGCGACCACCAGGCCGACGGCGGCACCCAGCCCGATGACCAGGAGCCGCCACGATGACCAGCGACAACGACCCGTTCGACCCGGACGACCCGCGTCTCCGGTTCCGCATCATCGTCGACGGTCGCGTCGTCCACGAAGCGTGGATCGACACCAGCACCACCGAAGCGTCCGGCGTCGCGCAGCAGCTCGCTGAGCAGCACGCCGACCTGTGCGTGGACGCGGAGCAGGTCGGCGGCGTGTGGCTGCTCGAGGTCTTCGACCCGGCTGTGCCGCCCGGCGAGTCCGGCCGCTACAAGCTGGGCCTGCGCGTCCAATGAACGCGAACCGGTTCACCGTGCTCGCCCGCGCCACGCCCGACGACCCGTGGACCGAGTGGACCACCTGGGTCGACCGGGTGACCGCGTACGCCGAGCTCGACCACGCCCGCCGTGACGGCTACCGCGCCCGCGTCGTCGACGCCGAGGGCTGGGACCGGCGGAAGTCGGGCGTGCTGTGACCGGCGGCGAGCGCCGGTTCCTGCCGGACGCGCGTACCGCGCTGCAGCTCCTCGACGAGATCCTGCGCGACGTGAACGACGCGGTGCTGGAGCTCACCCGGGAACGGGAACGGCTCAACGTCCGCATCGAGGACGCGATCCGGCACCTGTCCGTGCCGGCACCGGCCGATACCGCCGCGGTGCTGCGGATCCTCCGCGGCGAGGACGAGTCGTGAGCAGCCCATCCGAATCCGGCCGCGACTTCACGGTCAACGCGATCCGAGACGTCCTGCTGCCGCTGTGCGATGACCTACCCGGAGAACCACTCGCACTGATCGCGTGGAGTCCCGACGTGCTCGCCGAGCGCATTTCCGACGGCCTCGCCGCGAACGGGCTGTGCGTCATCGAGGCGAGTTTGGTCCAGACGCTGGCGCTCCTCTTAGAGATCGACGAGCGGTGACCACCGGCTACGCCCGGGGCCGCGGCCTCGAGTACCACGCCATCGCCCGGCTCCTCCGCGACGGCTACTTCGTGGTGCGCTCCGCGGGCTCGAAACGTGCCGCGGACATCGTCGCGTTGAAACCCGGGCAGGTGCTGCTCGTGCAGGCCAAGGGCGTCGCGGGTCTCGGGCCGGCGAAGTGGAACGAGCTGTACGACCTGGCGCTGCGCGTCGGCGCCGTGCCGATCCTCGTGGAGCGGCCCCGGCCGCGCGTGATCCGCTGGTGGCTCATCACGGGCCGGAAGGACGGGTCCGGCGGCGCGCAGCCGCGGGTGCCGTGGACCGCGGACGAGGTCACGGCGTGAGGAGGCGGCGGTGATCGACGGAGCCCTGCTGGCCGCTTGGGTGGCGTTCCTGGTGATGCTGGTCGCCGGCGCGCTGGGCGCCATCGCCGTCGCCATGGCCGCGACCGTGACCGGTCTGGCCATCCTCGGCGCCGACGCGTGGCTGCACGGGCGGCGCCGATGAGGCCGTACCCGCTCGACACGTGCGGTGTGTGCACCGACGTCGCGTCGTGGCCGGCGTTCGCCGCGATGGGCTTCGCCCTCGGCTGGCTGTTCGCGTGGGCGCTGGTCATCGTCGTCGCCGCGCTGGTCCGGCAATGACCGGTGCGTGGAACGAGCAGGAACCGATGAACCGGCGATGCGAATGTGACCACCCGCCCGCCCACACCGGACTGCGGATGCCGATACGGAGGCAGGAATGAGTCGGAGGCAAGACAGAGACCCCTGGCAGAGTCCGGAGTTCAAGGCGTTTGCGGCCCGGTGGGGAGAGCAGGTCTATCCGATGCTGGCCAGCTCGGCGGCCAGCCTGGTCATCTCCGGGCCGCCCGGCGAGGCCGACCTGCAGCAGGCCGTGGAGATCGGCATGAGCCTGTTGCTGGACAAGCCGCTCATCATCGTCTGCCCGCCTGGCCGGGTGGTGCCCGCGCAGTTGCGCCGGGTCGCCAACGCGGTCATCGAGGGCGAGCCCGGCACGCCCGGCTTCGACAGCTTGCTCAGCAAGGCACTCGCCGAGGTGGGAATCGAGACGACGTTATGAGCGACGACCCGGTGACCGTCGACGGCACGGCACCCTGATGACCGGCGACGCCGGGCACGACTGCGTGTTCCCGCACGCACAGCCCGCCGCCGCCGACGAAGGCCACGTGTGCCGCCGCCACCTGCAGTGGATCAACGACATGCTCACCCAGATCGCCGAGCTGTACACGCTGCGCGGCGACGTCGTCCTGCCCGGCCCCGGCGGCGGACGGCACGCCACCCCGGACGGGTCACCCGCGCCCGGCCGCATCGAGGTGATGGCGCTATCCGACCCGCGCAACCGGGACTGGCACGACGACGACGACGCGGTGCCCGACGTGCCCGGCACCCTCTACGGCTATATCCGCCTGATCGCGGAGGAACGGAACGACCAGCGGCTGTGCGACGTGCCCGGCGACGTGCCGTCGCTGGCCGGGGTGCTGCGCCGCGAGCGGCACTGGATCGCGCGGCAGTCGTGGGTGGACGACTACGCCGCGGACCTGCACGCGCTGCACCAGGTCGTGGCGCGGGCCGTCGGCGTCACCATGTGGCCCGAGTCGATCGGCCCGTGCCCGGCGTGCCAGGCGAAGCTGTTCGTCACCATCGGCGTCGACGTGGTGACCTGCCGACACTGCCGCGCCGAATGGACCGGCGTGCACCTGGCCCGGCTTAACCTCATCCACGAGAAGGAAGGGCAGAAGGCATGACGGATGAGCGGGACCCGGAGACGAGCAGCCAGAAGCTCGCCGTGTCCGTCCAATGCGGCTGCGGCGACCACGAGCAGTGCCCCGACGAGATCCAGCCCCAGTGCGCCTGCTTCTGTCACCGACTCGTCCTCGACGACGCCGAGCAGCGATGAACCGCGCCACCCACAGGCCCCGGCTTGCCGGCGCCCACATGCTCGGCACCCGGCTCACCACCGCCGCTCTCACCGCACGCCACGAGAACCAGGTCCGGCGACACTGCGAACCCGTCGCCTGCGACGTCGCCAGCCACGCGCTGCTGTACGACCTCGACGCGTGCGCCGCCGTCCTCGACCCGCTCGGACGGCGTGTCCAGTTGACGCAGAGGGCTTAGGTACCCCAAAATCGCGACATCTTCCGCGTGCCCGGAAACGGGCTACGGACCCCAAACCCGAAGCCTCACCGCCAGTCGGCGGCCTACTTCCGCGCCCCGCCCGGACAACTGAACACCGTCCTCCCAGGGCGCACATGCACCGTCGCGGGCGGGGCGTGGAACCAGACAGGAACGGTGACCGGTGACCGCGTGGGGCGGACGCAGACTCCAGCGGCTCGCCGCGCAGGTGAAAGCGCTCGGCCTGCCATGCGCGTTGTGCGGGCAGCCGATCGACTACACGCTCGCGTCCGACGACCCCGACGCGTTCACCGTCGACCACCGGATCCCACGCTCGGCGCGACCCGACCTGGCGTGGGACCCGGGCAACCTGCAGCCGGCGCACGCCCGGTGCAACAAGCGGCGCGGCGACCGGGAGAACCGGCCGGAGATCGGGGCGACGACAGTCCGGTGGTAGGGGGGTCCGGATCACCAGCGACGAATGCGCTGGAAGTTCCGCCGGCTGCTTCCCTCCCCGTCCGGCGCCGAAACGGGGGTTGAAACGACGATGACAGACCTGGCGAAGGCCCTCGAGGACGCCGTGGCGGCGGCGACGCATCTGACGCCGCTGGACATGGCCGCGGTCGAGGCGATGCGGGCGCTCGCTCGCAAGATCGACGCGTGGGACGTGATCGTCGGCTGGGCGGCCGAGGACGTGGAGGACACGAAGCTTCGTCCGCGTGTGCCGCAGAACGACAACGTGTCGATCTCGGCGTTCTTGAAGTACTGCGACGCGCTCGGCCTGACGCCGGTCGGCCGCATCAGCCTGGATCCGTCGAAGGAGCCGCAGGGTGGCAAGCTCGCGAAGCTCCGCGCCGTCCAGGGTGGCGGCAAGCCGGCGGCCCGTCGCGCCGCGGCTCGGTAGCGAGAAGCCGCGGATCTTCACGCCGCCGCTGCGTCGGCTGACACCACGGACGTCGGCCGGGTTCGCGTGCATCGAGTTCGCCGAGGAGGTGCTGGGCATCACGCTGCTGCCGTGGCAGCGGTGGCTGCTGGTCCACGCGCTGGAGCAGCTGCGGGACGGCACGTTCCGGTTCCGCACCGTCGTGGTGCTCGTGGCCCGGCAGAACGGCAAGTCGACGCTGGCCCAGGTGCTGGCGCTGTTCTTCATGTACGTCCGCGCGGTGGCGTTGGTGATCGGGACGGCGCAGAACCTCGACATCGCCGAAGAGGTGTGGCAGGGCGCGGTCGACATCGCCGAGGACGTGCCGGAGCTGGCGGAGGAGATCCGGCGCGTCGTGCGGGTGAACGGCAAGAAGGCGCTCGAGCTGCGGACCGGGGAGCGGTACAAGGTGCAGACCGCGTCGCGGCGGGGCGGGCGTGGCCTGTCCGGCGACCTGGTGCTCATGGATGAGCTGCGCGAACACCAGTCGTGGGACTCGTGGTCGGCGGTGACGAAGACGACGCTGGCGCGGCTGCTCGCGCAGGTGTGGGCGTTGTCGAACGCGGGCGACGCGATGTCGATCGTGCTGGCGCATCTGCGGCGGATGGCGCACGCCGCGCTCGGCGACCCGGACGGGATCAACGTCGGCGAGGGTGCGCTGTCCGCGACCGAGGCGGCGCCGGACGACGTCGACGTGGACGGCGATTCGCTGGGGATCTTCGAGTGGTCGGCACCGCCGGGCAGTGATCCGGCGGACCGGCGGGTGTGGGCGATGGCGAACCCGGCACTCGGCCACACGATCACGGAACGGGCGCTCGCGTCGGCGCTGCGCACCGACCCGGAATGGGTGTTCCGCACCGAGGTGCTGTGCCAGTGGTCCTCGGGCACGTTGGAGGGCCCGTTCCCGCCGGGGGCGTGGGAGGGCTGTCTGGACCCGGAGTCGTCGATCGGCGACGCCGAGTCGTACGTGGTCGGCGTGGACGTGTCGCATGACCGGGCGGTCACCCATGTGGCGGTGGCGGAGTTCGACCAGCGCGGCCGCCCGCATCCGGAGGTGAACGCGTCGCGTGCCGGCACGGACTGGGTGCTGCCGTGGCTGCGGGAACGCCGGGCGCGGATCCGTGCGGTGGCCGGGCAGGGGAAGGGCGCGCCGGTGTCGGACTTGCTCGGCGAGCTCGAGGCGGACGGGTTCGAGGTGCGCCGCTGGGAGGGCGACGAGCTGGCGTCCGGGACGGGGCAGTTCTACGACCTGGTGCGGGAGCGGTTGATGTCGCGGGTGGCGCAGCCGCTGCTGGATGTGGCGGCGGCGACGGCGGTGACGAAGCCGCTGGGGGACCGGTTCGTGTGGAACCGGCGGCAGTCGCCGACGGACATCTCGCCGTTGATCGCGGCGAACGCGGCGGTGTGGGGGCTGCTGACGGCGCCGGTGCCGGTGGTGTCGGCGTACGAGTCGCGAAACCTGATGGTGTTGTGAGAGGGGCCGGTGAGCATGGGGCTGCGTGACCTGTTCACCGGAGGACGCAAGGCCGCGCAGGTGCGCAACTTCACCAACGCGTGGACGGTGCCGCCGTACGAGTGGAACCGCTGGCTGGACACGGCGCTGCTGTTCGTGGACCACCAGAGCCCGGGGGAGCTGTTCCGCACCCAGCCGTACCTGCGCATGGTGATCACGTTCTTGGCCCGCAACATCGCGCAGCTCGGCCTGCACACCTTCGAGCGGGTCAGCGACACCGACCGGCAGCGGCTCACGGATGACCCGGTGGCGCAGTTGCTCGCCCACCCCAACCCGACGATGACGTGCTACGAGCTGATCTACACGCTGGTGGCGGACCTGTCGCTGTATGACGTCGCGTACTGGAATTTCGGCAGCGACACCACCTCCCCGTCCGGCTGGTCGATCCGGCCGATACCGCCGGCGTGGGTGGAGAACGTCTACGGCGGGGACGCCTGGGCCGTCGGCGGCATCGTGGTCAACCGGCCCAATGGCACCCGCCAGCAGATCCCCGCCAGCGACCTGCAGATTTTCCACGGCTGGAACCCGGACGACCCGGCCGCCGGTTCGGCGCCGATCTGGGCGCTCCGGGAGATCCTGAAGGAGCAGATCAGCGCGTGGGCCTACCGCCAGCAGGTGTGGGACCGCGGCGGCCGGGTCGGCGCGGTGTTGACCCGTCCGGCGACCGCGCCGACCTGGTCCGACCCCGCCCGGGACCGGTTCCGGGAGGATTGGCGGAACCGGTACGCCTCCGACGACGGCACGCAGGCCGGCGGCACGCCGATCCTCGAGGACGGCATGACGCTGCAGCGCGTCGGTTTCTCCGCCCGCGAGGACGACTGGGTCAACGCGGCGAAACTGTCCCTCGCCACCGTCGCCGGCGTCTACCACATCAACCCGACGATGGTCGGCCTGCTCGACAACGCCAACTACAGCAACGTGCGCGAGTTCCGCCGCATGCTGTACGGCGACACGCTCGGCCCGATCCTGGCGCAGATCGAGGACCGGCTGAACACGTTCGTGGTGCCGCGCGTCGGCACCCTGCCGAACCGCTACGTCGAATTCAACATCGGCGAGAAACTGCAGGGCTCGTTCGAAGAGCAGTCGCAGGCGCTGTCCACGCTGGTCGGCGCACCGTCGATGACCCGCAACGAGGGCCGGGCGCTGCTGAACCTGCCGGCGGTCGAGGGCGGCGACGAGCTCGTGACGCCGTTGAACGTGCTCACCGGCGGGCAGGCCTCGCCGACCGACACCGCCCCGCCGCCACCGAAACAGTTGCGCGCGCTCAGCGGCCCGAAGGAGGCCTTGTGAAGATCAAAGACGCCCACGTCAAGATCAAGGCCGGCCCGGATGACGGGCTCGCCGACGGTGAATTCACCGCCTACGCCAGCGTGTTCGGCAATCGCGACTCCTACGGCGACGTGGTGGAGCCCGGTGCGTTCACCGCCACCCTTGCCGACTGGAAGACGAGCGGCGACCCGATCCCGCTGCTGTGGGGCCACAACATGGCCGACCCCGACTTCAACCTCGGCGCCGTCCTCGACGCGGTGCAGGACGAGAAGGGGCTGCTGGTCACCGCCCAGCTCGATCTCGACTCGCCGAAGGCCGCGCAGACCTACCGACTGCTGAAGGGCCGCCGGGTGCGGCAAATGTCTTTCGCCTACGACGTGGAGGAAGGCAAGCAGGACGGCGAGGACTTCCGGCTCAAGAAGCTGAAGCTGCACGAGGTGTCGATCGTGCCGCTCGGCGCCAACCAGGAAGCCGAGATCCTCGCCGTGAAGGCCGCGCAGGAGCTCGAGCGCATCAACGTCGCGTTGAAGGCCGGCCGGGTGTTCTCCGCGAAGAACGAGGCCGCGCTGCGCGCCATCGCCGACCAGGCCGCCGGCATGGCGAAAGACATCACAGACCTGCTCTCCGCCATCGGAGAGACAGCAGACCAGGACAAGGCCAGCACGAGCGAACCGGCGAAGGACGCCCGCCCCGATCAGGCGACGCCCGAAGCACCCACGCGCCGCGTGTCCGTCGACACCTGGGCGACCGACATCCACCTCCTGGAATTGGAGATCGCCAGATGACACTGCTCACCGAACGGGACGACGAGATCAAGGCTGCCCGCGCCATCGTGGACGCCGCGAAGGCCGAAGGCCGTGACCCCGACGACGACGAAACCACCAAGCTGACCGGCCACCTCGGCAAGATCGCCGACCTCAACAGCCGCATCAAGTCCGCGGAGGTCCGTGCCGACACGCTGCGGCAGGTCGCCGCCCTCGGCGCCCCCGACGCCGAACGCCCCGCCGAACCGGCCAACGAGACGAAGGCCGCCGACCTCGGCGACCACTTCGTCAAGTCCGGCATGTTCAACGCGATCAAGGCCAAGCGCGGCAGCCGGTTCGCCGTCGACGGCCCGGAGTTCAAGGCCGCCACCGACCCGACCCTGACGTCCAACACCGGCGGGCTCCCGGTCACCTACGGCGGCGCCTACCAGACGCTGTACCGGCGCCTCACGGTCGCCGACCTGCTCGCGTCCGGCAGGCTGTCCAGCCCGGCGCTGACGTACTGGGTGCAGGGTGCGCTGACCGGCGACGTCGCCAGCGTCGCGGAGGGTGCCACGAAGCCGGCGCTGAACTTCGTGTTCGGGCAGGTGACGGAGGCGCTGGCGAAGCTGGCCGGCGTCACGAAGGTGTCGGACGAGATGACCGAGGACGCCGATTTCCTCGTCTCGATCATCCGCTCGCAGCTGCTGCAGCGGCTGGCGGTCATCGAAGAGGACCAGCTGCTCAAAGGCAACGGCACCAGCCCGAACCTGCGCGGACTGCTGAACCGCTCCGGCATCCAGACCTACGCCACCGCGGCCTCGTTCACCGTGAAGAAGGGCATGGACGGCATCTTCCACGCCATGACCCTGGTCCGCACCGGCTCCTACATCGAACCGGACGGCATCATCATCAACCCGACCGACTACGAGACCCTGCGCCTCGGTGTCGACGGGCAGCAGCAGTACTACGGCGGCGGCCCGTTCACCGGCGCCTACGGCAACGGCACCGTGCAGATGCAGCCCGGACTGTGGGGCCTGCCCACCGTGGTCACCCCGGCGATCACCGCCGGCACCGTCCTGGTCGGCGGGTTCAAGACCGCCGCGCAGGTCTTCCGCAAGGGCGGCGTGCGGCTGGAGACCACGAACAGCAACGAAGACGACTTCAAGAACAACCTGGTCGCCATCCGCGTGGAGGAGCGGGTCGGCCTCGCGGTGTACTACCCCACCGCGCTGTGCAAGGTCACTCTCACCGCCTGATTTCCCAAGATCGCCCGGCGGCGGGCCTGCGTGCCCGCCGCCCGGGTTCCCTTCGCATTCCTGGTGAACTGGAGGCAGCACCGATGCGTGAACACACCGTCACCAACGCCGACGGCATCGAGATGACCGTGCAGCTGGAAGACGAGGACGTGGAACGGCTCTACCCGGACCTGAAGGACGGGGACAAGGACAAGGACAAGGCCGAGGACAGCAAGGGCGGCGCCAAGCAGTCCGAGACGCCGGCGAACAAGCAGGCCGCGGCACAGAACAAGGCCGGCAGCAAGAGCTGAGCCGTGACCGAGCCGCTGATCGACGCCACCGATCTGGTCCTCACCGACGATGTCCAGACCGAGCTGGCGTCAGCGCGCGTGCGGGCCTACTGCCGCTGGCACATCTACCCGTCCCGGACCGAGACGCTCACCCTCGACGGCCCGGGCGGGCGGCTGCTGCTGCTGCCGAGCCTGTACGTGACCGCGGTCGCGTCGATCAGTGACAGCGGCACACTGGTCGACGCGGCCGATTACGACTGGTCACAGGCCGGCATGGTGCAGCGCCAGACCGGCTGGTGGAGCTGCCGGTACCGGGCGCTGGCGGTGACGTTCACGCACGGCTACGACGACGTCCCGGACGCCGTGCGGGACGTCACCATCTCGGTGGCGAAACGCCTGCCCGCCGCCATGTCCGGGGTGACGCAGGAACAGGTGGGCGGGGAGTCCCGCACCTACGGCGGGCTGTTGACCGCCGCCGCCGGCGACACCCTCACCGACGGCGAGAAGCGCGCGCTGGCGCCGTACGCGCTGGTGTACCGGCCGTGAGCCTCTACAGCGACACGGTCACCCGGCTGCGTCCGGCCGAACACACCACGCGCGGCGGCGACACCGTGCCGGACTGGACCGCCGCACCGGACCGGCTCGACATCGGCGGGGTGAACGTGCAGCCCTCGCCGCCGCCGACGGAACAGGCCGGCGCCGATCGGGACCTCACGGTGCGGCGGTTGCGGGTGCTCACAGACCGCGGCGTCGATGTCGACGTGCAGGCCACCGACCGGATCGAGTACCGCGGCGACCTGTTCGCCGTGGACGGGGACGTGGACCGGTGGCGCGACTCGAGCAGCCCCGGCGCGGTGCATCACGTGGAGTTCACGATCGTGCGGGCGGAGGGCTGAGCCGTGACGCTGAAAGAGCTGAAGCTCGACACCGACGGCATCGCGAAGCTGCTGCTTTCGGAAGACTTCGGCCGGGCCGTGCACGACGCCGCCACCGACATCGCCGCCGCCGTCGAAGCTCGCACCGACCTGCCGGTGGTGGTGCACGACTACGTGACGGACCGCCGCGCGTCGGCCGTCACCATCACCGACCGCCGCGGGCAGAGCGAACAGGCCAAACACGGCGCGTTGACCCGCGCGGCCGGCGAGCTGGGCTACGACGTGCACGGCGCCGCGTGAGCGCCGCCGTGTACGTCTTCGGTGACACGCAGGCCGCGGTGGCGACCCTCCTCCGGGACGCGCTCGCCGGCGCCGGCCAGCCGTTCGCGCAGGACGCCACCGTCGGCACCCGGGTGCCGCGCGGCAGCACCCCGCCGCCGCTGCCCTACGTGCTGGTGGCCCTGGACGGCAGCGAGGTGATCTGGCCGGTGGTGCAGCGCAACGCCACCCGGGTCACGGTCTGGCACCGCGACGCGGACAGCGCCTACGACCTCGCGCAGCTGGCGCACGGCGTGTTGCTGTCCTCGCCGGGGCCGCTGGCCTGCCACGCCCGGCTCGGGCCGCTGCGTTCCTTCGACGTCGACACCGAAACCGATCTGGCTTGGTTTGCGGTGCGGGTTTCCAGCGGGGCCGAGAGCCTCGTGCCCTGAACCGTGATGCACCACCCGAACAGCGACCGGCGTCCGCCGGGCCACGACACAGAAAGGTGACCGCGATGGGCGGAGACCCGAGCAATGCCGCTGTTTGGAGCGGTGCTGATGTCTACATCGGTGGCGACACCGCCACGATCCCCGTGGCGGGGGCGGCCTTCGACAACACCTGGGACCTGGTCGGCCTGCTCAACGGCGACGACGGTTTCAGCGAGGACATGAGCCTCGACAAGTCCGACTTCTACGCCTGGGGCGGCATCCTCGTCGCGACGACGCGGCGCAACTTCAAGTTGACCCGCACCTTCACCGCGTACGAGGACAACAAGACCGTCTTCGACCTGTGGTACCCGGGCCACGACGTCACCTTCGACGTCGACGGCACCTACGAGGGCGACATCCTCGTGCCGGACCTACAGGCCAAATTCAAGATCGCCTTCGAGACGAACAGCGGCGGCGTCATCAAGCGTGTGGTCAGCAAGAACTACGCCCAGGTCGACGAGCGCGGCACCAACAAGGAAGGCGAGAACGACATCGCCTCCCGCGCGTTCACCGTCGCGATCTACCCCGACTCCGGCGGCGGCCTGTTCTACACGTACCGCGGGCCTGCCGCCACCGGGCCGTGACGCCGATGGCGAAGGAAACGAAGGTCACGGAGCTGCGCGCCGAGCCCGCCGCCGAGACGGCCGAACCGGCCGCGCCGTGGCCGCCGGCGTGGCCGCGGACGTTCACCTGGCGCGGTATCCATTTTGCCATCGATGACCCGTCGAATTGGCCGCTGAAGGTGCTCCGCGCTTTCGAGAAAGGTCACACCGTCGACGCCATCGCCGGCGTCATCGGCGACGTGGCGTGGTCGCGCGTGGAGAACATGTCGATCACCGAGGCCGAAGAGCTGTTCAACAAGATCACCGAGGTGACGAGGCTCGGCGACAAGCCGGGGGAATAGTCCGCCTCCTCCGCCTACTCCGGGCCCGCCCCGACGCGGTGGAGGCCGATCTCCGGCGCTTCTACGGCGTGTCCGCGCTGACGCTGAACTGGGCGCAGATCGGCTGGCTGGTGCGGCACCTGCCCCGTGAGGCGGCACTGGCCGGCTTCGACGGCTGGACGCAGGGCGACCTGCTCCAGTCCGACATGTTCCTGGTGAAGACCGGGCAACGGCACCCGGAAGACCCGCGGGTCAAACACCAGGACCGGCTGCTGCGGGCCCGGCTGCAGGTCGGCGCGGTCCGTGCGGAGCGGCGCCGCAAACGGCTCGGCATCTCCGGGTCGGTCCTTCGACGCGGCAGAGGGGTGACACCGTGACCACCGTCGGTTTCGCGACGCTCGAGGTCATCCCGTCGCTGCGTGACATCCACACCAACCTCACCCGGCAGCTGACCGTGCCCGCGGCCCGCGCCGGCGCACAGGCCGGCGAGACGGCGGGACGCTCGTTCGCGCAACGGTTCGCCGCCCGCGCCGCCGACCTCGCCGGCGTGCCGCAAGCCATCCGGGACAAGGTGCTGCCCGGCGCGCAGCAGGTCGGCGACGAGGCCGGCACCGCCGCGAGCGGACGCTTCGCCGGCGCGTTCAAGGCCGGGCTGCAGGCGCTCGCCGCCACCACCGGAACCGCCGCCACCGGCATGGTGCTGCTCGGCGTGAAGGGCGCCGCCGCGCTGGAGACCACGAACACCGCGTTCACGTCCCTGCTCGGCTCCGCCCAGGCCGCCACCCAGCAGATCCAGAGCCTGCAGGCCTTCGCCGCCAAAACGCCTTTCTCACAAGAGGACGTGCTCGGCTACGCGCAGCAGTACTACGCCCTCGCCGAGTCGGTCGGGTTCGCGAAGGACCAGGTGCAGCCGTTCCTGACCGCCATCGGCGACGTCGCCGCCGTCACCGGCGCATCCACCGAGAACATCCGCAACGCCGTCACCGCGATCGGTCAGATCGGCTCGTCCGGCAAGGTGACGCTGGAGAACCTGAACCAGGTCTCCGAGGCCTTCCCGGGCTTCAACGCCGCCGCCGCGATCGCCGCCGCCACCGGCAAATCGACCGCCGAGGTGCTGGACGAGATCTCGAAGGGCAGCCTGGACGCGAAGACCGGCGTGCAGGCGCTGGTGGAGGGAATGCGGAAGTTCCCCGGCGCCGCCGGGGCGATGGCCGCCCAGTCCGCGACGCTCAACGGGATGCTGTCCACCTTCAGCGACACCGTCAACATCGCGCTGACACAGGCCTTCCAGCCCCTGTTACCGACGATCAAAAACGCGCTCGGCGATCTCGTGCCGATCATCTCCGGCAGCCTCGGCAAGGTCGCGCCGCAGATCGTGGCCGCACTGGCCGCGGTGATCCCCGCCGCCGTCGATGCGTTCCGGTCCCTCGCCACCTCCGCCGGCCCCCTCGCCGAGGTGTTCTCCAAGCTCGTGACCACGTTCGGGCCGCCGCTGCTGGAACTGTTCACCACCATCCACGACGTGGTCAGCCCCATCGTCGGCCTACTCGCGTCGGCCGTGTCGGGGTTGCTGACCGTGCTCGGCCCGGTGGTGCGGCTGCTCGGCAGCTTCGGCGGGCCGATCCTCGCCACCGTGTTCGCGTTCCGGCTGTTGAACGGCGTCCTCGGCACCGTCAGCAAATCGCTGAATCTCGCCTCGCGCGCGCTCGGCACCTTCGGGCTCGGCAACACCCGGCTCGCCACCGGCATGAGCACCGCCGCCAGCGCGATCTCCGCGGCGTCGTTCGGCATCACCGCCGCGATCGGCCTGATGACGCTCGCCTGGCAGAACAGTGCGCAGGCCGCCGCCGAGTCACGCGCCCGGGTGCAGGAGTGGACAAGCGAACTGGAGCAGTCCAACGGCGTCATTGACGAGAACATCAAGAAAAACATCCTGAAGAAACTGCTCGACTCCGACATGGCGGACCTCGCCAAGAAGTACGGCCTGAGCCTGTCCGACCTGACCGGCTACATCTACGGCAACGCGGCCGCAACGGCCAAGGTGGAGGCGGCCACCAAGGGTCACTTCGGCGCCGCCACGGCACTGCTCGGCGTGATCCGGCCACTGCGGGACGAATTCCGCGAATCCGTGAAAAACAACCGCATCCTCGCGCAGACCCAGCGTGAGGCCGCCGCCGCCGCGAAGCTGGCCGCCGGCACTGGGCAGGGCATCGCGGCCGGACTCGCCGAGGCGGCACGGAGCGCGGTCGGGCTCGGCCGGGCCATGAGGGTCGTACTCGACCTGGCGAAGGACACGTCCGGTACCTCGTTCGGCAACTCGATCGCGGTCGGCCTGGATCTCGCGATCGCCCGCGCCGACACGCTCGGTCAGGTGCTGAACGGCATCCTGACCCTCGCGTCCAGTGTCGGAAACGCCATCGCGGTGGGCGTCGGCTCGTTCCTGCCGGGCACCGGCGCCGGGCACGCCATCGGCGACTACGTGAAAGACAACTTCGACCCCGTCAAGGCCGCGAAGGCGAAGGCGCCGCCGCCGCCGCCGTTCGACAAGAGCCTCCTGGACGCGCTGCGCCGCACCGCCACCGGCGAGCAGGTCAACCCGCTGGTGGACGCACTGAACTCGATCCTCGCCTCCGCCCGGGAGGCCGGCAAGAAACTGTCCAGCGGCTTCGTGACCCAGCTCCGCGCCGAGAACAGCCAACTGATCGCCCTGGTGAAACGCCGCGACCAGATCGCGGAACAGCTCGCCGCCGCGCAGCAGAAACTGGCCGACGCGCGCCGCGACCGGGCCGCCGAGCGGGCCACCGTCGCCGGCGCCGTCCGCGGCTCGTTCGACGTCTCCCGCATCACCACCCTCTACCGGGAGCCGGTGACCATCCGGGACCTGCTCGCGCAGCTGCGCACCGCCGCCAGCAAGGCCGCCCGGTTCGGTGTCGTGCTGCGCAAACTGGCCCGCGAAGGCCTGCCCAACGGGCTGCTGCAGCAACTCGCCGAGGCCGGCCCGTCCGCGCTGCAGGAGGCCGAGGCGCTCCTGAAGGCCACCCCGGCCCAGTTCGCCGCCGTGAAGGCGCAATACGCCAAACTCAACCGCGCCGCCGCCAGCACCGGCGGCTTCGTCGCCGGCGAACTGTACGACGCCGGCGTCAAATCCGCGGAGGGCCTGGTGGCCGGGCTGAAAGCGAAAGAGTCGAAGGTGCTGCAGGCCATCCGCGAACTCGCCAACAAGATGGTGGCCCAGTTCCGTGCCGCCCTCGGGATTCACTCCCCGTCCCGGGTCGGTATCGCCCTCGGCGGCAACTTCGGCGAAGGCATCGCGCAGGGCATCGGCGGCAAGTACGCCGCCGTGGCCGGCGAGGTGGACCGGCTCGCCAACGCCGCCGCGTCCACCCGCCTGCGCCCGCCCGCCGGCCGCCCTGGCGCGTTCGGCGGCGGCGGCACGTTCACCTTCGAACAGCACATCCACTCGCCGATGACGCCGACGACCGGCCCGTCCAGCCCGGCCGCGATGCGCGCCGCCGCCGCCGAATGGTGGTGACCAGGTGATCAGCACCCTGCTGTGGGCCGGCACCGACCTGCGCA
>Ga0207712_10000422_pt1 | contig 36283 bp, 34 predicted proteins | sample KBSS44metaG_FD_184402 | JGI IMG/M metagenome (GOLD analysis project Ga0207712, IMG submission 184402) | Switchgrass rhizosphere microbial communities from Kellogg Biological Station, Michigan, USA - KBS S4-4 metaG (SPAdes) (version 2) | ecosystem: Host-associated > Plants > Roots > Rhizosphere...
GTTCTTGAGGTCCTGGTAACCGGTGGTGGCGGTTCCCACCCGGCCCAGCTCCTCACCCAGCTCGTTGTGATCCGGGTGGTAGGCCAGCGGAATGAAGGTGAGGAACCCGCCAGTTTCGTCTTGCAGGACACGCAACGCTTCAAGATGCTCAACCCGGTCCGCCGCGGTCTCCACGTGGCCGTAGAGCATGGTGCAGTTGGTGGGGATGCCGAGCTCGTGGGCAGTGCGGTGGACTCGAAGCCACTCCTGTCCCGTGAGCTTGCGCTCGGCGATGGTGGCCCGGACTGCTGTGCTGAATACCTCCGCACCCCCGCCAGGAAGGCTGGTCAATCCCGCCTCCCGCATCGCGGTGAGCACCTCGCGCTCGGAGACCTTTTCGATTCTCGCGAGGTGGGCGATCTCGACGGCGGTGAGCGCCTTGATATGAACCGAGGGGTGACGCTCCTTGAGTCCCCGGATCATGTCGGTGTAGTAGCTAAGCCGGAGCTTGGGGTGCAGCCCGCCGACGATGTGGAACTCGCGGGTCGGTGTCCCATGCGCCTGATCGGCCTCCGCGTAAACCTCCTCCAGCGAGCGGGTGTAGGCTCCGTCTTCCCGCGGCATCCTTGCGAAGGAGCAGAAGGTGCACGTGTTCCGCAGGACGCAGACGTTGGTGGGGTTGATGTGCTGATTGGCGGAGAAGAAGACCCGGTCGCCATTCTTCAGCTCGTTGGCGTAGGCCGCCAGGCTGCCGAGTCCGAGCAGATCTCCGGTTTCGTAGAGCGCCAGAGCATCGGCGCGGTCGAGCCGCTGTCCGTTCAGGACCTTCTCTCCCACCGGAACCAGAGCGGGATCACGAAATTGGGCGAGCTGGACCGAGGCCGGCATCGTATGTCCTTGAAGTAAAGCCACTTAAACTCGGCGTTTCAATTTACCTACCGGGACGGGCCGGGTGCCACCCCCTAGAACGCTTCCCCTACGCCGAGGCTCAGCCCTTGCCCGCCGAAACTGGTGAAAGTGTAATCCACCCTGAGATTAAGGGCGTCGCGCTTGTTGATGTTGAATCGGAGGCCTCCGCCATAGGTGTATTTCACCTCATCCCCCAACGAGGCGCCGTTGGAGCCGAATACATTGCCCGCCGCACCGAATACCACGGCGCCGAATCGTTTCCACACGTGCACCCGATAGTCGGCCTGGGCGATCAACTCATGCCGGTCGCGAAAGCGTCCGAGGTACACGCCGCGCATCACGACCTGGGTGGTGACGTTGCTGATCTGCGCCATGGACTGAATCGGCACGTCGGCTCCATTGAACTGGCCATACAGGTTCAATGCGAGCACGTGATTCCTTTTGCTATCGAGGGGGAGGTACTGTCGAGCGTCGAATAGCAGGTATGGGTAGTCGTACTCGCTGCCAAGGAGTTGCAGGTTCGCGAGCACGTCCACAACAACGAAATGCCCAATGGTCGGCGTGAAGAACGAATTTCGAGAGTCGGTGAGCGCGGAAAACCCGAGACCGGAGCTGGTAGAGCCGTCGCCGCCGTGGAGTGAGGATGGAATCAGCGCCGGAAAGCGGAAGTCGACCGCCCACGCGGCATGAAGCCGATAGTATGGCCCCAGGTAGAACGTCGAACTGAGCCGGCGGAGCGCCTTGGCCTCGAAGTGCACCACCTTCTGCTCCATCCGATTGGTGTCGCTAGGATCGGTGGACGGCCCGATCCCGTAGTAGTCGGTTGGAGCGTAGCCGGTCAGGATTCTGCTATTGAACCACCAACGGTTGTGCAGCGTGAAGAAATCGTTGGAGAAACTGACGCCCCACTGCCCCGCCGTGGTGATGGAAAATCCGGCCGAGATGTTCGACGCTCTGGTCGTCGAATCGTAGGCGCTCTCGCCGGTCTTGAACTGAATCTGCCCGCCGGCCCCGAAGATGAACTTGGTCGTCGGGCTATAACCCACGAAGGGAAGCCCGAAGATCTTGTTCTTGTAACGCTGCGGTGCGGTCAGGGAATCCGCAGTGCTGTCTACCGAAGCTTTGGGAAGCGAATCGGTGGTCGGGTCCTGCGCGGAGAGCGCCGCCGCTCCAACAGTTCCATTGGCTGCCAAGGCCAGCCAGGCCGCAACGCGACGACTCACCCGGGTACTCCCGCGCTCAGGTCTACCGAAGGCAGGAATGTCGGAGCGCGCCGCAGCTTGGTCGCCTGCTCGTAGGCATATGCCATTCTGATCAGGGTTCCTTCCTGCCAAGGCTTGCCAATCAGCGAGAGACCGACCGGCAGGCCGAAGAGGTATCCGGCCGGAAGGCTGATGCTGGGATAACCGGAGACCGCAGCCGGTGTCGAGCTGGCGCCTAGGAAGTGGTCGCCGTTGACCAGATCAGTAGGCCACGCGGGGTGACCGGTCGGCGCGACGAGGGCATCCAGTTGGTGCTTGGAGAAAAGCGGATCCAGGCCGGAAGAGCGAGACAGCTTCCTGCACTTGCCCAGCGCGTCCTTGTAGGCCTTCTCCGTCAGCGGACCTTTGGCTTCAGCCTGGATCATGGTCTCCTGGCCAAAGAAGGGGAGGACCCGAGCCTTCTCCTTCTCGTTGTAGGAAATCACTTCGGCGAGCGTGTGTACGGGGGCATTGGGTCCCAACTTTGCCAGATAGGCATTGAGGCCCGCCTTGAACTCGTAAAGCAGTACCTCGAATTCGGCAGCGTCGTACTCTCCAGCGTGAGGAAGATCGCAGGGATCGACGATGGTTGCCCCCTGGCGCGCCATTTCGCGAATCGCCTCCTCGATTACGGTGTCGGTGGCGGTGTGATATCCGAAGAACAGCTTGCGTGGTACCCCGATTCGCGTCCCTTTGAGGCCATCGGACTTTAGAAACCGGGTGTAGTCGGTCCCGGCCTGGCTCGAGCTGGCTGCGGTGGCTCGGTCGGCTGGATCGACGCCGGTCAGAGCGCCGAGAAGTACGGCTGCGTCTGCAACTGATCGGGCGAGTGGGCCAGCGGTGTCCTGGCTGGCAGAAATCGGGATGATCCCACTGCGGCTCACCAACCCCAGGGTCGGCTTGATTCCAACCAGGCCGTTGGCCGAGGCTGGACAGACAATGGAGCCGTCCGTCTCGGTTCCTACTGCCACCGCGCCGAGATTCGCCGAGATGGCCGCACCGGACCCGGAGCTTGAGCCGCAAGGATTGCGGTCAAGCACGTACGGATTGCGGCATTGCCCTCCCCTGCTGCTCCATCCGCTGGTCGAGTGGTTGGAGCGGAAGTTGGCCCACTCGCTCATGTTGGTTTTCCCCAGGATCACAACCCCAGCCGTCCGAAGCCGCTCCACGAGAAACGCGTCCTTCGGAGCATGGGACCCCTCGAGGGCCAGTGAGCCGGCTGTGGTCTGCTGGCTGTCGCCGGTATCGATGTTGTCCTTGAGGAGCACGGGGATCCCGTGCAGCGGCCCTCGTGACCCGCGGTCCTTTCGTTCCCGGTCCAGCGCGTCCGCGATATCGAGCGCCTCTTTGTTCGTTTCCAAGAGCGAACCGAGATTCGGTCCCTTGCGGTCCACCGCTTCAATCCGCCCGAGATAGGCCTCCGCAATGCTTCTGGAGGTCCGTTTCCCACTCTCCATTCCCTCTTGTAGTTGTTTAACTGAGACCTCCTCAAGCTCGAATCCATCAGGACTTAGCCGAGGTCTGTCCCCCTGAGGTGACGCATGAAGGGGGGCGGGCACGGAATTGGCAAACGAGGTAATGCTGACCCCGATTGCGGCCCGCACGAAAGTGCGCCTGGACAACGGATTTCCAGCGGCCGACTCGGCGATGGGCAGAGCAGTCATGAGATCCCCGGGTAGTGATGCGTTCCGATGTGGCGGTGGGTGGGACGACAGGGAAAGTGGAACGTATTCAGGGTTCAAACCCACGAAACCGGCGGCGAAATGTACCGAATACGGTTAGCCTCAGGCGAACAAGCCGTCTTCAGGACCGTTGAGGAACTGACGCTCGCGGTGCAGTCTGGCGTCGTTGGGCCCACGGCCGAAGTCTACCTTCCAGACGCCAATCGCTGGATGCAGATGGAATCGCACCCGGACTTTCAGGCCGCGCGGGTCAAGCCGGCGTCCGCCGAAAGCCTGGCTGAGAGTCCCTCTCTCCCAATGCCCGTAACTCAGCCGCCAGTAAGCCTGGCCCCGATTCCGCTGGCAGAGACGACTCCGCCACCGAGTCCAGCGCCAGCACCGACCCAACTGTCCGCGCCGAGCAGTCCAACTGTTCCGGTGGGGCCGCCCCAAGCAGCCTCCACAGAGGCCCCCGAGGCTGGGTCGACGGCGACGCCCCAAGCCCCGCCAGCTCTGCCCACAAGCGTGTTCATGACCCGCGCACGCAAGCTCCGCGAGATGCTCGCGATGCATCTGGGGCTGCTTCTCGTGATCGGCGCCAGCGTTCTGCTCACGATCTATCTGGCCGGGAACGGCAAGCGGTTGTTCGCGGCGGCGCATGAAGGGATGACGCCTCCCGCGAGTGCTAGGCCTGCATCCGCACCAGCTCCGGCGCCCGTTGCTCCGGTTGAGGCGGCTTCTGCGGATAGCGCAGCGGCCGAACTCAAAAGAGCCGGGATCCCCAAGCGTGACACGCCAAGACGGGAGCGGGAAACGCTTGCCGCCGCGCCCACGCTCGATTCCTACGAGACTGGTTACGCCGATGCGCGGGATGAGCTGGAAGACGCTCTGGACTATATCCACTTCGACCACGTCTTCGCCCCGGTCCGCTTGAAAAACGCGGAGGCGGTCCGGATCACCCGTCGGTCCATCGCCGCGGCTGGCAACATCGTCATGACCTACCGGGCGCGAGAGGTCATGCTGGAACAAACGGTTGGGGCGACTCGTTCCGCCACCCGGTCTCAGCGGGAGAGTTATCAGGCAGGAGCGGCCGTGCGGGACATGTTGGAAGACAGTGACAGCCTTTACGCACTGCTGATGTCTCAACGGTATTCGCTGGAGGAAGGCTCGATCTCCTTTACCAACCCCACCGCCGCCACGATATGGAACCGGGTTCGGAGCCGTCTCGTCGGTACGGCTCAGGCATGGCGTGACTCGACCAGCACCGCCGCCGCGGTGACCGTGCCTCACATGGTCCACGCCCTCACCGACCCGCCTCCCCCACTCGCCAAATAGCGACATTTCCAGCGCCTCGCCCCCCACGGGTTATGGCGCTATACTCAAGGGCAGAGAGAGGTTACCCGCTATTGCCCTTGGGACCGCATGTATCGTATCCGCCTCGCTACTGGCGAAGAAGCCGTCTACCGCTCGATTGAGGAGCTCTCCGTCGGCATTGCGAGTGGCGTCATAGCTGCGGACGCCGAGATCTACCACAAGCAATCCCATAGCTGGTTACCCATCCGGACCCATCCGGACTATCAGGCTGCCCTCGAGCAACCCCCCATAGCGCTAGAGGAGCCGGACGCGGCGCCGGAGAGCTCCAGCACGCCTCCCGAAGAGTCGTCAGAACCGCGGCTGGTCACCTCCTCGGAAGGAGGTCTCTCAGCAGCTCCCGAGCGGGACAGCTCATCGGAAGAGACTCTCCTGGAGGAACTTCCTCTCGAACTTGGTCTGGTGCTGCCGGGTCCCGTTCTCCAGATGGAATCTCGAAGCGGGCGGGAGCTTCTGCTTAAGCGGAAGAACCCCACTCCCCTTATGATCGGAATGGGGGGTCTCGCCGCGGTGGCGATAGTGGTCGTCCTGTTCGTCCTCCCCCGGCCCCCAACGCCTATTCCCGAGGCGACCAAGCCACCCAACATCGGATCCACTCACCCGGATCCACTTCCTCTGACGCCGATCCCCGCCCCGACGACCGTCGAATCTCTGGCGGCGTCGCCTGCCGATCCGGTCCACAGTGTCGGACCCCAGGTTCCAACACCGGAGGAGTTGGCCGCCCGGCGAGACTTGGCCCGTGATCATCAGATCAACGCCCTTGATCAGGGAATCTCCAAGCTGGCCTTCACCCGGCTCTTCACGCCGTCCAGACTCGCCACGGCCGACAGCGTTCGACTTATCAGGCGCGCGATCGGACCCCTGCAAACCATGCTGACCCAGTACCGGGCCTCCGTGGCCCAGATCGACATCACCTACCAGGACTCGGCGGAGCGGCTGGGCGCGAGCGGCGTTTGGCCGGTTGGGGCACTGACCAGTTGGAAGGCGAGGGGGCCCGCGAGCGAGAGCAAGGAGGAAGTGGCGCTAAGCGACAGCCTGCTCGGTGCGATCGATCGACTCTTCACGCTGCTCGCGGAGGAAGACGGGAAATACCAGAGCAACGAGGAGTCCATTTCCTTCAGTGACGCTTCCGCTGCCGCGGACTACGACGGAATTCGGAATCTGATCGAACACTTGACGGCGTTCGACTCAACCGCCACCCCCTCTCACGCGCCGTTGGCGAGACTGGCCGCCGCGGCGACTCCCCCGCCGCCTTTGGTGATTCCGCACGGCCCAGGATCTCCTGTCCATTTTCCTGCCGATACGACGCAACCGCACTGATTCTCAAGCGTCGAGCGGCTGAGCCTTGCGTCCTCCTCGCTGCATCGGGCGCTCCAACTCGTCCCGATGCCGGTCCAGAATCTTCCAGAACTCCACCGCACGCCCTACCAATTCCTGCGCCGCCTCTCGCAAGACCTCACTCTTCTTGACCTGGACCACGTTCTGCTCCATGTCCTCGGCGTCCCACCCGCGCGAGTGGGCGATGAAGGGGAATGGCGGGAAGACGTAGCCCAGTTCGCTCCAGAACGTCATCAGTCCCCCTGCGACCGACTGAATGTTGTCCTGTCCACCGGTGATGATGAACGCCGCGACCTTGTTCCGGATGAGAACCCGATTGTGGATGGTGACCTGGTTCTGGACGCAGTTGAGCCGTTCGGCCATGCGGTGATACAGCGACGAGGCTTGGCCCCAGCGGATCGGGGTGCTCAGGATGATCACGTCTCCCCAATTCACGAGACCCTCGTACACCGCGGTGAGCTGGTCGGAGGGATCCCGTTCGGTGATGGCGCAGGGCCAGGTGCAGGCGTGTGCCGCCTTCGAGTAGTTCCCCTCACAGGCGCGGAAGTTCAGGTCGGTGAGCCGGAGAAACCGGGTTTCCGCTCCCAGGCTCTCCCTCGCATAGTCCGCCGCGGCCTCCAGCAGCGCGTCCGAAGTGGAGTAGCGCGGATTGACCTCGTCCATCGCCGTCGTGGAAAGCGCAAAGACCCGAGGTGGTGACCCGGCCGGTTTCGGCGTTGGATGGAGCAGAGGATGCGGCTCGTGCTTCACGACATGGCGCGGAGTGGCCGGGGTGGTGTTGAGATAGATGCCGTCCTCGCGTTCCTCGACGGTGAAGGTCGGGACCGTCTCTTCCTCGTAGCCCGCGGGGCCACGACCGGTAAGCACGCTGTACTCCCACCCGTGCCAGGGGCACATCACGAACTCACTGTTCAGGTGGCCATTACACAGCGGTCCACCCTTGTGATTGCAGTTGTTGCCGATGGCACAGAAGCGGTCCTTATAATGGAACAGAGCGATCTGATGCCGATCGAGCTTCACGGAGAACGGGACCCGCGCCAGCACCTCGGCGCGGGTGCCTAGCCGGTGCCATGTAGCCATGTTGGCCCTCGAGCTGGTTCGGTGGATTTCTTCGTCTGCAGAGATGGCGCAACCGGAGAGAAAGAACAAGACCCCCCGGGAACGAGGAGGGTCTGGGAAAACGGAGGCTAAAGGAGCGCGGTTACTCTTCGAATCTCCGGACGGCGAGAGTCACGTTATGCCCGCCGAAGCCGAAGGAGTTGGACAGCGCCACCCGGATCGGACGCTCGATCATCTTGTTGGGCGCCGAGAACAGATCGCATTCGGGATCCGGCGTGACCTGATTGATGGTCGGTGGAATCTTGCAGGTCGAGGCGACCAGTGTGGAGACGCAGAACTCGAGGCCGCCCGCAGCACCCAGCAAGTGCCCGGTCATCGACTTCGTGGAGTTGAACACGACCTTGCGCGCGTGATCGCCGAAGACCGCCTTCACCGCCCGAGTTTCGGCGACATCTCCCTGCTGAGTCGAGGTACCATGGGCATTGATGTAGTCAACCTCGGCCGGATCAATGAGTCCGTCCTTGAGGCACATCCTCATCGCCAGCTGGGCGCCTTCCCCATTGTCCGGCGGTGACGTGATGTGGTGGGCGTCTCCGCTCAGGCCGTAGCCGATCACCTCTCCCAGAATGACGGCGCCTCGCGCCTCCGCGTGCTCCAGGGCCTCGAGGACGACCATTCCAGCGCCATCTCCCAGAACAAACCCATCCCGATCCCCGTCGAAGGGGCGGCTCGCCTTCTCCGGATCGTCATTCCGGGTAGACAGGGCTTTCATGTTGTTGAAGGCGGCGACTGCCAGGCCGGTGATGGCGGCCTCGGCCCCGCCGCACACCATGGCGTCGGCGATCCCGTCCCGGATGTAGCGGTAGGATTCACCGATCGCATGGGCCGACGATGCACAGGCTGAGACAGTGGCGTAGTTGGGGCCCTTCAGGCCGTACCGGATGGAGACGAGGCCAGCGGCGATGTCGGGGATGAACATCGGGACGAAGAAGGGAGAGACCCGATCCGGTCCCTTCTCGATGAAGGCGCGGCAATTGTCCTCGAAGGTCTGCATCCCTCCGATGCCGCTGCCAATCAGAACTCCGGTGCGTTCGGGCGCGGGGAACTTGCCCTCGAGACCCGACTGGGCGACCGCCTGCTGCGCGGCGCCGAGGCCGTACTGCGCAAACAGGTCGTAGCGCCGGGCTTCCTTGCGGTCCATGTACTGGGTCGGATCGAACCCTTTGACCTCACAGGCAAACCGCACACCCTGGCGCGCGGCGTCGAACTTGGTGATCGGGGCCGCACCAGACCGGCCGGCTAGAAGGCCGGCCCAGGATTCCTCGACAGTATTGCCAACCGGAGTCACCAGCCCGAGGCCGGTGACGACGACACGACGCACGCGATTACTTCCCGATCTTCTCGTGGAGATACTTGAGAGCATCGCCCACGGTGCGCAGCTTTTCCGCTTCTTCGTCCGGGATGTCGATGTCGAATTCCTTCTCGAACGCCATGACCAGCTCGACGGTGTCGAGGCTGTCCGCGCCGAGATCCTCCATGAAACTGGCCTCGGTAGTCAGCTTCTCCCGTTCGACGCCCAGCTCCTCGACGATGATGTCCTTGACCCTATCTTCCACGTTGCTCATGGCGTCCTCTGAAGGGGGGTGGTGTAATTCAGACCGTCATGCCGCCGTCAACTGCCAGGACCTGCCCGGTAATGTACCCGGCGAGATCGGATGCGAGAAAGAGCACCGCTCCCGCAATGTCTTCAGGGCGTCCGGGCCGGCCAAGGGAGACGCCGCCTAACATCGCGGCCTTGGCCTCCTCGGGCAAGGCGCTGGTCATGTCCGTCTCGATGAATCCTGGCGCAACCGCATTGACCAGGATGTTGCGGCTGGCGTACTCCCTGGCCACCGATTTGGTGAGCCCGATGAGTCCCGCCTTGCTGGCCGCGTAGTTGGCCTGTCCCTTGTTGCCCGTAATACCCACAACGCTCGTGATGTTGATGATCCGCCCGCTGCGCCGCTTCATCATCCCTTTGGTGACCGCCTTGATGGTGAAGTAGGCGCCCTTGAGATTGGCGGCCAGCACCGCATCCCACTCTTCCTCGCTCATGCGGAGGATGAGATTATCCCGCGTGAGCCCCGCATTGTTGACCAGGATGTCGATCGGTCCCAGGGCCTTCTCAGTCTCGGCAATGGCGGCCTCGACTTGCGAGCCAACTGTCACATCGCAGGCGAATCCCGCGGCACCGTTCCCCAGCTTCGTCGCGACCTCTTCCGCCTTCACGCGATCCCGCCCTACGATCGCCACCTTGGCGCCAGCCTTGTGTAGCGCGTGAGCGATGGCGAACCCGATTCCCCGGGTCGAGCCGGTGACGAATGCGGTCTTTCCTGTCAGGTCGATGGTCAAACTCACGCCTCCTGCAGGAATTTCTCGACCTCAGCCGCCGTACCCAGAGCCGTTGAGCTGGCACCCGGCACGATTCGCTTGAGCAGACCAGACAGCACGTTCCCCGGCCCGATTTCGATGAAGCGGGCACCCGGGACTGCTGCTCCTGCGGCCTGCATGCACTCCACCCATCGAACCGGCGCGGTCAGCTGCTCGGCGAGGAGTCGTCTGGCATCGGTGCCAGTCGTCACCGGACCCGCGGTAGCGTTGGCGAAGATTGGAACCCGCGGCTCCGCGAACGTGACCTGCTGCAGGGCCTGCTGCAGTCCCGGGACCGCCGGCTTCATCAGCGGTGAGTGAAACGCCCCGCTCACCTTGAGCGGTAAGACCCGCTTGGCTCCCCGGGTCTTGCAAGCCTCTCCCGCCTTCTCCACCGCTATCGGATCGCCCGAAATGACGGTCTGATCGGGAGCATTCAGGTTCGCGGGAACCGCCACCGCATCTGCGCTCGACGCCTCGCGACATGCGGCATCAACTTCGCTTGTAGCGAGGCCGAGCACCGCGCTCATCGCTCCCGGACGCTGGGTGCCGGCCTGGTACATCAGCTCACCCCGGCGGCGCACCAGCCGGGCTCCATTCTCCGCGCTGAGTGACCCAGCGGCCACATAGGCGCTGTACTCTCCCAGGCTGTGGCCCGCGGCAGCCTTCAGTGCCGGCGCCAGACGATCGGCAACCACGGCCCAGACCGCGGCGGAGTGGGCAAGGATCGCGGGCTGCGCGTTGTGGGTGAGAGTAAGCTCTTCCTCGGGTCCTTCCCACATCAGGCGCGAAAGCGGCGCTCCCAGCGTGTCATCAATCCGCTGGAAGACGTCGCGCGCGGCCGGGAAGCGCTCTGCCAGATCCTTTCCCATCCCGACCTTCTGCGCGCCCTGCCCGGGGCAGAGCAGAACGATCACCACCGGATGACCGCGCTGCCCCAGGTGAAACCGGCACCGAAGGCCACCAGCATCACCAGCATACCCGGCTTCAACCGGCCTTCCTCCTCGGCCTGTGCCAGAGCCAGCGGAATTGAGGCGGAGGACGTATTGCCGTAGCGGTCAACGTTGACCATCACCTTGCTCATCGGCAGTCCTGCGTGCTTCGCCGTCGCCTCGATGATCCGGATGTTGGCCTGGTGAGGAACCAGCAGATCGAGCTGCTCACCGGTGATCCCGGCGCGAGTAAGAGCCACGTCGCAGGCCTCGGCCATCTCGGTCACGGCGTGTTTGAAAACCTCGCGTCCGGCCATCTTCATGTAGTGGGACCGTTCCCGCACGACCTTCTCGCTGATCGGGTCAACTGTGCCGCCGCCGGGAATGTGGAGCAGCAGTTTGAGCCGGCCGTCGGAGCGGATGAAGGTCGAGAGGATGCCGCGATCGCCGCCGGAGACGCCCTGCACCACCGCGGCTCCCGCCCCGTCGCCAAACAAGATCGCGGTTGAGCGATCCTGCGAATCGGTGATACTGGTGAGCTTCTCGCCGCCGATCACCAGGATCCGTTCTCCCTGGCCCGTCGCTATCAGTCCCTCCGCGATTGTCAGACCGTAGACGAACCCGGAACAGGCTGCGGCGATGTCGAAGGTGGCGGCGCGCTCGGCTCCCAACAGAGCCTGAATCTGGCAGGCAGTGGAGGGCAAGGGACTGTCCGGGGTCGCGGTCGCGACGATGATGCCGTCCAACTCGGATGCCGTGGTCCCGGCTCGGCACAGCGCCTTCACCGCGGCATCCCTGCCCATGGTGGAGACGGTCTCGTCCGGCCGCGCGAAGCGACGCTCCCGGATCCCGGTGCGCTCCACGATCCACTGATCGGAAGTGTCCAGCGTCTTCTCGAAGTCGGCGTTGGTGACGATCCGTTCGGGGATAGAGACGCCGAGTCCGGCGATGTAGGCAATGGGACGCTGGATCATGCGGTGTTGGCCGCTTCCCGCCGCGCGAACTCGACGCCGATCCGACCACTCAGGTCGTGTTCCACGGCCGTGACGGCTACCCGCACGGCGTTCTTGAACGCGTTGGGACTCGAGCTGCCGTGACAGATGATGGAGACACCCTTTACCCCGAGAAGCGGTGCTCCGCCGTATTCCGAATAGTCGAGGTGCCGGAAGACTTCCCGAATATCCTTCCGTTCCAGAACGTCGGGCGCCTTCTTCCGCACCAGGCTCAGGATGAGCCGGGCGACAGATTCATAGAACTTGAGGACGATATTCCCTACAAACCCATCGCAGACGACTACATCGAGCTGGCCCAGCTTGCTGTGTCCCGCGATGATGTCTCGGCCCTCGATATTGCCGATGTAATTCAGGTTCGGCGCCTGCTTGAGGAGCTGGTGCGCTTCCTTGGCGGTCGCGTTCCCCTTCTCCTCTTCTTCTCCGATGTTAAGCAATCCAACCTTGGGAGACGGTCGGCCCAGCACGTCGCGGGTGTAGACCGTTCCAAGGTAGGCGAACCCCAGAAGCTCCCGGGAAGTGCAGTCCACATTCGCCCCACCATCGACGACGAGACACGGCACATCTGAAGTCGGGAAGAGCGTCCCGACGGTAGCGCGTTCGACGCCGTCGTGAAGCCCGAGCAGGATGGTGGACGCGGCGAGAACCGCGCCGGTGTTGCCGGCGGAGATGAACGCGTCGGCCTCACCGACCTTTAACAGGCCGAGGCCGACCGAGATGCTGGATTGGGGCTTCTTGCGGACCGCCGAGAGCGGTTTCTCGTCCATCGCGATGACGTCGGGGGCGTGACAGACGCCGAGACGGCTCCGGTCTGCCTCCGGGTGTCGGGCGAGCTCGGCCTCAATGACGTCCGCCTTGCCAACCAGCACGATCCGGAGGGTCGCCGGCAACGTCGTCAGGGCCAGGATCGCCCCTTCGATCTCGGCCTGCGGGGCGTGATCGCCCCCCATGGCGTCGAGAGCGATGCGAATCACCCTCAGGCGTCCTCGACCTCGACCATCTTCTTGCCGCGGTAATACCCGCAGGTGCCGCAGACGCGGTGCGGGATTTTGGGCGAGCCGCAGCGGGGGCAGGCCTGGTGCGCTATCACTGCGGCCTTGTGATGACCGCGACGAAGCCGCTTGCGAGACTTGGAGAGTTTTCGCTTGGGAACAGCCATCCGATCCTCAGTTCGTTTCGGCCGAGACAGTGCACGAGCACGGTCCGGCGTTCAGGTCGGCTCCGCACCGGCTGCAGAGCCCGGCGCAGTCCTCCCGGCACAGCGGGAACCCGGTGGACGAGAGCGCCAGCTCCTCGCGCACCGCGTGGCGAACATCCACTCGGGACACTGGCTGGTCCAAGGGATAAACGCTGGGGTCGTCCGCGGCGTCCGGGTTGGCGCTGAAAAGCGCATCCACGTCCGTGGCGAACGGATAGGTGATCTCCGTGAGACAACGCCGGCAGGCCCCGCGAAAGCGACCGGTTAGCGTGGCGTGCCAGAAAAACTCGGCCTGCCCAGTCTCCTGTAGACGGCCTCGCACTTCGACCGGCCCATCCAGCTCGAGCCCTAACCCTTCAAAGGCCGGATCGGCGGGCTCAAGCCGCCCCACAGTCTCCACCGGCCCCTTATGAAGGTCCCTCAGGTCGATCACCAACATAGCCGCGAATGTTAGTCAGGACAACGACTTGGGTCAAGTTGCCCGACTCTGGTTTGGCCTATCTCCAGAGGCCGGCGAGCTCCCCTTCCGGGAAGAAGAAACCCACCTCCCGTGCCGCATTCTCGTCGCTGTCCGACCCATGCACCGCGTTCCGACCCTTGGACTCGGCATACAGCTTCCGGATGGTCCCGGGTGCTGCATCGGCCGGGTCCGTGGCTCCAATCACCTTCCGGAAATGGGCCACGGCATCCGCTCGTTCCAGCGCCATCGGAAGGCAGGGCCCGCTGGTCATGAAGGCGACAAGATCGTCGTAGAATGGCCGGCCTTTATGTACCTCGTAGAAGGCTCCCGCCTGGGCGGTGGTCAGCCGAACCAGCCGAGCAGCGCGAAGGACGAAGCCTTCCTTCTGGAGGTGAGCGATGATGAGGCCGGTCTTCCCGGTCTCAACCGCGTCGGGTTTCACGATGCCAAGGGTGATGTTGCCTGCCACTCTGCCTCCGTTGGTGTAGTTCCCAGTGCTATGACTCACGCTTGACACTGCCAATCACCTTCCGAACCAGGTCGCTGCGAACCAGGATGCCGACCAGTGCCCCTTCCTTCACCACGGGGATCCGGTCGAGATCCTTGTGGGCCATCAGGGCGGCGGCTTCGGCGACAGTCTGATGCTCGTCAACGCAGATGACATTGCGTCGCATGGCCTCGCGAACCGGTAACTCCCGTGGATCTGCGATTACTCGACCTGCCGCCTTCCGCACCGCCATCACCTTGCCGGTGGTCAACTGCTGGATGTAAGACGGCACCAGGTAATCGAGCAGCTCCGCCTGGGAAACGACTCCCAGGACCTCATTGCGTTGGCCCACCACCGGCAGCGTCTCGAGACTGCGCCGAACCATCAGCGCGGCGGCATCGCCGAGAGAGGTCTCGGGCGCGATGCTGATCACCGGCGCCATGATGTCGCCCACCCGAAGCGGACCTTCGATGATCAGGTCACGCAACGCGGGAACGGCAAGCACCTCTTCCGGGCTGGTCGCGGCGAAGATGGCCCTTCTTGAATCGGGATCGGCCAGCACCCGGGCAAACGCCGCGACCGTTTGCAGGTACGCGGCGGCCTCTTTCACCGGTGCCACTACCAGCAGCACTCCGCGCGCCCTGCGTCTGGCCTTGGGCGAACGGGGAATCGGCTTCGGCGCGATTCCCAGCGCAACCACCACACTCGAGACGGCGTCGGTCCTGAAGTGCGGAAGGAAGAAATCCGCGCCCACCGTGAGCGTGTCTTCGGGGGAGGCCTCCGCAATTATGCTTTCGAGCAGCGTAGTGTCCGTCACACTACCGTCGGCGGCGCACGCGGCCACCAGCTTCATGACCGCCTCGGGGAGGTTACGCGCCTCGAGCGGAACAAGGACGCGGCGGGAACTCAGCAGCCCGGCAGCAGTCACATCTGTTTTCGGAGGAGCGCGATCACGTCCGCGGGTCGGCGCATGACCCCGATTCCAGCCGCCTCGAATGCCGCCATCTTCTCTTCCGCCGTGCCCGACGAGCCGGAGATGATCGCCCCGGCATGGCCCATGCGACGTCCCTTCGGCGCGGTCTGGCCCGCGATGAATCCGACCACCGGCTTAGTGACATACTCCTTCACGAAGGCGGCGGCGTTCTGCTCGTCGGTTCCGCCGATCTCGCCCAGCATGACGATGGCATCGGTTGCCGGGTCGTCCTGAAAGCCCCGCAGGCAGTCGATGAAATTGGTACCGATCAGCGGATCGCCGCCGATTCCGACGCAGCTACTCTGGCCCAGACCGTTGCGGGTGAGTTGGTGCACCACCTCGTAGGTGAGGGTCCCGCTTCGGGAGACCAGCCCCACCCGGCCAGGAATACAGATGTTCCCGGGAATGATTCCGATCTTGCACGCCCCTGGGGTAATCAGCCCGGGGCAGTTCGGACCAATCAGACGAGCACCCCGCTCCCTCACGTAGGGCATGACCTTGGTGAGATCCAGGACGGGCACGCCTTCGGTGATGCACACGATGAGGGAGATACCAGCGTCGGCGGCCTCGAAGATCGCTCCGGCCGCGCCCATTGGAGGCACGTAGATCACCGAGGCATTCGCCTCGGTCGCCCGAACCGCCTCGGCGACGGTATTGAAGATTGGAACCCCGGGGGCGAAGGTCTGACCTCCCTTCCCCGGAGTGACCCCGGCGACGAGCCGGGTGCCATACTCGAGCATTTGCCTGGCGTGAAAGGAGCCGTCCCGGCCGGTGATGCCCTGGACGATGAGGCGGGTATTCCCATCGGCGAAGATGCTCATGCCGCCCCCTTTGCCACTTCAACCACTTTCTGAACCGCTTCATCCATGTCGTTAAGGGCCTGCATCCCTGCGGCCTTCAGGATCCGAACGGCTTCTTCTTCATTGGTGCCGGTGAGCCTGATGACGAGAGGCACGTTCACCTTGAACTGCTTCATCGCCGTGAGGATGCCATTCGCGACGTCATCGGTGCGAGTAATCCCGCCGAAGATGTTAAAGAGGATTGCCTTCACCTCGGGGTCGCCGGTGATGATCTTGAGGGCGTTGACCACCTTCTCCGGATTCGAGCTGCCGCCGATGTCGAGGAAGTTGGCCGGCTGGCCGCCGTAGTATTTGACCAAGTCCATGGTGGCCATCGCGAGACCCGCCCCGTTCACGACACAGCCGACGTTCCCGCTCAGCTTGATGAAGGTCAGGTTCGCTTTCCGCGCCGTGACCTCGCTCGGCTCCTCGGCGGTCTCGTCCCGCAATTGGGCGAGGTCCGGCCGGCGGTCGAGCTCGTTGTCGTCGATGATCACCTTGGCGTCGAGGGCAAGCACCTTCCCGTCAGGAGTGCTCACCAGAGGATTGATCTCCGTCAGGGTGCACCCATTGGAGATGAAAATCTGGTAGAGCTGCTCGAGTATCTTCGCCGTAGCGCGTACTTGAGTGATGTCGCTGAAGAGCGTGAAGGCGAGAGTCAGGGCCTGGTGCGGGAGGAGACCGTAACGCGGGTCCACCGCCAGCCGGGTGATCTTCTCGGGAGTCGTCGCAGCGACTTCTTCGATGTCGATGCCGCCGGCGGCACTCACCATGAAGACAGGCCGTTGCGTTGCGCGGTCGAGGATCAATCCCGCGTAGGCTTCGGTCGCAATGTCGGCGGCAGGGACCACCAGGACCTTCTGAACCGTGAGTCCCTTGATCTGCATTCCAAGAATCTTCTTTGCCGCTTCGGCTGCTTCTTTCGGCGTGGAGGCCAGCTTTACCCCGCCCGCCTTGCCCCGGCCGCCGACGTGGACCTGAGCTTTGACTACGACCTGTCCGTTCAGCCGTCGGGCAATCGCCTCCGCCTCGGCGGGCGTCGCAGCGACGTCGCCGTCGGGCATCGGTATTCCGCCGGCGCGAAATAGTGCCCGGCCCTGGTACTCGTGGAGGTTCACAGAGACCTCGTCAAAGGAAAGCGATCTGAAGCCTGGTCCGGCGGATTGGCAGGGCCGGCGCGGGCGGGAAACTAGCCTTCGGTCAGTGTGGTAACAAGTTCAGAACTGCTGACGATTCTCTTTGGCGTTGAGGATCCGGCGAAGCGCATCGAATGCGCGGCCGAACGCGGCCATATCGCCCCGTTTCAGCGCGGAATCGGCTGCAGCCATGAGGCGACGGGCCTCCTCGAGACGGTTGGCATGTCCCGCGGCGGCTACGAGCGGTGCGGTGATGCCGAACATGTTCTGCCAGGCCTCGAACAGGTCGTGGCCTGCCCCGCCCCGCCCCTGGCTCGCGATGCTGACCCAGACCAATGCGGGCGTCTCACCCGAATTCCAGGCCACGTGCGGCTGATACGCCCCGAGTCCCGCGGGACCCAGCCAATATCGCACCGGTGCTGCCTGCAATTGGCCCCCGGCACCGAGTACCGAGTCGCGGATCTGTTCGTAGGTGGGGAAGCGGCCCCAGCGGCTTTCCAGCATTTGCGGAGACGGCAGTGTGCTGGAGCTGTCAAACCGAACCAGTTTGAGCGATTCCCACCCATCGACCATCCGCGCCTGCAGCAGAGATGCGACTGCACGTTCCCCTTCGCTCTCAAAGACGACGAGAGACTGTAGACCGGAGGTATCCGGCTCCCATACCGATTCGGGGACCGGGTTCCCGCCGCCCATCGAATCGGGGCGTGCGACCATTCTTCCGATTCCCCAGTCCTGTCCCTCCATCACCCTTCCCTGTACCTGAAGGAGCTCGGCTGGGTAGGGGACGACCCTACCGATCTCGGGTGGAATCGAGTTGGCCGGCAACACCACGCCGCCGGCGATATCGAGCCAGGCCTCCGCGACCTTGTCGGCGGTATGCCGCAGATAAATGTGGGTCTCTCCCGATTCTGCTTCGATGACACCGACGAAGTCGGCGCGAAGGGTGCCGATTCGCTGACCCCGCCAGTGCACCCGGCTCGCGATCGGGAAGGTCTGTGAAGCGATGTACCCGTCGGAGATCCAGACCAGACTGCCGTTCACAATGCGGGGGACCGCAACACTCCATGAAGCGAACGGCGCGAGCCGGTCGAGCCGCGCGGCGGGGGTCAGATACCAGCGAGCCCGCGCGTCAGTCTCGACCTTGCCGAGCAGGCTACTGGATTGCAGCGCCCAAGCGAGCACGACCCGGCGAAGCGCGCCTCCGACCCGAACACCTGCGGACGCGGTATCCAGGACGACATTCGGAGCGCCGGGCCATACGGCGCTCCGGCTGAGGCGAAGCCGGGTGGCCGGCTGGGTCGAGGGAATGCTGTCGCCGCCCGGATAGTAGAGCGGCTTTCCATCATCGCTGGTCTGGTCATCGGCGATTGCCGTAATACTCGACCCCTGTTCGCCAGCTCCCCGAACAATGAGCCAGACCGGTCGGGGGCGGCGCAGAACGGGGAGCACGGCACGGTCGGCACCGAGAACTTCTCCCGAGTCGGACGCTGGAAGCCGGGTGACGATCGAAGCCGACCAGAGCGTCGGCGGATTCGGCAGGCGAGGAGCCGCATCCGGACGATCGCTGGTCGAGTCGCGCAAGCCGGTGAGACCGTAGGCCAGCGCCTCGAGCCGGCGCCGATCCATCTGGTCAACCGGCGAGGGGCGAGCGCCGGCCAGCAACGCCGGGAAAACATGGTGCCCGACCAGCGACACAGTGATAAGGACACCCCAGCCAGCGGCCATCAGCACGTGATTGGCGCGCCAGGCCCAGACCAGCGAGAGTGCCGCGGTCATGAGCGCCACACCCGCCAGGATCTGGGTGGTTATCCGCTGATAATTGAAGAGGCCCAGCTGAGTGCCGCCCCCGATTCCAGAGACCAGCTCGTACGGCTCGAGCAGATATCCCCAGACGAGACACAGCGCTAACGCCGCCAGCAGCATGCCGAGGTGAACCCGGGCATGACTATTCAGGGCGAGGTGGCTGTCGGTCCACCGCACGGCCCCGATCACGATATAGAGGGTGAGCACTCCTCCCAGGCCCAGGAGCACGAGGAGTAATGCGTGCCCGTGCAACGATCGCCAGAGAGGAAGCTGGGCGAGGTACAATCCGAGATCGTGACCGAGCAGCGGCTCGGTTTCTCCGTAGCGCACGCCAGTCCAGGCCAGCGCCAGCGTCGCAGTCCAATCGCTCAGTCCTCTCCCGACGATGAAACCCAGCAAGGCTCCACTCGCGACACCGCCGAATATCAGGACTCGGGTATTGAGGGCCTCACGAATCTCGAGATTGGCAAGCTGCCGGGGGACCTGAACCGATCCGATGGCGCGGAAGACGATCAGCAGGTGGCCAATGAACCAGGCACAGGCGATCAGGACGCCGCCCGCCTCGAGGGTAAAGCGAAGAAGATTCCAGTCCATCACGAAGCGGGAAGCCTCGGGCGAGACCAGCTCGGCCCACCACCGATCGGCGAAGAGTGCGGCTCCCCAGCGTCCCACGAAGAGCAGGATGACGAGCGCCGAGAGGCTCAGCGCGATCGTGACCCCGCGGCGGCTCATACCCTTCCTGCCAGCCAGCCCAGGACCTCGGCCTGGTATTCGTCGCGGGAGGCCGCGTCGCTGGCTTCGAACCGGAGCACCAGGACGGGTTGGGTATTGGAGGCGCGGATGAGTCCCCAGCCCTTGGGGAAGGTCATGCGGACACCATCGATGTTGTTGACCGGATAGCGGGCCCCGAACCATTCGACCGCGGCCTTTACCACGTCGAACTTGGTCTCATCCGGGCAGTCCACCCGGATCTCGGGAGTCGCAAAGGTCCTGGGAATATCGGCCAGCAACCGGCTGAGCCCACCCGGTTCGGCAGACACGATCTCGAGCAGGCGCGCCGCAGCGAAGAGCGCATCGTCGAACCCGAAGTAGTCTCCGCCGAAGAACATGTGGCCGCTCATCTCGCCGGCGAGCGGAGCGTCAAGCTCCTTCATCCGCGCCTTGATGAGCGAATGACCGGTCTTCCAGAGCTCGGGCCGGGCCCCTGCTTTCTTCAGCATCTGAGGAAGCACCTCGGAGCACTTTACATCGAAGATGACCGGTACGCCCACCCCAAACCTGCGAACCGCGTCGCGGCCATAGAGCACGAGCAGCTGATCCCCATAGATGATCTGGCCCGAGTCATCCACGGCGCCGATGCGGTCGGCATCACCGTCGAACGCGATTCCCAGCTCGGCGCCGGTTCGGCGAACCGCGGCTTGAAGATCGGCGAGATTCTCCGGAACCGTGGGATCCGGGTGGTGATTGGGGAAGGTTCCGTCGGATTCACAGAAGAGCGGCGTCACCTCGGCGCCGAGAGTTCTCAGGGTCGACACCGCAATCAGGCTGCCGACTCCGTTGCCACAATCCACCACGACATGCACCGGACGTTTGAGCCGGTTGCGCTCGACGATAGCCTCACGGTAGGAGGAGAGGACCGAGGTGTCGTGTCGCTCGCTGCCCCGCTCCGTCCGCCAGGTCTCGCCAGAAATGATGTCGTAGAGCGCGCCGATACCGTCGCCGTGCAGCGACTCTCCGGCGAGCACCATCTTGAAGCCGTTGAACTCGGGGGGATTGTGGGACCCGGTGACCTGGAGTCCGCCGTCGGTCTTCAGAGCATGAACCGCGAAGTAGAGCGCCGGCGTGGGCAACATTCCCACATCGACGGCGGTCGCCCCCGTCTGGGCAATTCCGGAACGGACCGCGGCAGCGAGACTCTCGCCTGAAGGACGATTGTCCCGGCCCACCGCGAGAACGGGGGAACGTCCCAGGCGATCCCAGGCCGCGGTGGCATACGCGCGCCCAAGGGCGAGGGCAAAGTCGGAGGTCAGTTCCTTATCGACCAACCCCCTGATGTCGTATTGGCGGAAAATGGAGCGTGGGGCCTGCACGCCCGCTCCTAGCGGCCGGCTACCGCGGAGGCAGCGCCATTCAACAGCGACGCCGCACTGGCTCCCGCGGCGTTGAGGAGTTCGGTGGGCCAGACTCCGAACACGAGCGTCGCGATGATGGCGATCGTGACCGTGGCTGCGGCGGCGGGTGCAAGCTTCACCGAGTAGTAGACGAGTGGTGCCCGGGCGGGACGCATGTACATCGCCATGATCACCGGAAGGTAGTATCCCGCCGATACCACCGTGGTCAGGACCAGCACAACCGCGAGCGCGGCGTTCTTCTCTGCGATCACGGCGGAGAGGATGTACCACTTGCCGATGAACCCAAGGGTTCCGGGGAAGCCCAGCAGGGAGAGCATGCAGACCGCGAGGCCGAAGGCAAGCCAGGGACGACTCTGTGCCAGCCCGGAGATCTCGGCCAGTGTAACGTCTCGCTCTCCACCGGTGCCCAGGGCGCTCAGGATCCCGAACGCGGCGAACGTGGTGACGCCGTAGGCGATGAGATAGAGCAACAATGATGCGGTCCCGAGGGGGCTCCCGGGCCAGAGTGCGACCAGGAGATACCCGGCGTGGGCGACCGAGCTGTACGCCAGCAGCCGCTTGAGCGATGTCTGGTTGAGTGCCACCAGATTACCCAAAACCATCGTCACCACGGCGAGCACCCAGATCACCGGCCGCCATTGAGGCGCGGCCTGAGGGAAGCAGGACAGCAGCACGCGGGCGAACGCGACGAACGCCGCCGCCTTGACTCCCGTCGCCATGAAACCGGTGACCGGAGTAGGCGCTCCCTCGTAAACGTCCGGAGTCCACATGTGGAACTGGACCGCTGCCACCTTGAAGCCGAACCCGATCAGGAGCAGGCCCATCCCGAGCAGACCCATCACCGGGATCGGGCGATCGGCGAACTGAGCCCCGATCAGCGCCAGATTGGTGCTGCCGGTGGAGCCGTACAGCAAGGCGATCCCGTAGAGCAGGAACCCGGACGCGAAGGCGCCGATGAGGAAGTATTTGAGGCCGGCTTCGGATGAGGCAGGGCTCCTCCGGTCATAGCCGGCGAGCACGTAGACCGCCATGGACATCGTCTCCAACGCGAGGAAGAAGACGATGAGGTCCTGCGAGGCGGTCATGAACATCAGGCCGACGGTCCCGAGCAGCAGCAGCACGTGGTATTCGGGAGCGGTGATTCCCTCGCGCTCCAGGTAGCCGATCGAGAGCAGCGTGCTGGCGAGAGCGAGCACGAGCACCAAGGCCGACGACAGATAGCGGAATCCGTCCATGGCGATCATGAACGGCAGGCCTTCGCTCTCGAACTGCTGCATGGCCAGCCACGCCAGCGCCGCCCCGGTCAGGATCAGGGAGGCGACGCTGAGCCAGCCGGCGAGACGGCTGTCCGCCGCGGTCTTGTGGCGCCAGCTCACGACCAACAGCACCAGCATCGCGCAGATCGAGAGTACGATCTCCGGGGTGAGGGAGATCGTTATCCCGAGCGGTGAGGCGAGATCGAGCACCGGGTTCATCGATCGCGCTCCGCGCGGATCTCTTCCCTTGGTGCGGAGTAGCGGTCCCTGCCCGGCTGAGTCAGCTCAACGTAGCGCTTCGAGGCAGCCTCCATGCGGCTCAATACCGGCTTGGGATAGAGGCCGAGCCACACCATGCCGAAGATCAGGGGGAGCATCACCAACAGCTCCCGCGGAGTCAGGTCGGACAGGTGCTCGTTGGCGGGATTATCCAGCTTGTTGAAGAAGATCCGCTGCACCGCGGGCAGCAGATACATCGCGGCGAAGATCACTCCGGTCGTGGCAAGGCCGGTCGCCAGGGGATGGCGGGCGAAGCTGCCGAGCAGCACCAGGAACTCGCCCACGAAGCCGTTCAGGCCGGGGAGTCCGATCGAGGCGAGTGAGGTTACGACGAAGATGAGGCTCAGCACCGGCACCACACGGGCCAGGCCACCGTAGGCGGCGATCTCTCTCGTGTGGCGCCGCTCGTACAGCATGCCGATCAGGAAGAACAGCGCGCCGGTGGAGAGGCCGTGACCGATCATGATCATCAGCGCACCCTGCACGCTCTGGAGCGAACCGGCCCAGATGCCGAGCATCACGAATCCGAGGTGGCTCACTGAGGAATAGGCCACGAGCTTCTTCACATCCGGCTGCACCATGGCGACGAGGGCGCCATAGATGATGCCTACCACCGCCGAGACCAGCACGATCGTCGTGACGACGGGGCTCAGTGCCACCTCGGGGAAGAAGGGCACGGCAAACCGAAGGAAGCCGTAGGTCCCCATCTTGAGGAGGATGCTGGCCAGGATCACGCTGCCCGCGGTGGGCGCCTCAACGTGAGCGTCGGGGAGCCAGGTGTGGAACGGGAACATCGGCACTTTGATCGCGAAGGCCAGGAAGAAGGCCGCGAAGAGCCAGGGAGCCAGGGTTCCCAGCTGTGGCGCGTGCTCCAGCAGGTCGGCGTAGGCGAACGAAACCGTTCCGGTGCTCTCGGCCACCTTCCATACCATGACCAGGATCGCCACGAGCATGAGGAGCGAGCCGAGGAAGGTGTAGATGAAGAATTTGATGGCCGCGTAGAGTCGGTTCTTCCCGCCCCAGACCCCGATGATGAAGTACATCGGGATCAGCATCACTTCCCAGAAGACGTAGAAAACGAAGAGATCGAGCGCGAGAAATACCCCGAGCATGCCCGTCGTCAGGGTGAGCATGAGAGCGTAGTATCCCCGCTCTCGTTCGGTGATGTATTTCCAACTTCCGAGCACTGCCAGCGGCATGAGCCCGGTAGAAAGCAGGACCATGAAGAGTGAAATGCCGTCGAGGCCGACCCGGTAGTTGATTCCCCATTGCGGGAGCCAAGGCGCCACGACTCCGAACTGGATCGCGCCTGAGGTCGGATCGAAGGCCCACCAGAGTCCAGCGGAGAGCAGGAATTCCAGAATGGTGACCACGAGGGCGATGTGCTTGGCGCTCCTGGACGGCGCCAGCAGCACCGGCAGCACGCCAACCAGCGGCAGCACCAGCAGCGCGGTCAGGATCCAGGTCTGGTAGTTCAGTCCGAACAGGAAGTCTTGCATGGCCCGCGAGTTGAAGGTTCTGTCTCTACCACACCAGCCGGCCCAACACGTACAGCGCTCCGACCACAAACACGGCCACGTAGACGCCCACCTGGCCAGTCTGCAGTCGGCCGCCAAGCCAGCCCAGTGCTCGCATCAGGCCGGCGGATCCATTCACCGCGGCACCATCGATCAGGCCCTGGTCCACCTTCCGCCACAGGCCGACTCGAGAGATCGTCATCAATGGGCGAACGATGATCGCATCGTAGACCTCGTCGATGTAGTACTTGTGGTAGAGCACCTTCCAGAATCCCTGGTCCGGTGCCGCCTCGTGGGCCGGGACGATGGCGCGGCCGAGGGTGCTTCGATAACCCCAGACCAATCCGATGATGGCAATGGCTATGGCGATACCGATGAGGGTCATCTCGGTCGAGCCATGAGGCAACACGGGCTCGCCCACGAGCTGGGTTGCCTTGCTGGTGACCGGTTCGAGCCAGTGGTGCAGCAGCTCGGTCGGACCCAGCGCCCTGGCGAACTCGGGAAGATTGAGCCAGCCCCCGGCCAGGCTGAGCAGTCCCAGGATCACCAGGGGCCCGGTCATGATCCAAGGCGCCTCGTGCAGGTGTTCCTTCTCTTTGGTACCGGTCCGATTCTCCCCGTGGAAGGTCATCGCCATGAGCCGCGCCATGTAGAACGCGGTGATCAAGGCGGCCGTCGCCCCCATCGCCCAGAAGACCCGGAAAATCGGCTCGTGCTCGCCGCGGCCAAAGGCGAAGGCCAGGATTTCATCTTTGGAGAAGAAACCGGCGAAGGGAGGAATCCCGGCAATCGCGAGGGTCGCGATCCACATCAGCACCCAGGTCACCGGGAGATGGTGGCGCAGGCCACCCATGTTGCGCATGTCCTGCGCGTCCTCGTGTGAGTGGGTGGCGTGATACGCGTGGTGCATCGCGTGGATCACGCTTCCCGAACCGAGGAAGAGCAGTGCCTTGAAGAAGGCGTGGGTGGCGAGGTGGAAGATGCCGGCGGTGATGGCGCCGGTCCCCACCCCCAGGAACATGTAGCCGAGCTGGGACACGGTTGAGTAGGCCAGCACGCGCTTGATGTCGTACTGGCGGAGACCGATCGTGGCGGCGAAGAGCGCCGTGAGCGCGCCGACGCCGGCGACGACGGTCTGGCTTACCGGCGCCAGCGCGAACAGCACATTGGCCCGTGCGACGAGATACACGCCAGCGGTCACCATCGTGGCGGCGTGGATCAGGGCGGAGACCGGCGTGGGACCGGCCATCGCGTCGGGCAACCATGTATAGAGCGGGATCTGGGCCGACTTGCCGGTGCAGCCGAGGAAGAGGAACAAGGTGATCGCGGTTACCAGCGCGCTGCCCGCGGGCAGGACCTCGCCCGCACGGCTGAACACGTCGGTGAAGTTCAGGCTCCCGAACGCCTGCCATATCAGGAACATGGCGATCAGGAAGCCGAAGTCCCCGATCCGGTTCACGATGAAGGCCTTCTTGCCCGCATCTGCATTGGCCTTTTCGGAGAACCAGAACCCGATGAGGAGGTAGGAGCAGAGGCCGACCCCTTCCCACCCGATGAACATCATCGGGAAGCTGGCGCCCAGCACCAACACCAGCATGAATGCGACAAACAGGTTGAGGTACGCGAAGTACCTCGGGTAGCCGTCGTCCGCCTTCATGTACCCGATGCTGAAGAGGTGGATCAGGCTTCCCACGCCTGTCACCACGAGCAGCATCACCATCGACAGATGATCGAGCAGGAAAGAGAAGTCGACCTTCAAGTCGCCGACCGGGAGCCAGCTCCAGAAGGTGATGATCGGCGAGGCTTCGGGGTCGGCCTGCCATGCCGGCGCCAGTTGCCGGAAGGCGACGAGGGCGGTGGCGAATGCGCCGAGGAGTACCCCGGCACCAATGATGGAGACCGCCGCCTTGGCTCGAGGCTGCCAGAGGGAGAGCGCTCCGTTGAGCAGGAACCCCAGGAGCGGCAGCCCCAGGATCAGGCCGACCAGGAGGTTCAGATTTTCCGGCAGCGCCGTCTCCGGCCCCTGCCCAAGAACGACAAGATCCAGGTGCATCAGCCCCTGAGCAGGTTGACGTTTCCGAGATCCACCGAGCGGTGGTGCCGGAACATGGCGATGATGATCGCGAGCCCTACCGCGGCCTCCGCGGCGGCGACCGTCATGACGAAGAAGACGATGACCTGGCCGCCCAGACCGTGGGCCTGCGCCAGAGCGATGAAACTCAGGTTCACGGCATTGAGCATGAGCTCGATGCACATGAACAACACGATCGCGTTACGCCGAAGCAGCACCCCGGCGACACCGATGGTGAAGAGAATGGCCGAAAGGCCCAGCGCCTGACCGAGCAGCATCAGACCCTCCGTTTAGCCAGCACGACGGCGCCGACGATCGCGGTGAGCAGGAGTACCGAGGTGAGCTCGAACGGGATCAGATAAGTCTGGAACAGAGGAGCCGCGATTGCCCCGGTAACCCCCTGCGTCTGAACGGCGGCGGCAGCGGTCTTCCCCGCGTCGAATACCATCGAGGGATCGGCCAGCCGGCTCGAACCGGTGTACTCCAGTGCCAGCCGTTCCGCACTGTAGTGGGGCAACGCGGCCAACTCGGCCAGCAGCAGGACGACGACTCCGGCGGCCAGGATCCAGACCGGCCAGCGCTTGAGGTCGGATTCCCCGCGGCCGAGGTTCAGCAGCATGATGACGAAGAGGAAGAGCACCATGACCGCGCCGGCGTACACCAGGACCTGGATGATCCCGATGAACTGGGCATTGAGCAGCACGTAGATGCCCGCCAGGCAAAGCATGGTGGAGATCAGCCAGAAGGCGGAAGCGATCGGATTGCGCTGGGTTACGCAGAGGAGCGCCGATAGCACCGCCACCGTGGCGAACAGGTAGAAGACCGCCTCGGTCATCTATTCACCCTTGGGATCGGTGGGATCCCACAGCGTCGAGACGCTGTGTGTCTGGGAAGAGAGCCGCTCGAGGTCGTACACGAAACGATCCCGGCTGTATTCGGAATTCTCGAAATGCACCCCGACGTGAATGGCCTCCTCCGGGCAGACTTCCTGGCAATACCCGCAAAAAATGCAGCGGAACTCGTCGATCTCGTAGATCAGCGGGTACCGGTTCCCCTCCTCGTCCTCGCCGGGCACCAGCTTGATGCAATTGGCCGGGCAAATCTGGGGACAGAGTCCGCACGCGACGCACTTCGACCGGCCTTGCTCATCGGTGAGCATCCGGTGAGTGCCGCGCCAGCGCGGGGAAATCGTGTAGTCCGTGGTGCTCTTCGCCTCCGGGTACTCCATCGTCACCTTGGGCTCGAAGAGCTTCCTGAATGTGAGCCCCATGCCCTTGAGCGCCGCCCGGACGTAGCTGACCTCGGCTTCCGGGCGCTTCAGCACCTTCACCCCGATCGTCATGCCGCCTCCTCCACACCCGCGTTTACCCGGGGAGCTGGGGCCCGACGCGCCGCCGAGCCGCTGACCAGGCGCCCGCGGTCGAGCACCAGGAAAACCAGGAACATGAGGGGAAGATTGAGCAGGAAGAGCACACCCATCTTGACGGTCGGGGAGCTACCGCTCAACAAGGTATCCACGCCGTAGATCCCGAGACCCACGAGCATCACATAGGCGAGGCCGATCGGCATCAGTACCTTCCAGCCCAGCGACATCAGCTGGTCGTAGCGGAACCGGGGCAGCGTCCACCGGACCCAGATGAAGACGAAGAGGAAGAAGAAGGTCTTGAGGAACATCACGACGCCGGTGGCCAGCGTCTGGAGCAGGCCGCCGGCTTCATCCCAGTGTCCCGGGAGATCCCAGCCGCCGAAGAAGAGCACCACCATCATCGCGGAGGCGGTGATCATGTTGGCATACTCGGCGATGAAGAAGAGCGAGAATTTCATCGCACTGTATTCGGTGTGATATCCCGCGACCAGCTCGGACTCGGCCTCGGGCAGATCGAACGGGACCCGGTTGGTCTCCGCGAAGGCCGACACCATGAACATGAAGAAGGAAAGGAAGAGCGGGAGCACGAACCAGAGTCCTGCCTGCTGCCGTGCGATGATTTCGTGGAACGAGACGTTCCCGGTGATCAAGACCACCGGGATCAGGCTCAGGCTCATCGCGACTTCGTAGGAGACCATCTGAGCGCTGGCCCGGAGCCCGCCGAGCAGGCTGTACTTGTTATTGGAGGACCATCCGGCCAGAGCGATGCCATATACCCCCATCGATCCGAAGGCGATGACGAACAGGAATCCGATGGGAAGATCTGCTACCGCAATCGGCATGAGTCCGTGATGGACAAAGCGGCCGATCAGGGGAAGCGAGAAGTCGAAGTCGACCGGCAGCGGTGCGGCCCAGGGCAGGACCAGCGACATCATCGTCGCGGGAATCAGGGATAGTGCCGGCGCCAGCACGAACAGAATCTTGTTCGAGTCGGCGGGGAACGTTTCTTCTTTGAGAATGTTCTTGAGCCCGTCGGCGAGGGGCTGGAACCATCCGTTGGGTCCCACCCGGTTGGGGCCCAGGCGGTACTGCATCCACGCGCAGACCTTGCGTTCCACCAGGGTCAGGTATGCCACGCTGATCAGGGTAATGGTGAAGATGGCAAGCAGCTTCACCACTGTGAGGAGCAGGAATCCCTTCATTTCGGGAGTCATGAGGTGGCTCCCGCCGCTACCGGCTTCTCAGCGACCCGGCCGGTGAAGCCGAGTCCGGCGAAGGTGAGCCCATTCAGGGCAGGCACGCTCGCCGCGATCAGGTCAAACGCAGCCGACACACCAGAGGGAGCCGGCTTTCCCGATATCAGCGCAAGAGCCGATGCCGCAACCCACCAGGCCGGTTGCGCCATACCGGGGCTCGATTTGGCCTGGTCATAGCGCTGAACCCGGCGGTCGCGGTTCACGAAGGTGCCCATTTCCTCGGCCACGTTGGTGACGGGGAGGACGACGGACGCACCGGCCAGTTCCTGCGACTGCACCGATCCGAAGACCACGACCGTGTTTGCCTTGCTCACCTGGGCCGCTTCAGCCTCGGTAAGCTCCACATCGAGCAGGACGACGAGCGACGCGCTCGATGCGGCCTTGAGCGCCGCACTCCATTCCGTGCCGTAGCCTAGAATCCGCGCGCCCTCCCCGTTGGGCGCCCGCTCCTTTCGCAGCGCCAGATTGGGCACGCCCTTGAGCGGTGCTTCGTCTCCCTGAGGCAGCTGGACCGCGGCGGTGAGCTTGGTTCCCTCGACCAAACGCTTGACCATGCCCAGGGATTCGGTCGAGGCGCGACCCGAGGCGAGCAACACCGCCGACCCGCCCTGACGGACCGCTTTCACGACGCGGGCCAGGGCCTGATCCCAGTCGGTGGCCACCAGCCGCTGGCCCTCGCGAACCAGAGGCGCCTCAATCCGGTCGCCCCGGTTCATCCAGCGGTAGTTCATCCGGCCGTGATCGCAGATGAAGTGGCGATTCACCTCGAGGTTCGGCCGCGGCCGTAGACGCACGACCGCCGCATCACGGGTATCGATCAGGATGTTGCACCCCTGACTGCATCCGGTGCAGACGCTGGCCGTCTTGTCCAGATCCCAGGCCCGAGCCTTGTGCAGGAAGTCCTTCGAGATGAGCGATCCGACCGGGCAGAGATCCACCACGTTGCCGGCCCACGGATGGTCCAGCTCGTGGTCGGGATCGATGCCGATGAAAGCCCGGTCTCCCCGTTCCGAAACGTTGAGGACCGCCTCGCCCGCAACGTCGTCCATGAACCGCACGCAACGGGTGCAGAGGATGCACCGGTTGGCGACGTAGAGCACATCGGGGCCGAATTCTTCGACCGGATTGTACCGCTTGGCGTATTCGCTGTACCGGGTGCCGGCCCGGCCTTCCTGGAAGACGTAGTTCTGCAGCTCGCACTCGCCGGCCTGATCGCAGATGGGACAGTCGAGCGGATGATTGATCAGCAGCAGCTCGAGCACTCCCTCGCGCGCCTTCTTGGCCTGCTCGCTGTCCACGTGGACGACCTGACCCTCCGCCACAGTGGTTACGCAGGCCGGCATGAGCTTGGGCGCTTTTTCCACCTCGACCAGGCACATGCGGCACACCGCCGGGGATGGCAACGACGGGTGGTAGCAGTAGTGGGGGATCAGCACCCCAGCCTGCTTGGCGGCCTCGATGATGGTCGTCCCCTTGGGGACGGCCAGGGTGAGGCCGTTGATGGTGACGTTGACGTTTTCGGTCATAGTTCCAGGACAGAGCGACTAGCTATTAGCCATTAGCAATTAGCTGTTAGCGATTGGAGCTAATAGCTAACGGCTAACGGCTGCTTCTACACCGCCATTGCCGTCTTCCGGTTCCCATTCAGGTACGCCTCGAACTCGCCGCGGAACTTCTTGATCCCGCTCACCACGGGCGCGGCGCAGGAATCGCTCAGCACGCAGATCGTCTTGCCGGTCATGTTGTCGGACAGGTCGAGCAACAGGTCCAGATCCTCGATCCGGCCCTTCCCCGCCAGCATGCGCTCCAGAATCCGGGTGGTCCACGCGGTGCCTTCGCGGCACTGGGTGCACTGGGCGCAGGATTCGTGGGCGTAAAAGCGGGCGAGCCGCATGATCTGGTAGACCAGGTCGGTCGAATCATCCATGACGATCATGCCACCCGATCCGAGCATCGAGCCCTTGGCTACCACCCCTTCGTAGTCGAGCTGGCAGTCTTCGACCTCGGCCGCGGTCATGATCGGGACCGAGGAACCGCCGGGAATCACCGCCTTGAGGGTACGACCTGGACGCATGCCCCCCGCCATATCGTAGATCAGCTCCTTCATGGAGCTGCCCATCACGACCTCATAATTGCCCGGGCGCTGCACGTGCCCGCAGACCGAGATCAACTTGGTGCCGGTACTCTTGGGGTTGCCCCGGCACAGGCTCTTGTACCACTCGGCACCCCGCACGATGATGTGCGGAGTTGCGACCAGCGTCTCCACGTTGTTGATCGTGGTCGGCATCCCGAAGACACCCGCGGCGGCCGGGAACGGCGGCTTGATGCGCGGGTTGCCGCGGCGGCCCTCGATGGAGTTCATCAGGGCGGTTTCTTCGCCGCAGATGTAGGCACCGGCACCCCGGAACAGCACCAGGTCGATCCGTTTGCCACTGCCGAAGGCGTTGGCCCCGAGCGCGCCCTTTTCGTACGCCTCCTTGATGGCGCCCTCGAGAATCTTGTACTCGACGGTGAACTCGCCGCGCACGTAGATGTATCCCCGCTCGGCGCCGATCGCGTGACAGGCCAACGCGCAGCCTTCCAGCAGCGCGTGGGGCGTCCAGCGCATGATCTCGCGATCCTTGAACGTGCCGGGTTCCGATTCGTCGGCGTTGCAGCAGAGGTAGTGGGGTTTGCCGCTGTTCTTCGGCATGAAGGACCACTTGAGGCCGGTCGGGAACCCGGCGCCGCCCCGCCCGCGCAGACCGGAGTTCTTGATCTCCTCGATCACCGCCTCGGGAGTCATGCCCAACGCCTTCTTGAGCCCTTCATAGCCGGCGCGCTTCACCCAGCCGTCGAAGCTGCGCGCGCCCGCATCTCCGAAGTAGCGGGAGAGAACCGGCTCTTCTTTTGGATGACTGGGATGGGGAAATCCCATTACTTGTACCCCTGGAGAATGCCCGGGACCCGTTCCGGAGTTACGCCTTCGATAAAGTCGTCATCAATCAGCACCGGGGTAGCGAAACCGCAGGCCCCGAGACACTCGACTTCGATCATGGTGAACCGGCCATCGGGACTGGTCGCTCCCAACTCGCCGCATCCGGTGTGTTTGAGGAAGGCTTTCACCACGTCTTCCGCGCCGCAGATGTTGCAGGGCGAGGTCGTGCAGACCTGAATGAAGTGGCGGCCGACCGGATGAGTGTGGTACATGGTGTAGAACGTCACCACGCCCTTCACGTACGCCGGCGTAAGACCGAGCACCTCGGCCACCTCGGCAATCGCGCCCTCGGAGATCCAGCCCCGCCGCCGCTGGACGATCCACAGCGCCGGCAGCAGACACGCCATCTTGGTCGGGAAATTGGGGAACACCGCCTCGAGCTCCTGGAGCGCCTCCCCGACGAAGACCGGCTGGTGTTCCTCCTCGACGTGAGCCGAGCTCATCGGTCGATCTCTCCCATGACGATGTCCACGCTGGCGTTGATCGCGATCACGTCGGACAGCAGCACGCCCTCGCAGAGCTTGGGCAGGCAGGCCAGGTTGATGAAAGACGGGGGACGGATGCGCCAGCGCACCGGCTTGGCGGTCCCGTCGGATACGAAGTAGTAGCCCAGCTCGCCCTTGGGGTTCTCGATCCCCATGTAGGCCTCGCCCGGAGGCGCCTTCACACCTTCCATCACCTGCTTAAAGTGGAAGATCATGGCTTCCATATCGCTCATGGCGCGCGACTTGGGAGGCAGGATCAGCCGCGGGTCCGACACGTTGATCGGGGCACCCTTGAGCCGCTCCAGACGGACCAGGGCCTGCTCCAGAATGCGGACCGACTGTCGCATCTCCTCCATGCGGACGATATAGCGATCGTAACAGTCGCCGTGCTCACCCACCGGCACGTCGAAGTCGTAGTTCTCGTAGCCCAGATACGGGCGATCCTTCCGCACATCGTACGCGACGCCGGAAGCCCGGAGCATCGGCCCGGACAGCGAGTAGTTGATCGCGTCCTCGGGGCCGATCGATCCCACGTTCTGAGTCCGGCCGATCCAGATGGCGTTCCGGGTGAACATCCGGTCGACGTCATCGAGGGTCTTGGGGAAGGTGCGGCAGAACTCGGCCAGTCCAGCTTCCCACCCGTCGGGAATGTCGGCCATGAGACCGCCCACCCGGGTAAGGCTGGTCGTGAGTCGAGCGCCGGTCCACGATTCCTGCAGATTGTAGATTCGCTCCCGCTGCTGGAAGGTCCAGAGAAACGGGGTGTAGGCTCCAATATCGATGCCGGTGGTTCCCAGCCAGACCAGGTGGGAAATGATCCGGCTCATTTCACAGGCCATCACCCGGAGCACCGTGCACCGCTCGGTGATCTCGATCCCCATGAGTTTCTCGGCCGCCAACGCCAGACAGACGTTGTTGGCCATGGGCGAGAGGTAGTCGGTCCGGTCGGTGAGCGGGATGATCTGGTTGTAGTGCCGGTACTCGCCAAGCTTCTCGAATCCGCTGTGCAGGTAACCGATGTGAGGCACGACCCGGATCACGGTCTCCCCATCCAGCTCGACGACCAGCCGGAGCACGCCGTGGGTAGCTGGATGCTGCGGGCCCAGGTTGATGAGCATGTGCTCGGCGTTCATCTCGTCCGACGGCTCGGGCACCTTGGGCAGCCGGATGCCGACCGGGACCTGCCGGACGTTCCCCTGGGCGTCGAGGCCGGGGGTGCTGAGCGCCATTTCCACGCTGCGCAGGCTCATCGCAGGGTCCCCCGCTCGCCCCGGCTCAGCCGCTCGCGGACGTCGGCCGGCAGCTCGTGATAGGACTCGACGATGCTCAATTCTTCCAGGGAGTAATGCGCTTCGGGGTTCGCGGCGAGGGCCTGCCGGGTCTGCTCCGCCCGGCTGAAGTGGCCGCGGAGCGGAAAATCCTTCCGCAGGGGGAAGCCCTCCGAATAGGTCTCCCACATGAGGATCCGGCGCAGGTCCGGATGACCGCGGAAGACGACGCCGAACATGTCGAAGACCTCACGCTCCAGCCAATCCGCGCCCTTCCAGAGGTCGTAGACCGAGTCCACCTCGAGAGGCGCCCGCTTGTCGAGCTCGACCTTGCACCGCAGGTCCGCCTTCCGGTCCAGGGACCGGAGCTGGTAGACAACCTCGAGCGGCCTCTCCATGTCCCGATATTCGACCGCGGTCACGTCGGTGAGATAGTCGAACCGCTGAGCCGGATCGTCCTTGAGCCAGGCCAGGATTTCATGGGCCCGGTCACCCGCGAGGTAGGCGATCGTGTCTCCGCAGGAGACTTCGTGTCGCAGCACCGCGGCCCCGAAGCGGGACTTGAGAGCGGGAATCGAGGGCGACGGCTCCGGCCGATTGGGGCTCACGCCGACCTCGTCTGGTGCACCGAATTACCGAACGGCTCGGACAGCTCGTCGATCCGGTCTGCGGGAAGGAACAACCCCTCAGGCCCTACCGTGTGCTCCTGGCGTAGATCGTCATCGGTGATGCTCTCGCCCGAGATCTTCTTTTGCAGCAGCAGGATGCCGTAGAGCAGGCCCTCGGGACGGGGCGGGCACCCCGGCACGTAGACGTCCACCGGCACGATCGTGTCGATGCCCTGCACCATCGTGTAGGTGTCGAAGATGCCGCCGGTCGAGGCGCAGGCGCCCATCGAGATGCACCATTTAGGCTGGGGCATCTGATCCCAGATCCGGCGGATGACCGGAGCCAGCTTGAAGGGCAGCCGGCCGGCGCAGATCAGCACGTCCGACTGGCGAGGTGAGAAGGCCTGCCGCTCCATTCCGAACCGGGCGATGTCGTAGCGGCTGGCGGCCGTGGCCATGAACTCGATAGCGCAACAGGCCGTCCCAAACGGCATCGGCCAGAGCGAATTCTTACGGGCCCAGTTGGTGAGATCGCTCAGTTTGGCGGTCACCCAGTTGGGGGAGACCCCGGAAACTTCGGTAGTGAGCGGTTCACCCGGTTGGGTCAATTCCATTCCAGCGCTCCCCGCTTCCAGACGTAGACGTATCCGACCGCAAGGATCACGACGAACACGAACATTTCCACCAGCAGAAGGCCGCGGATCTCCTTCATCTGCTGGAAGGCCGCAGCCCATGGAAGCATGAAGACGGTTTCTATATCAAAGACGATAAACAGCATCGCGACGAGGTAGAACTTGACCGAGAAGCGCTCACGGGCCTGGCCCAGAACGGGCATGCCCGACTCATAGGGCGCAATCTTCCCGGGGGTGCGGCGGTAGGTCGAGAAAATATGGGAAACCGCCAGCATGAGAATCGCGTTCGCGATGACGAGCGCGATGACCAGCAACAACGGGATGTATGGTTGGAGCATCGATGAAGCCCCGATTCGTGAAAAGATTCACGTGCAGGCGGGTAAGTTAATGTTCGCCAAGGACGAACGGTAGCCTCGGGTTCGGAGTGCCACAGGCCCTCAACACCCTCTATATTGCCGCCCGTCCACGGGGACGGAGCCCATTCCGTCCGCCATTGTTGCCTCACCGCCTGGCTGCCCAACACCATGTCCATCAAGTCCGACCGCTGGATCCGCCGGCTGGCCCAGGAACACAGGATGATCGACCCTTTTGTGGAGGGCCAGGTCCGATCGGTGGACGCGCACGGGCGTAAGGTGATCTCCTACGGGGTGTCATCCTACGGCTATGACATGCGGGTGGCGCCCGAGTTCAAGATTTTCACCAACGTACTTTCGGCAATAGTCGACCCCAAGGACTTCGACAGCCGGAGTTTCGTGGAATTCGAGGGTGAGGTCTGCATCGTTCCGCCGAACAGCTTCGCGCTGGCCCGGTCGGTGGAGTACTTCCGAATTCCGCGTAACGTTCTGACCATCTGCGTGGGGAAGAGCACCTACGCCCGGTGTGGTATCATCACCAACGTGACGCCGTTCGAGCCCGAGTGGGAAGGACATGTCACGCTTGAAATCTCCAATACCACCCCGTTGCCCGCCCGCATCTACGCCAACGAGGGGATCTGCCAGGTCCTGTTCTTCGAGGCCGATGCCGATGATGTGTGCGAGGTGAGTTACAAGGACAAAGCTGGCAAGTATCAGAAGCAGACAGGGGTCACTTTGCCGAAATTGTAGAAGGGTGAATGGCGGAATGGCGGAATGGTCGAAAGGCCGGCGGGCAGCGCAGGGCTTCCGCCACCGCCCCCACACTTTCCGCCATTCCGCCATTCCGCCATTCCAAACGTGAGTTTGCTCACAGGAAAATAGGCATCCGCATCATATAGTTGGTGGTTAGTCTTCGCCGTTCCCCATCCAAGCGCGGTACTCATGCGTTCCCTGCTCCGCATCGCCCTGGCCGGTGCCGCCTTGATCGCTTGTAACCCCGACCAGCCGCCGGGCCCCAGCTCCATCGAAGATCAGGTCACCGCCGACGCCTTCGGGCCAGCCCCTACGCAGTACGTCACAGTACCGGTCCAGGTGGCTTCCGCCTTCGCCACCAAGCCGTTCAACGTCTCCCGGTCCCTCACCATTCCGACGGGATTCTCGATCAAGGTCTTCGCCAGAGTTTCCGGGGCCCGATTCCTCGCGGTGACTCCGGATGGCCGCACCCTGGTATCGAGGCCGGGGTCGGGGAGCATTACCCTGCTCCGGCCCAATGGCACA
>Ga0207712_10000424_pt1 | contig 36139 bp, 67 predicted proteins | sample KBSS44metaG_FD_184402 | JGI IMG/M metagenome (GOLD analysis project Ga0207712, IMG submission 184402) | Switchgrass rhizosphere microbial communities from Kellogg Biological Station, Michigan, USA - KBS S4-4 metaG (SPAdes) (version 2) | ecosystem: Host-associated > Plants > Roots > Rhizosphere...
TATAGATTTAATGATTTAAAATTTCTGTCTTTTAAAGACAAAAGGAAAAAGTATGAAAAATCCCAAAAAGCTAATTAATAAAAAATCAAATAAAATAATAGTTATTCCTCTAGAATACGATCTTTGGAAATCTTTTAAGAAAATATCTTGTGAAGAAGAAATAAGCATGAGTGCTCTAGTTAGGGAAGCTATTAAAAAAATAATAAATAAATATGAAAATAATGTTGACATTAAATACTAGTAATATATAATGCTAGTATATCAACTGATTAAGGAAATGAGCAAATGTCCAGAGACAACATGAAAAAAGTAACAGCAGAGGTTAGTAAAGAATGCTGGAAGACCCTTAAGGTCCTTGCAGTGCAGAAGGAAATATCTCTGCAACTAGTAGTACAAGAGATACTAGAAAGAAGTATTAGCAAGAAGAGTAAGTTAGCAGAAGTAGTTGAAGGTAACTAACAGAGGTATATATGTCCATCCTGATAACGTTTTTTGGAATATTAATATGTTTAGGATTATTAACTGTTCTGCCAGGATGGGCATTGATTGGTATATTTGCATTTGGATTAGCTATTGCAGTTAACGAATAGGCCGGCTAGTCAGAGTAGCCACCTACCCCATTAAGGAGCAGAGAAGATGACTGAGTCAGCATTATTTCTAATAGCAAGTGCAGTATTTTCACTGCAATGTGATAAAGGGTCAATGTGGCCTATTGCTTCTGGTGTATGTTTTAGCATAGGCATAATGCTAGCTGTATATAGTTTTTTGATATTTTTGTTTTTATAAAGGTGTAACTAGGGAGTTGATGGCTCCCCAGCTACTAACATATTTATTTAGGAGATTTATATGTCAGATACTATACTATCGTCACGTTTTGCAATTGTCAAAGGAATGACAAATATGCGTCACAAGAAGGAAGTATTATCCATCGTTAAGCGTCTCGTTAATAACTACTCAGAATATCATTCTAAATCTGGTAACTACATTCTACCAATAGAGAAAATAGATGAAATAGATCTATGGAAGTTCGCATCTCTAATCATGAAGCTTGATGATGATAGAGCAATGGAAGCTACAGGCCCAGACAATCCTTGTTATTCAAATAAACTTCTTCCAGCACTTACTAAACTACTTTCTCATCCTATAGAGCACGATGCACAAAGAGACTTTATAGATTCATGGCGTGAGGGAGTTGGCGAATACTTTAAGCCACTACTTGAAGAACTAATAGAAGAATACCTACAGGAATATAACTCAGATAGAGGCCTAAGAGGAGAAGGCTATTATGAATCCTTATCCAACTTTATTTAATGTTTTTGGAGTGTTGTTCCTATTTGGAATGTTTTACTACAGTTTAATATTAATAACAAACTGAGGTGATATATGCCAATACTTATTGTTAAGCGTATAGAGTCTGTGGGCGGCAAAACAATTGTAACACTTATCTATTACCAGAAAGGTTTAGACGGCGTACTGAGACAAGTTATGTCTATTAAGGGGGATGTATGAGCTGTCACGAAACAGAAAAATATAATGAATGGCTAGAAGAAAATAAATCTGAACCAATTATTAATGAGGAGCAAAAATCATGTCTTTAAAGTTTAAAAAACCAGAACCAAAACAACAAAGATTAAAAGCAATGTTTTATGGAGAAATGGGTACAGGAAAATCTACCTGCGCTTGTCAATTTCCATTGACCGCTTACATTGACACAGAAGATACAACCTCTAAGAAAAAATATGCCAACATGATTATTGAAAATGGTGGGGCAGTATTGGCCACTGGTGACTTTGATGAAATACTATCCCAAGTAAAAGAACTCATGTCTACCAATCATGAGTTTAAGACATTAGTTATTGATTCTTTGACAATACCTTATGAAAACTTACAATCAGAATGTGAAAAGGTGACAGGTAGTGAATTTGGTAGACATGTTACAGCCGCTAATAAAAAAATGAAGCTGTTGGTTAATCTGCTTCTTAAAATGGATTTAAATGTTATTGTATGTTGTCAAGCTAAAAAAGAATATGGGAGCAATATGTCTGTAATAGGTCAAACTTATAGTTGTTATAATCGTCTAGGTTATATGTTTGATCTTGTCTTTGAAACACAAATCCGAGGAGACAAATTTTTTGCTGTAACAAAAAAATCTCGCATAGATGAGTTTCCGATGAATGAATCATTTGTTTTTTCCTATGATGAGGTTATAAAAAGATACGGTTCGGAGTCTATAGAAAAAAAGGTTATTCCTCAAGAGTTAGCGGATGCAAAACAAGTTGAAGAGGCAGAAAGATTGATAGACCTATTCAAAATTTCTGAAGAGACTTATTCAAAATGGCTAGAAAAACATAATGCAGAAAGTTTTCAAGAGCTTTCAAAAGAAGCAATTCAAAAAATTATTGACCATCTTAAATCTAAAATAAAAGGAGATTAATATGAAATTCCAACCACTAACGGAAGAAGAAATTAAACGAGCTATGTTTATTGAGGATGGTTCTTATAACTATAAAGTAGTTAAATCTTCTGAAAAAAAATCAGATAAAACAGGCAACGATTATATTGCTTTAGAGCTTACAGTATGGGATAAAGCCGGAAAAGAAAGATTAATATTTTGCAACCTATGGTCAATAAAGTTACTTAAGCATTTTTGCGATGTTAATGGCATGGAAGAGGACTATAAATCAGGTGATATTCCATCTTATAAGTTTATGAATAAATCCGGAGGCAAAGTAACTATTGGATTTGAACCTGAAAAAATTAACCCTACTGGTGGAATGTATAAGGCTAAAAATGTGATATTGGATTTTGTTAGCGATTCTGCTATGCCTAATAACACCCATAAAAATGATATTGATGATTTACTCAATCAATTTGACAAAGATGTACCATTTTAACAAGAGTTGAAATAATAATTATGTTTTTTACATCTCCTAAAAGAATAATAGTAGAATTTGTTAATTTTGCTGATCCAGCGCCCAAGCGTAGTTGGTGCGCATATTACCAAGGAGAGGTAGACCCTCATAATTTTTCGTGGGGGGAATCTGCAGAAAAGGCGGTTTATAACCTTAATGAAAAGCTTAAAGAAACGCAAGATACTGATAGTTTTGATAATAATTTTGATATAACATAAGGGAAATATGGGTATTTCAAAAAAAGTGATACACATGGTTAAGCATAAATCCACAGGAGCAAATGTTCCTATTGTGATTACTAAGGTAAGTGCTAATAATGAGATAAAAGAATATAAAGAAATAACTAAAAATAGAAAATATTTTACTCTAGATATGCTAATGAATCGATGGGATAAGTGCAGAGATGAAGTGATAGAATTGCTCACACAATATCATGTTCCTGCCCATGTCAGTTTTTCCTCTGCTCAGAATTTATTTAATAGGTCTTTGCCTGGATCATCAGCGCCTGTAGATATTGCTTTATTCTTTGTTGAATATATCTATGCATTAGAACGAAAAATAAAATTACCGCACAATAAACTTAAGCCAAAGAAATTATTAGAAAGGGATCATTAGTCATGTTACCACTTGAACAACAAGTCTGTTCCCTTGGTCTTGCTAAACGACTGAAAGAGTTGGGTGTAAGGCAGGAGAGTCTGTTTTATTGGTATAAAGGGCTAAGAGAACCTTTTGCTGATTGGCATGAACAAGGACATGTTTACCAAGATTATCCAAATCCTGAGATTTTATATTCAGCATTCAACACCGCAGAATTGGGCGATATGCTTCCTGCTTGGATTGATACAAAACAAAACGAACCTTTCAATATCTTTGGGCTTGAAACTATTAAACGCAAATCTAGAAATATTCAATTTATCGTTTCTTATGAATGCGATTCTATAAAAGGGAAAGAAATCAATAACCCTCTTGCAAGAAGTAGGGCGTGTCATACTTATGATGAAAAGGAAGCAGATGCCAGAGCAAAAATGCTCATTTACCTAATCGAAAACGATATCGTCTCTGTAGAATGGCTTTGGTGGCAGCATGATAATAACAAATAAACAATTGATGATGTTAGTTCAAATCCTAAAGGATACACTAGCTTGGGATAAGCCCATTATGAAATTTGCTCATGATGAGTATTACAATGACTCGATGGTTAGTCGCGGTAAAAACCAGCTTAATAATCTATTATGGATATGGAATAGGAAAAAAATATGATTACTTTTTTAAAGCAATTTTTTTGTGTTCATCCATCCATAACCACAACAACGGAAAGCACATCTCCGGAGCATATTTTTATAGTTAAGTCACTTATTCAATGTGACCGATGTAAAAAAACTTTTCCACAACACCCTCATGCGGAATGCTGTCATGTTAAGCACATACATAGCCAACTCATGATGGAGTATTGGATAAACAAAGTTAGATTTTCACAACAACAAAAGGAAGTTACACAATGAAAAAAGCGTTACTTTTATCGCTATCTTTATTAGCAGCCGGATTGGCACAACATAATACTAAGGGAAAATAGCCCACTTATTTAAGGATTGGTGGCAGAGTGGTCGATTGCCACAGACTGTAAATCTGTTCCCTTAAGGCGAGGTGGTTCGAATCCACCCCAATCCATTGGTTGACAATGTTTTTCATAAGGTTGACAAAGAATATCGTCAATGTACCCTACTTTAGAAGTTCTAAAGAGGAACACCATCCGGTGCCCGTGTCAGGTACAAAGACTAGGTAAAACAATTATGGAGCAACTAAAATGACAGATCAAGATAAATTGAATGATTATAAAAGTTATATGAGAAAAAAATATGGCGGTGACTGGGATGATTTTGAATGATTTATACCTCACAAGAAAAAGACTGTTGATAACGATGGTGCCACCAGGAGTTGAAAAATACTCAAGCAGATAGAGTGGTAAATGCATTCTAGGAAGCCATCATTTATTAACGGCAATCGCGACGTGGACAGTGACACGTAGGATTTCAACTCCCGTTAAGAAGGATATGCGCGCAGTCCCTTAACTAGCCAGTGCAATTCTGGCCGATTGCCTCTAATTAATAGCGGAGAAAGTTATGAATGACTGTCGCGCATGCAATGGTTATGGCTATCGTTTGGTTCGAATGATATGGGATAGATGGGAAAAATATTTGTGGCAAAAGAGTGTTAAGCCTTGTAGAAGTTGCGGAGGTAAGGGATATGAGTGACATCACAAACTGGCCACAGGCTTTTACTGCTGTGGGATGTGCTATTTGTTTAGCTGCTGTATTAATTGTAATATTTTGGCAGGCATCATTATGACTGACTTATTACCATGTCCGTTTTGTGGAGAAAAAGCCTATTTTAAATGCCATAAATCTGATTATGGCCTAAAAACTTTATATAAAGTAATGTGTAGTAATTTAAATTGCGCAGAGAAATGGATGGATTCCAAAGACAATGCTATTACATACTGGAATACTCGCACATTACCCGAAGATGTTTACACAATTAAAATACCTAAAGAAATAGTTCAAGAATTGAATGAGCCATTGGATGATTGATGAGTAAATGGATCAGCGTGAAAGATAGATTGCCAGAAAACAATTCCAGAATACTGGCTTGGAGTGATGGAAGTTTATATGATTCATTTTTTATGGGTGATAATTTTATTTTATTAGGTTATTCATCTCATCATAAAAAACAAATAATGGGTAATTTATATATGAAAAAAGAATTTATATTAAGGGATATTAGCCATTGGATGCCATTACCTGAGCCACCGGAGTAGAAATGAGTAAAAAGACAATAGTACTACCAAGTATCGCTGAATCTGGAACTACCATATCTGTAACAAATAAGAGTGATGATATCGTTGAGATTGTAATGCCACCTACCCAAACAATTTATCATTTAGAGTATAAATATCAAAAGCTATTGGAGTTTGTTAAAAATATGCAAACATTTATTCCTGAACATTATAAACTAAAACTTGCTGATAAAGATGACTGGGAAAAATTACTCAAAGAAATAGGTGAACTATAATGACTGAATTATGTCAACGATGCAAAGAGGAAGGTGATGATAGAAGAACACTGTGGATGGCTTGTTTTTATGATATGGATGAATTAAAAATTCCATTTGATAAAGAAGCTATGCTTGATAAAGAACAAAAAAATATAAGCAATATTCCTACTGGAAGGACTTTTTATACTTTGCGTGTCTGCAAAGATTGTCGATCTGATTGGATGAGAAGCATTCTATATTGGTGGAACACCATTCCTCCTAAAAGCGATTCATGCGATAGTGGAATTTATGTTCGTGACTTTGGAACAAACAAAGAAATCACTTTAGAAGAATATACAGAGAAATACGATAATGTGGAATAGCGTGAAAGAGTTATATCCTGACAAAGAAGGGTTTTATTTATGCTCTACTGGAACTCACAGACCTTTCATTTGTTTTTTTAGAGTATTTAAAAATATAAAAAACTTTATTACGGGTGACGGAAGTCATGCAATAATAAATAATGTAAAATATTGGATGGAGTTGCCAAATAATCCTGAAAAAACTATAGATAAATCAGAAAATCAAAAAGATAAATCCTATCATTTATCAGACATAAATCTAAAGAAACACATAACTTCCAATGAAATTATGTTTCTTTTTAAAGTTTTATCAGATTCAATACAATTAGGTGAAAATAAATGCTTCGATTATCAATTATCAACTAGACAATCAATGCAAACTAATTTAATGAGAAAAATAAAGAAATCATAGTGCCAGTAAGCCAACTTACTGGAAGTTTGAAGTTTATAGTTCACATTATATACAAATAGTAGCACAAAATAGGAATAAAATCATGTGGCAATTCATTGAATATTTATTAGGTTTATTTTTACATTTGTCATTAATAACTGGTCCATTTTGGATATATAAATTTTACGGATTTGAACCAGCATGTATTTCTATTGGAATTTCTGCTATATATTATTTGGCTTATATACAATTCATTTTACGAATAGAGTTTGATCAATGACTTTTATCACGGAAATAGGCCACAAGGATTAAAGTGGCCAGAGGCGGGAAAGTCGTGGTACAAATATCAATTAATTTAGCACATTCTATTGGTCTTAATAAATAAGCGCCTATTGTTAATAAATATAATATAGACAAACCAAGTAATATTTGTTTGGCTGCAAGGAATTTGTCTCTTTCAGTAATTTTACCAGTATTTATCCTTCCATTTAATTTATTTGTATCAAGCTCAGATACTTTATAAAGATCATCCATGATCCCTCTTAAATTTTATCTTAATATTATTTTAGTTTCATGCGTTCCTTTTCTTGCAAATAATTCACCATTGGTTTTATCTACATGCGTTGCAAGAGTGAGTAAATCAATGGCTTTAGAAACTAATTCAGCTCTACTTCTTATATTATAGTAGTGCATCAACTCATGAATAGTTTGTGATGCACTACTATCTAATTCAAGATTAAGCTCAATCATTTATTTTTCTGCTTTTTAAGAAACTTAGTTATTTCCTTTTCCAAATGTCTAATAACTTTATTAATCTCTTTTTTGTAATCATTAAACTGTTTGGTGGTAATATAATTAGGAGGACGTGGCATGTGTAATAATCCTTTCAATTTGTAAAGTAAAATAATATTATATATCTTGTAAATAAACAACTAATTAAAGGAACCAATCTATGCCACTTAAAAAGGGAACTTCAAGAAAAGTGATAGGCAAAAACATCAAAGAGATGGAAGAAAGCGGTCATCCAAGAAAACAGGCGATTGCAGCATCCCTAAACGAAGCGAGAAAATCAGGCGCTAAGATTCCAAAAAAGAAAAAACAAAAGAAAAGTAAAGATCCAATGTATTAATAACGACACCCGCTACGCCTCTTAAAAATGCGCACCCCAGCGGGTTTTTTACCTTCTCCTTCTTGCATAAATACCACCGCAAGCGTTACAGGTATTATTAAATGTGGCTTCGCATGAAAGATAAATTGTAGTTGTACCTGGTAAACTATATCGAATTGATGGTATAGAAAACCCATCAACACTATTACCAGCTCCCCCTACAATAATAGTTTCTGAATTATAAAGTGATCTATCGGGTAATGTTGCAGAAGTAGTACTGCTCCAACCAAACATATTGACATTCGCAGCAGTAATATTCCACGAAAAATTTACATTTCCCCAAACGTCCCAATCTCCGGCTGTAAGAGAAATAGATGTAATATTCGCAGGAGTTGCAGTAGTAAGAGAAATAGCAGATCCAGCAGCAACCACAGAAGAAATCAATTCCCCAACACTTCCTGCAGCCGCATTATCATTGGTCGTGGTACCGACAAGATTAGCTTGATTAATTGTTGGCGTTGTTATTGTAGGTGAGGTTCCAAATACAGTAGATCCGGTACCGGTTTCGTCAGTCAATGCGGCCAATAAATTAGCACTAGATGGAGTACCAAGAAATGTAGCAACATTAGATCCCAATCCTGAAACTCCTGTTGAGACAGGAAGTCCCGTGCAATTAGTTAATATTCCTGATAATGGTGTGCCCAATTGATTATTTATCGCATTATTTATAGTCATGCATTAAATCCTTTTAAACAATCGTAAACCCTGCGCTTTGTCCTGCTCCCATAGCTGTCCAAATTGTATTTGCTGTTGTGCAAATTAATTCAAGGGAATCGAAACTATTAGTTGATGAAACACTTCCACCTACACCTATTGTTGAAGATACCGAACCAATCTGTACGCTTTGACCTGCATTTTGAGCAATAGACCAACCACCGGCCCCTTTTCCAATAACATTGATTGCAGTGCCAAATGCAGCAGTGGCAGGAAGGGTTAAAGTTACTAGCCCCGCATTATTTGTAACATATCCATTATCAGCAACCATTAATTGGCTGGCGCTAGTTACTTCAGTCCAGCCAATACCGGAACCTGTACCCGAAATTGTAATGCTTCCTGCACCATTGGATATTGATATACCAGGACCTGGAGAAATTGTAGAAGGTGTAGGGGTGGCACCTGTAGATCCAATCAATATTTGTCCATTCGTTAATGATGCGCTCCACGCAGGAATCCCACTAGCATTTGTTCTAAGTATTGCACTATTAGATGTCGCTAATCCTGCAATAACATTACTGCCTGATGAATATAATAATTGATTAGCAGTTGTTGAGGATAATCCTGTACCACCATTAGTCACTGCTAATATTCCAGCAGTAAACCCAAATAAGGTACCTACCTGAGTCAATGTTTCTCGTTTAGTAATACCACCTTGCACAACGGGAAAGAAATCTGTAGTAAGTGATGTTGCCACAGGTGGTAGACCACTAATTTTTACGCCTGCCATTAATCACACTCCTTGTGATTATTTTACTAAATAGAATCCCCATAAACTGCAATTCGTACACCAAATGTTGTCGCTGATGCACCTACTGTAACATTCACATAGACATCTGTTCCTGCAGAAATAGTAGATATAGGATAAGTAGGCAAATAGTCTATGAACGTTCCAGTTGTTACCAATCCTGTTAATGATACAGATGATAAAATATTATTGTAATTTGATGCATTTGTTCCAATAGATAATGTTGCAGGAGTTACCGGAGAAACTATATTAGTACCGTAAACTCTGATCTTAAATGGAAAAAATAACTTTGTTGAATCTGCATTGGTAAAAATCAATGTAGCGCCTGTGTTTTTTACATTTACATTGCTATCAGTAAATCCAACAATCGGTGTAGAAAGTTTATAACCCATTTTAAATCTCCTTATGAAGCTGGTACGATTGTGTACCACACGCGCCAGTCAATTGTTCCACCAGTTCCACCAGTTGCAGCATTTGAAGTAGTAAAACAAACCGCTTTATTAATTGAATTTGCAGAAGTTACCCTGGTGACAGTACCATATCCTCCTCCTAGCCAATCAGCACCAACCACACCAAGTCCGCTGGCCATATAGTTCGTGCTAACCGTTCCTCCTGGTATGATATTTGTAATGAAAGCCGATGCTAAGTTGACTTGATCATTTCCTGTATTACCATAAGTTAACCATGCATTTCCTACTCCACCCCAAGCAACACTGCCATTTTTAATGATTAAGAAAACTTTATTTACTAAAATTAGTTTTCCCGCGCCTGGTGCCGGAATAAATTGAATTCCCGTTGTTTCCACTCCGGTAAGACTAGAAATGGTTCCAGATAAAACTAGCTGAGAAGATGGTGATTGATATGACATTAAAATACACTCCATTCACTACCAGTATAAATAAAACCAACTTCGCCATGATTTGTATTAATCACGTAAGTTGCCGCTCCATCGATATTTCCTGCTGCAGGCGTAATAGTTATATTATTTACTGAGGCGGATCCAGATATGTCTTTTACTCTAAATGTGCGCCCTGTTTCAGGAGATGCCATAAGAGCAAGCGCAATTGCACCTGATCTATTGCAAGCTAAAAAATAATCTGTTGCAGCAGCTGTATCACTAGCTGCCGTAACTGTTCTTACTTTTACAACTTGACCTGCATTTAGATTAATTGTTTGTCCCGTAGTAACGGAAAAATAATCATTGGTTCCTGGAGCAGTAGAGTTTGAGATTTTCCATGTATCGCTATCGGAATTATCAATGCCAGTCGTCCATGACGTTACTCCTGTCACTTGATAAAGAATATAAGGATCGCCACCTGACGCTCCTCCTGTCGTTAATTGTAAAACAAGTGCACTAGCTGGATCAGTGTTATCAGTATTTGAAAAAGTATTTGTATATGATGAGGCGATACTATTTCTTGTAAAACTTAAGGTAGATGTTCCTGTAATTCCTGCCGTTGCAATCTGGGAAGCATGAACAGTTCCAGCCAAATACATATCAGTAATTTGACCTGCCCCAGTTCCTTCTGTTCCTATACGACAAATATTTGATTCACCCAATACACCAGCGTTCTGAATTAAAATATTATCACTTTCTGAACTTGTATAATTTGCTCCTGTCGCAAATCCAAAAAAATTATTTCCTGATCCAGTTGTAACGCCAGCAATTGCACTTCCCACAAATGTATTTTGTGATCCCGTTGTAATACTTGCACTAGTCCATCCAATACAAGTATTGTCATTGGCATTAGTTGTTATATCATCTAAAGCGCCTGAACCTACTGCAGTATTTCTTGATGAACTTGATAATGTAAAATTACCTGAAGAAACACCAACAAAAGTATTTCCTGTTCCAAAGGTATGAATAAATGAATTTCCATTCTGATTAATTACACCAACACTAGACGATGAAGTTGAAGCTAAACCAATAATAGAATTATTTTTACTTATTAATTGATCTGCAGTTTCACGTTTTGTGACACCACCTTGCACAACAGGAAAATAATCTGATCCTAGTGCAGTTCCTACCGCTGGTAACGCTGATATTTCTATACCGGCCATGAGATTAAATTCCTTTTAATGCTCAGTTAACAACGCATTTCCATCTTCAGTTAATAAATCAAAACCATTTTCAGTTAATATAGTGAATTGTTGTTCATGAGATTCAGAAAATGAACCATAAATCATTATCGTTATAAATCCTGAACCCCACCAATTCATAAATAATCCTTAAAAAAAGGGGATTTCTCCCCTTTTCTTAACCATAAGATCCAGCAGACAATTGAGCGCTAATTTTAATACCGTTTGCTAGCACGAGAACTAAATAACTTGTCTGTTTGGCAGTATCGGTTAAACTCAATACGCAGCCACCAGTTGCAGATGAAACGCAACGTATCTGAGTAGTAATTGCTTCGCCATTGTTGATGCTTAAACCACCTGAAGCCACAGAATACCCAGTAGAAGCAGCAGACTGTAAAGTCAAGCCATCCGCGGCCGAAGAGGAATAAACTGTAAACGGAATAACACGAGCCATATTTGTTCCACTACCATCTTTAAGCTGAATAGTAACGGTAGATACGTTAGCCGCTCCCGCTGCTGCAGTGATAGTACAGGATGCAGGATCAACTTGAGCAACCGGAGTTGCACCATATTTCAAGTTGACAGCATTAAGAGTAGTAAAAGTACCAGATGTATTTGTGCCATCTTGTAATACAAATTTGCTGGTAGCAGCACCCGGATCAGGAATAGAAATAACACTAGATTGACCCATTACGCTATTTCGCACTGTAGTATTAAAAGCACCGCCCGCATTAAGCGCTTCGAAAATAAATGTTCCATTTGCAGCAGTTGCAGGGAACGAAACAAATTTACCGGCATCTCCTGAGGAACCAGATGTGACATCCCCAGCGGTGGATGCAATCGCACCTGATGCCGTTAAAGCGCCTGTAATAGATAATGCCTGACCTAGAGTAGTAGTCGTTGATGCAGCCTTAACATTTCCTGCGGTATCAGCAAATACAGCCAATGCATTGGCAGTAGATGCAGGACCAGAAAACGCTACAGCGCCAGATGAGGGATCTGCATTAAAAACTAAGGGATCAATACCTAAATGAGCAGGAAGTGGCTCAACGATACTATAAATATTCCCAGCATTTAGAGATCCTGCGCCTACTGAAACAAATTGACCTGCTTTCATTTGCTCTAAACTTTGTTGATCTGCAGCCCTTTGCAGTACGACTGTTGAACCTATACTGCTCACTACATAAATACCTTGTTCATTGGTATTCGTTTGTGTTTGAAGCAATACACGATCACCAACTGCACATGCAACACTATCAATAGTTAAAGATGATGCAGCAATAGTAAGTGTTGCACCAACTCCATTATTGTTTTGGCCATTATTGTATGTTCCTGATACGTTTGATGTTGATACAAGACGTACAGGAGTTAAACCTGGATAAACATTATATTGTTGAAATGTACTCATTTTGAAATTCCTTTTTCAAAGTTGATAAATTAATTTTAACTTCCCCATAAAATATTAGTTGCGGTTGTTCCTGCCGAATTAACCTGTAAAGAATAAATCGGGTGCCAAACTCCTGCTACTAATCCTACAATTGTGATGGTTGTTCCATCCCATTCAGTGATATTTACGTCCCCTCCAACACCAATGTATAACCAGGTAGCAAACTCACCATAAGCTGTGTCCAGTACAACAGAACGCATTCTTACTGGACCAGACATTACTCTTGTTGGCCCTGTCTTTATGTAGGGATCTAATGCTTTCACGTCCACTGTTGCAATTGCCATTCCTTGGCACTCCTATAATTTTATAAAATGATTCGCATATGATGTCGGTTGAATCGTGTTATGGGCATTACCAGGACCAACACCAACAACACCACCACCTTGAGCTGCGACAGTAACAGAACCTGGACCTGGTGCTATTACAGTATCGGATCCACTAGATCCCCTAGAGGCAGCAACATTAGAAAACGGAACTGTTGATCCTGGATGAGTATGTGATGGCATTTCAGGTATAGTTAATGGGTGAGTTTCTTCCCCATTAAAAAATCCTAATGCATGATTTGTTAATGTCGCACCAAGTCCTGAACCTGAAAATACTCTTCCCAGTGCACGAGGAATACTCATAGATCTATTTGCTGAAAAATCTACAATGGGATTACCTGTATAACCCGTAACATTGCAAAGAGTATTTCCTGATGGAATAGTGACATTCGTATAAAGCAAATTATATAACGGGAATGTATCTATATTAGCTCTAGATGTGGCACCTGATGATGCACTTCCGATAGTGCCATCATTCATGTAAACATATCCTGGTGGAGCGACTGTGTCATATCCTGAAAAAATATAACCAGTTCTAGGCGCATTAATTACCCCATCGATCATGTCATAAGTAACATAATCATTGTCTGGAGATAAACTACCTAAATATAAACTAGGTAAAACTAAATCCTGGTTTGTAGTAGCTCCTAAAGGAAATTGTATCTGCAAAAATAATGCATCATTTCCACAATCTCCCAATACATTTGGTGGCGACGCTAAAACACTGGGCACAACAGTCGTAATAGAAAATTTCTGCCACGAACTAGATAAGGTGAGAGTTTGTATGGGAATAATTTGATCTGCCGTAGGTGTTCCACCATCGCCAAAAAACTGCCTCCATTGCAATAATAAAGAATTATTTCCTGAATTTACTCTAGCCCAAATAGTAACAGTTACTGATTGATTTGTTAAATTTTGTACATTTCTTGTAATGGGTATCTGAACGCATTTTTGCGTTTCACTTGTCCCTGCCCCAGTACATGTATAATTAAGATACTGTACTGGGGTTACATCTCCAGCAAAAGGAGTTGAGCCCAAAGTAAAATTCAAAAATTGCAATACATCCGTTGCAGAAGTGTTATTCTTTAAAAAAAGAATATCCGGCCCTGCATTGGAAGAAGTGGCTGCTAATCCAGCATGTGCACCTGGGGCAATTTTTAATAAAGTAGTACCAATAGGATTTGCAGATGATCCAATATTTCGCCAAAATACACTATTAGTGATTAAATTCTGCAAATTTACAGCAGTTGTTACAATACTACCGCCAGATCCAGATTGAGACGGAAAATCATCGATAGTCCATTGCAAATTACCATTAAAATCATAGATCTCTATATAATAACTATCATCAGGATTTGCAGAATCAAATGCCCAATAAAAAGGTCCTTGAGAACCATTTTCATCAAATAATATCCCAAGGCTTCCTACATTAGGAATTTGGACATAAGGAAAAGGAAAATTTCCAGAGGGATCTTCAAAAACTAGTTTAATTTGAGATGGATCTAGCGCGCGAAACGTAGCCATATAGCCACCCGCCAAAGGGAGACCCGCGAGATCGGCTATGTACCATTTCGGATTGGGGGCTAGACTATACGTTATTGCCATCTTCATCACTTCCTTGTGATAGATGAATCATTTTACATGTGTTTTAGGCGCATTCCTATTGTTCAGAAGGCTGATTTCCCATTATATTATGCAAAAGCCATGTTGCTAACCCACCCAATCCTGCTACCGTAACATATGGATGACTAGATAAAATATTTCTTATGCCAATTGCACGATGTTTCTCTCCTCTCTTAGCTGAAAATTCACCTTTAGATAGAGAGTTAACTAATTCTTTCGCAGATATTTCATTGCGTTTAAACTTATTAATAGCTTTATTCTTATAAGGAATAACCTCGGTAGCATATCCTGTCTGTATATTGTTATATTTATTCAACATATTTTGATCAATTTTTCCAGAAGCATCTTTAAACATATTAGATTGAATACTATTAATAGCATCAGTCGCCGCTTTTAATTGTTGACGCTCTGCGCTTCTTAATGTAGGCAATTTGGTAAGATCTCTTTGAATGCGCAATAAATCACTTTTGGCAGCATGTGCATTTTGAAGTGTGGGATTTTTATCAAAATCAACCACACCTTTAATAGACTTACCAGGAGAAAACTTTTTAAGAGTTGGTATATCAATATCGACATTATAAAGAGCATCTCCAAAACCTTTTTTCTCAGCTTCATTCCATAAATTATTATATCTATTGCTATAAATTTTTTTATTTTTCTCTCCGGTATTTAAAACATCTTTAACAATATTTTTAGAAGTTAAATTCATAGGATTTAATGTTTTTGCAATAGCGCCTCCTCCTATAATATTTAGAGAATTTCTACCTAAACCACGAGCTAATTGTTCGCCAGGATATTGTGGCTCTCCAAATGTATTACTAATCATCTGTTGTGTATCAGCAGGCATTCTTCCCATTTGTATTTTTTGATTAATATTCTCAGGAATTAAATTAAGTCTATTGGATATATAATTAACAATATCATGGGGTAAATTAAATAAACCTTGTCCAAGCTCACCCACACCAGCCAAACTTTGACCTAAAGCATGACGCGGTTGTTGTTGTAACGTATTAATTAATCCAGGAACTTCTGTTTTTGCAGATTGATAATATTCAGGAATATTTTTAACAAAATTATAACCACCTTTTATAATGTCCTGACCAATTCTAGGAACAGCTAGAGCAGCAGATACACCAAAACTTTCTTTTGGTTGTTCATATAAAAAATCTCTTCCTGGAAGATTTTCAATTTTAAGTGAGCCATTTTCATCAGAAAGAAAATCTCTTGGCATTATAAAATTCCCTTATTTTTCAATCTTTTTTTAACTTCATCAACAGAAATATTATATTTTTGGGACATAAATTTAATATCATCATTAGTTGGTTTTGGATTCAATGAATTATGAATTTCAGATCTAATTGCATCACCATTAATTTGTTTATCTGCAATTTGTTCTGCTTGTAACTTGCTAATATGATTTTGTTGCATATATTGTGCAGTTAAACGAGCCCGTTCTGTTATCATTTTATTTAGATAAGATAACTGTTCCATCTTTCCTCTGGCAGACTCAACTGTATCTCCTGGATTAATTTTCATGTTTTCCAATAGTTGTTGTTCACCTTTTCTAAAAGCACCTTTGAAATCTTGTGCCGCATCTCGAATAACATTACCACTTAATACTCTTAATTGACCCACCATATTTTGCTGAGTAGGTGTGCCATATCTTTCATAATAAGAAAGTTCATGATGACCCAAAATAGGAGTTTGTCTTATCTGCTCAAATTCTGGTGAACTCACAATTTTAGAAATATTATCCAATGTTGCAGCTTTAGTTTGCCCCTGAAAAACAACATCACTTAAATCAGATATATTTTGAGCTCTAATTTTTCCTGACTCTTTACCTTCTTCTTTAATTCCAGAATAAGATCCTACATTTTCAGCGAAAGAATTTTGTAAATTACTTGGTCTATTAGCAATAGCGTTAATTTCAGATTCAGGCGCAACAATATTATTACCTTTTCTATCATAAGACATTCCAGAATCAGCATTTTGTCCTTGTATAGTATAAGATTCACCTGGCTGCATTTGTGATAAAGATAATTTATCCTGTTGAGATAAAACAGGTTGTTGCATTAAAGAATTATATGATTTCATTTGTGGTGTTTGTTGACCAAAACCAAAAGCATTTTTTACATTATTAACAAGTTTAGATAAAGATGATTCTTCTTGTTGAGGTAAATTCATCAAAGCATTACCTTGTCCTTGTCCACTACCTGCCTGGTAAATAGACCTTAATGCTTGATTACGTTGTTCAGGCGTTAAATTAGCCAATACATCTTCATTTCCCATAATCTTTGCTAGGAATTGAGGGCCCATTAAATTGGCATAAGCAAGTTTAGAAGCTGCATCAGCTTGTGCCGTAATAGGAGCATATTTTGCTTCAACAGCTCCTTTAGCCAAAGCATTAGATCCACCTACTATATTTTTATAAACATCCCATATGCGTCCACCTGGACCTACATCGGGAATTACTTGCGGTAATGGAAGTGCCATAATTATTTCCTAAGATAGTCTAAAGCCAGATAATAAAGAGCCAAAACCACCAAAAATATTTGACCAATCGTTTTGTTTTCCTGCTTCTTTTCCATAAGCTGCATCACCCATTGATTTACCATAATTACCTATTAGATCAGTCAAAGCATTTGCAGATCCCTGTCCTGCACCAATCAATGATTTTTCTCCTTCCCCAAATTGAGTATTTATACCTAGAACATTCTGTAACCATTGATTCATATCTTGGGAAGAAATATTCTGTGCATTTTGTTGTGCTTGCATCTGAAGAGGGGTTGATCCTGTTAAGCCATATGCTGAACCTAGATTTTGTGCAGCTCGCAACCCTTGCTGTTGCTGAAAATGAGCGTAAGGAGATTCCTGATATTTTCCCATAAGATTGTTAATAAATCCTGACGGATCTTGCATACCTTTTAGCCAGTTTTGATAAGGAGTAATTGCGCGCCTACCAGCTTGATAGAAAGGATTTTGTGTTTCTCGAGCTTGATTCAAAAACTTATTATATTGATCCATTGCAGCTTCATAAGGAGCACCAGAATCACCAAATAGCCCACTCAGAAGACTACTAAATCCTCCTCCCATCATGAGAGACCTTAATTGATCATCTGAAAATCTTGAATTTGCCATAGCTACACATCCTTATGTAGTTAGAACGACGTCCACACTCCTGCCTTGAAGTATTGTGCCGATCCTATCGTAGTATTATAAATCGTTTGTCCATTGGTTACATCAATCAGTTTATCGCGCTGCGCTGTAGTTAGCTGAGGAAGCAATATACCGCCTTGCGTTAAATAACTAATCAAATTCATGTAAAATGTCGCCATAAAATCTGTCCAAACAGAGGACATTTTATCTGTTCCCTTTTTTATTAAGGGATCATAAATAGGAAACTGATCAAAATCTTGTGACATAATTACTCCGGCATCACTTCATAGGCCCATGAAGCACCTAATATGACAAATGGTACTGCATCATAAAATTCGAATTTAGCAACAAATCCTTGTCCTCTAGGAATAGTCCCTAATTTTCTCCACAAAGTTCTAAATGTTCTTTGACCAACATGGCCTAATGGTGCCTTGATAACATTTCCATAAGTCTGACCACCATCTTTTGAAATGGAAAGATAAACGAACAATTGATCTGGAGATATAATCTTTAATTCTTGCTCCAATAAAATATCTTCATCAGTTTCGGTTTCAATAATAAATGCATCTTCAGATAATAAATCTAGCTCAATATCTAATGCTTCAACATCATTTATTTGACCTTGTAAAATATCTATTTGTAATCTATCAATACGCAATCTTTGATAACCAGGAGGAACAATAGAACGCGTAATGCGTACGCGCCTTATTGCTTCTCCATCATTTGTAAAAGTATTAGGATCGAGTTGATAAAGTATAGGCAAACTGTAATGTCCGACATAATTCATACCATTAAAATAAGCATGGGTTTGTGCAGGATGTCTATCACCATTTAATACTTCCTCCTCATGCCAAAATTTTGTTGCATCAGATTGAGGATTGCTTTGTGTGACATTATAAACATAAGTATGATTAGCCAAAGTAAAATTCATTCTATAAAAAATCAAACCATTTTCTTTTATTAGAAATCCATTACAATCGGACACCTGCCCCAAAGATGCATATTGAGCAAGAATAAAATCTAATGCACGTGTACTTATAGGTATAGCATCAGTTCCTATAACCTGCATCACAGATCCCAACCCATCACGTGATTGAGATAAAAATGCCATCATATCAAATCCAACGGAAATACTAGATGCTGAAGTAGTTCCATATTCTATTAATGATGAATTATTTCTTCTAAATGGCAGATTTGTTCCAATTCCTGCATTTTCCCAAACTTCTGTAAAAAATTGAGAAAACAAAAATAATCTTCTATGCAATGTGCGGCATGCAACAATAGTGCCAGGATGAGAAGTAATAGATCCTAGCTGTAATTGCCCATTGTTTGTTATAGAGCCATTACCTCCTGCTGTTGATGTAATAGCAGTTCCCCCGTCAGTGGCTGAAACCCTAATAGTTGTAGAACCTACAATTCCTACAACATAATACGTGGTTCCAGAGACAATCTCTGCTGGAAGCGCTCCTCCTGTAAATGTCACAGTTGTCCCTACTGCATAGTTTGCAATGGAACCACCGGTCGCATAAGTAATTACTATATTTGAAGATCCCGCAGCCATAGTAAATGTACTTGCTGTCCCAGAATTGTCCGGTCCCCAAATTAATCCCTGATTAAATTCAGATAATTGAAAAGTGTTTGTTCCACCATTAGCTACAACAAAAAACCCATCTAAATAGCAACAGTCAATTGGACGCCCTGGAAAAGCAGGATCAGTGATCATGGTAAAAGTATTGGCAATCGTATCCCAAATATAACCATTCTCACCATCAACAAAAAGAATTTGATAGGTATTTGCATCTACTCCTATGTAACCTACAATTGTATTTATAAATACTCCAATTGGTGAAACTGTTCCTGCAGTTGTGATACGAAATAATGTATTGCCAAATACAATATATTCTAATTCTTTAAATACAAATTGAGTTCGCGCCCCTCCAATTGTTGCACCGAAATCAGAATTAGTATTAATTAATCCAGAAGTATAAATAAGGGATTTTGGCTTTTTACCAAGTTGATCAGTGTATTCAAAGACATTAATAGAGCGTTCAGCATCAATTTCACTTGTACGCTGACTATTGAAACTTCCCACAATGTCAAAATCTTCTGTCTTTCCCACATTAATAGCTCAATATATTTGGCCAATAGAAAGGCTCTGGCGCTGTTAGTACAACGGACGGTCTTATTGTTAAATCTGTCTCATTAGCATTCTTTAATGTTTGATAATAATCTTGGTATTCTTCTTCCATTGTATCTGTCCAATTGCCAGATGGATAATAAGATCGAAAAGTGCGCGCAAGAGCACGTTTCATAAATCCATAATAATTTGGAGGAAGTTCAATTAATGTATCTTGAGGACCTAAAGAATCGATCATCAACTTACATTGAATAGAATAGGGATATGGCTGATCAGGAACAGGATAAACAGTAATAAACGATTCATCATTTTGTTTATTCAAAAATATAAATCCGGGACGAGCTAATAAATTAGTTTGTCTCACTACATTCCAATAAGTAGCTTTATTAATAATGCGAAGAGGATAAACTAAACTGGTGTTTGCACCAGATAATGATCCCGTATAAGTAGTAATATTATTTATTGGTGTTCCATCACTTAATAAAATAATCGGATCATTATTTAATGCATCCATATTACTTAAAGCTAACTGCAACTGATTCGGACTAATAAAAATCGCATAATAAGTCACACCTTGCACTAACGGTGATGGAATTGTTCCAAAAGTAGTAATAGTAACTGGCGTTCCTGTAGGAAATGCAGTGCTAGATCCAGATAAAGTAATGAGATTTGTTGATATATCAGCCGTAAAACTAAACGTTATAGGATTTGCATTTTGATTAAATCCCACTCCGGGCACTACATAATTTGCAAAAGTTAAATCTACTACTCTATCTGCAACAATGTTTGTTCCTAAAACCATATCTGAAATAGAATAAGTATCTTGTCCTACTACAAACTGAGATGAAAGCGTTGTTAAAAAAGGAATGTAAATACCGTCTGATGAAAACTTATCTAATAACTCATTGATAAGCTCAATTCCAGTAGATAACATAAAAGCATCAGGAGTTTCCCCTACTCCTAACTCTCCCAGTAAATAAAGAGAATTTATAATTAATTGATTAGTTGTACGAGTTACTTGTGGCATTCCATGCCCTCTACACTATGTCGAGCAAATCGACATATAACGGATATATGTCGATTTTATTGTATTATTTCGACATTAAGAGTCGTTGCCTTCACCATCAACAGGAAATGCAACTTTATCTAATCCAGCAGTTAGTTTTTTACCTAACATTTGCGCGTGTTCGCCGTTATTACACATGTAAGCATTGAACTCCATTGCCTCACCTTTTAAATTGGGGCTACGGCCTGCATTACGTGCTTGTTCGTTTTGAACACGTTTTACAAATTCATCTTTTGCACTATGCTCAGATTCAAATCTATTCTGACGAGTCTTCGCCATTGCTGCGTCTTTTCCTGGTGTATTGTCGTATCGGCTTTTCATCTTTATTATCCTCTTTAATCTTAATTAGTTTAGCTTCCTTTGCTTTATTAGGATGATCGAACCACATACCTGTACTTAACAAACGTCTGTATTCGTCTTCATCTTGAGCCTCTATCACACGCATTCCATCATTCGGATGATAGAGGCAGCTTCTTTGAAATGTCATAATAAAAAGTTCCTATGACAGTAATTTCACAGCATATTGCGGATGCCATAAAAATCCGCATAAAACATCTATACGCATAAAGTTTTGATATCCCAAGATATCGCCAGTCTGAGTTACAGCAAGTGATAGACCAGTTTCAGGATCAATTGCAACACTGGAATATGGAACTTGTAACTTATAAAGCGGAGGACATACAATATCTAATCCACGAGCAGGATATGCAACGTTTACATTGTAGCTTGGTACAACGGTCACTGCAGCACCATTTGGTATAACTGCATCAATGTTCTGTAAAGGGCTAGCACTGTTGCTATTTATCACTGGAGAAACAGTGATTGAAATAGCACCACCCAATAATGAAGATGCCGCTTGCGTGATAACAAACTGCATGTTCTGACCAGTAGATTGACGGGACAGAGGATTTACGCTATGAACACCTGCAATAGAAATTAAATCCCCAGGTAAAAAGTAATTTGTAACAGCAGCACCACCACCGTTTGCACCTGCAAGGACAAGGGTGCTACCTGACGCAACCGCACCATTCACAGTTAAAGTGTCACCAGGATGCAAAAGAGGACCAGCACCAGCCACATGCTGAACAATATTTTGTGATTGGAAAATATCAAAATAAGATAAGTGACCAATTGCAGATTGTCTCACAATGTCTTCATTAAATACTGGAGTAAAGTTATTTAATAATGCAGACTTTAATGCACTTCCATCTCGAACAGTCATTGCAAGATATGCATCAGATGCAATATTAACGCCCATTTCTAAAAGCTTAGCACCAGCCAAATCTACTGTTTGAAATGAATTAATTGGACTGCCTGCCGTTCCAGAAAATAAATATAATTGTTGTTCGGCTGCAGAACTGACATCACGTTCCATTTGCGAAATGATGTTTTGAATCGCAGGCTGAATAAACATACGAGAAAAGTCTTCAATTCTTAAAGAAAGATCCTGAATCGTATAAGCAATGAGGGCATGATATTGATGAGCGACAGTGATAGTTTCTACAGTCTCAATAATATCTTGAGGAACAGCAGTTGAACCATCTCCAATAACAAAGTTATTTTGTCTACGAACTTGTAAAGTATCGCCGATTTTATAACCTGAACTATTGAAATCATCTTGATAAATACGAGAACCAGTCATAACAAATGGTGCATTATTTGCAAACATTGCTAAGGCGGTGTTACTAACTAATTGAGTTGTGATAAATTGATTGGGCATGACAAAGCTACTCCATCCTTGGTTTAGTTCTTTGAAAAGCGGTCAATCATTATTCCTTAATGACCTTTCCAGCCTTTCATCCGTTTACGTAAATCAGATACCGGTGTTTTATCGGTAACTGCATGCGTATTTGTGACCGGATTGCTTTTGATCTGACCTAAAGGTCTTGGAGTAGACGTTTTCGTGTCTTCACCGTTGATCAAAGCATGTGACAAAGCCACAACTTCCGCTGCTTGATCTAATGGGTGTAGTTTCGAGATACGGTCTAATTCAGAAGGGTTTTTACCAAGCTTATAGAGCACTTCACCGGCGCTTCCTGCACCTTTACGCGGCAATAATAAAGCAGCATCACGCATGTGAGGAGTGAATGGGGCATGAGGTCCCCTTACTGTATCCTCAAAATCCTCGTACTTATCAGCCGTATCATCAAGGTGCTTATGCAGCTCTTGATACTGCTTATGTACGTGTTGCATCCGTTCAGCTTCTTTAGCTTTACGCTCTTCCGCTTCCTTATGTTGGAGCGCATAGCTCACTGCCTTGTGAATTTGCTCATCTACACCAGCATCACTGCCGGAATAGGGATTTGTCTCAGTGTTTGATGTTTGGTTTTGCGACATTTGTGATTGCAGGTTTTCAAGCTGCGCACGCATATTCCGCATTTCGCGCTGGTGTTTTCGTTCCTGTCTCCAGAGACGATCTTTAACACCATTCGGCAGAGTCTCTCCGCCTTCGTCCGCACTACTCGGAGCTTCCTCTTTCGTAGCGTCATTGGACTCGCCTAAACTTTCCATCACTTCACTGGCAAGACCATCCTGGGCCTGTCCAGACAAATTCTGATCATCCATAATCACGAACTCCACACGGCAATTCATTTGCCCCAGAGATAAATAGATTCATCACCTATTTTTAAATTGCGGCCCTCTGTATAGCCCCGCAAATTCCATTTGCGTATAAATCTATCCTACTCTGCTTTTTATGCATTGCAAGAAAAAGTCAAGAGTTATTTTCACTAGAGTTTCTGCTCGATTCTGCCTTCATTTCGTCTCTATGAATATCTGATAGAATCTTTGCGATCTGTGCACTGAAATTCTGTTCACTATTTTTGTGGTCAACATGATGAGTTGCCATGGTTTTTGCTAAATTTATTTTATGATCAAAAACGTTTAATTCACTTTCAGTTTGAATCTTTTGCGCTTCTAATAGCAACTCTGCCTCTTGAAGCTTAAGTTTCTGAGCCTCCAATTGCACTTTTGCCATTTTATTGTCGATCTCGGCCTTTTTCTCTTGCATTTCCATTTGCATCATTATTTCTTGTGGATTTGGTTGTTTAGGAGGTGGTGCTTTTCCTTCTTCCTTAGCTAATATTTCAGCAGGAACTAAGTTTTTAAGCCGGTCTTTAAGCATAGGCATAAACTGCACATCTAAATTAGATGCCCATAGATCTGCAATTAATGGGAATGCCTGTGGGAATGCTTGAATGGTTTGTTGCAAGAATTCCAGAGCAGTATCTTTTTGTACTGCAAATGAGGGTCCTGTATCTATTTCAACATCAAAATCACCTTCCCCTAAATCATTTAATATTTTTTCTCCTGATCGTTCATTAATGATTATGGAGTCAGATTTACCGTTTTTACGAGAAACGGTCATGTTTCTTTCTTCTTCTCCAACAATATAAGGTAGAAGATCATTAACAACACGACCCCCTTGTTCAATTGCTTGATTGAGATTGCTGAAAAACACATAAGCAGACATTGAGCCCTCCATCTTACGTTCACGTCGTGCTTTTCCAGATATATCGCGTCCTTGCATCTCTTCGTTTTCTGAAAATCCTAGGATCTCGCGCAAATCTTGAGTAGATGATTGTGCTGCTACAAATAATCCTTGGGACACTTCCCATGCAGGAGATTTAATAGGCATTTGACCCGTTTTAGGATCAGGTTTTGCCATTAATGCACCCATTTGGAGCTCTGGATTTCTCCACTGTTGTTCATAGCCAATGATATTATCTGGAGTTGCAATCCATTGTTCTCGTCTACGGTTCTTTAATTCTGCCATCTGTTCTGATTTGGCATAATTCAGTGATTTTTGAGCATCACGAGCTTCATGAATAAAGGATTTGGTATATTGCCTGCCTTCAATGTAATAACTATCTCCATCTACAAATGGGATGGGCAATTGTCTTGATGGCCACTCAGAAAAATCGATAATTTGATCGCGAATCATACGATAGTGCATGATTTTATAGTCTTGCGTGTGACGTTCAGAAACTATTCTTGGGATTTCACGAGCGATAATTTCCCCTATAATGTTATCTTTAACAAATTCTTTGTTATCTTCGAACTTTTTCTCCCTTTCCTTCCATTCATAGTCCGTTACAACTTCGCCATTGGATAACTTATAAATCTTTAGAGGAAACCATTCTTTCTTAAATTGATCACAAACACAGATTGTGTCTTTGGTCTGCCACTGGAAATCCAGTAACATATTAGGATCTACAAATGAGATAGGGTTAGTCACATAAGGGTAAGTCGCAAAGAATTCATCTCGAGTGAATATGTAGCGTCTCGAACACCAGTTTCCATCACCTTTATGAGGTTTTGTCGCTGTTGGATCCCAAGCACACATTGTAGGATCTGTAATAATATCGTACCTAATGATACGATTGAATGATCTAGGCGCTTCATAATCTAAACATATTTGAAAGGCACCAAAACCCAACATGAGAGCGGATTTGAATGCTGTTTGATAAATTAGATCGTTTTGAGATTGGTAGGATATTGTGCGGACTAAATCTGCTCGAAGATTTATCTGATCTTGCGTGGCTTTACCCGTCAGAGACCTTACTATTAAATCAGGTTTATTCTTTCTTTGCTCTCCCACAATCTTTTTTGTGGCATCATATAGCTTATTAAACGTCATGCATGGCTTGAACAATCGAGTAAATTCCGATCTTTCAACTGCCGTCCATTGATCGCGTAAAACAAAGTTTAAGTCGTCTTTTCCTCGGGTAATGTTTTCTTGGAAATAAGATTGCCAGGTATTAATATCTTTTCCGGCTTGATCAATAACGTCTCCTTCATCAATTCCAGCTTCATTAAGCTGGCTGATGCGACGCTCTTCCATTTCATTTATTTCATCTGGATCTAATGACACCAAATCATCAGGTTCGCGCTGCATTGATTAACCATCCTTGGTTAATTGAATCGTGACTTTCATTCAGCACCATCATCCTAGACAGTGCTGAATGCGTTTTATCTATTATTGTACTGGTTTAGACCTTTCATATGACTTCCAATCTTCTGCACATAGATCTTCCATCAAAGGCTGCCAATTACCGGCTTGAGCACTTGGGTGCGTTATTACTCTCCACAATGACTGCATACCAGGCATATGACAGATATACTCTGTTCCTGCCCATGCTTCTCTTACTAAAAATTCACCTTGCTGTAATAGTCTCAACGCATCTGAAAATAACATTCACTGCTCTCCTTAGTTAATTGAATCCTATCGCTGCTGAACCCTATACCATAGTTCTTCATTCTTTAGCTGAGATTTATGAAAATCAAGATTCTTGAAATTAGCTTTCTCATATTTATTTTGAATACCAGGAGTGAGCTCTTTTATTCGAGTACTTTCCCATCCATTCTTAGTTATTTTGTTATCCATTATTCAGTTCTCCAAATAAATAGGGAGAAGTTAATCTCCCTATTTAACGTACCAACTAATCAGATTTCAACATGATAATCTTCATATAAGCACTACTTGCTGGAGCATTCGTACCCAATGTAGGGGCAGACATATTGACAACAGCATTACTTGTATTTGCTAAAGTTAATACATCACCTTTATTAAAATGCACGAACACATCAGCTACAATTTCATTTGCTTTTTGTTCAGGAGAAATTGTTTGATTAGCAAAAGTAGACCCGGGAACATAAACACCGTTTACAAATAGCGATAATGTCCAGCATGGCAAAGGAGAAGCAATAGGATTCAAAGAACCACAAATCCCTGTTGCAACGTCATACCATCCTGCTTTATTAATAACTATCTGACCGTTTACGCTTGCTTGTGACACATCAATACCAGATGTTGCAAAAATCGTATTTTCCAAAATAACAACCTGTCCTGGTAGTAATGATCCGGGAGAAGCCGCCAAATCTTGATTGGTTTTAGAAAACACCTCTGCAAACTCTGGTTCCGGGCAATCGCAAGAATGAGGCTCGCCATTGCCTTCGCAATTAACGCACGAACCTGGAATACCTTGAACACCTTGTATACCTTGAGGTCCTTGTAATCCATCCAAACCGTCTTTGCCGTCTCTTCCCGCCTCTCCTCGAGGTCCTTGGATCCCAGCTGGCCCTTGTTCACCTTTCATTCGGTTACAGCATGGATCATAACTTTCTTTACATTTACAGTCTTTCATAAAATAAACTCCTACCTAAAACACTCTTTTCGATGATCAATAATTACGGCAGGACTGTGAGAGTGCATGATCTGCTTGCACTAAACACTGGTTTATACCATTGCGTACCATCGGAACCCACGGCGCAAATAACATCAGTTGGTAAAACACTGAAACCTTGGCTCTGTATGTAGCTATCCAGATACCCTGCCGTAGCTATCTGGGCTAAAGTATTCGTGGGAGCATATAAATGGCCAAATCTGGGGATTATATTGTTTTGCCCTGGAAAATTAATGGTGAATTGATTAACGGTCATAATTAACACTCCTTGTTAATAGATTTAGATTTACTATGTTCCTCCAATTTAGCCCGAATCACAACTAGGTGTTTATTTGTTTCTTCTTCAAGAGTTTTTATCTTATCCAAAAGATTGGATATTTTTTTATTGAACGCTTTAATCTCATCTTTGAAACACTCTTTAAGCTCTTCAATAACTACCTTTTGTTCTTCCCTAAATAGCTCAGAATTTTTCTTGACGACCCTTTTGAAGGCTTGATCAACTGCATATACCATTAGCGTTTCTCCTTTTGGTTTTCCTTCCATTCGTCCGTAATAGGTAAAATCGGTCATTCAACTTCCTCATATTCGATTCTTGGGTAGGTTTCTCTAAATTCATATGTTTTATTACACAAGTTATTACTACATACATATTGCCAAATAGGAGGGATAATACAGATCATTCTATCTATACCATAAATAAAATTTCCGCAATTATCACACCTATAATTTATAGAAATCGGCACAACTTTTTTTCTGATTTCAGGCATATTTGCTCACACTATCATAATAATCTTGCAGGAATTTAATTAGATCAGGAATGACCTCTAAAAGAATATTACCCCCAGAGAAAGGATATATTTCTTCATTCTTTTCCAATTCAGCTACAAATATCTGTTTATTGTTATTTACACAAAGACAATAACAACCCCGAAAAATGTTAGCATCCAAAGTAATTGTGATAAATGGTTGTAATGTGTCCTTATCTTCATATTCTGTTTCAGGCATCCTTTTCTTCCTTCAATTCCTTAATCACATCATCAAGCTTAAGCTCTAAAGCCTGCGAGACTTTAGACGGGAGATTAGATTGTTGAAAGTAGCTTGCACCAAGCATGAGGTACATAGTCTTAGTTGATGGGAATAAACAACTAATGGAAATTAGAGATATTGGAATCCATAAGGATTTCTTCATTTTAGGATAAATAAATTTTTCTCTTTCTACATTCTCACGATAAGAATCACCTTTAACTGTCCACCCCAATGAAACAATAATATATAGAGCCCAAAAAAATCCCAATAAAAATAATAAACGATCCACGTTCTTAAATAAGTCAACAAAATACAACCATCCGACTAATGACATTTATTTCTCCTAATTAACCCAATACCAAACCTGAGCCTTCGCATGCGCTACATTCTTCATCCATAATGCCGCTGATATAGAATCCACCTATACCATTACACATCGAACACTTATGTGGTTTTTTATTTCTTGCAGCAGCATTCGCCAAAAAATCAAACTTTTTAAATAACTCATCCATTCTCTTAGATACTTTCCTATTTTCATCAATTTGTCTGATTTTATGTTCTTCCAATTTATTAATTCGCTCTTCTATAGAACAAAAAAAACAAGGAAGTGATTTTAAAATCATATGAGGACATAATTCCAACGTAGGTTCGTCGTTTAACATTATGTTTTCTAACTTTTTAATACGTTCTTCTATACACAAATGACATCCATACTTAACTGGCACCTGATGCTTACAAACAGACAAAGTTTCTTCTGGAACTCCACAACTCATATCTAAGCCCTTGGATAAATTTTACTAATCACCCATCCACAATGTGTACAGTGATTAGTATTAATATGGAACCAATAACATGCGCTCATTAATACTTCTCATTTGTTATGTTCAAGTTTTTTAATTTCAATTTGTCTATTCAAAATCATTACCATAAGAATCTCTTAACCTAATTCCTTCTTTAATTCCTTTCAAGAATGCATCATTATATAGATCAAATTGTTCCTTTTGGAATTCTAACTTAAGAGTAGTCATTCGATGATTTATTAAAGTTTTAACTTGATTCATAATCATCTCAGCAAAGCCACCCATAGGATCGCGTTTCTGCTCTTCTACATGTAGTATTATTTTATCTTTACAAGTTCCAAAACATCGTGTACTCAGAGTTCCATCGTGATTCGTGCAAGAGCAGCCCATTAATTAATACCTCTCATTATCGCATACATATTCATCAATCAACTTAATGAATTCTTTTCCTATCTTGGTGCGCGTATTAAAAACAAATTGCCTTTCGTAAGATCTCATAATAACCCTTAAAATATTTTTATCTTTATCAATAGAAATTATTTCATTCGGATCAATATAAAACCCATTTCCAAATTTCCATAACATTTTGTTTACTCCCTTAATTAGACGCTCCAAGAATCGGCTTTAGTCACTCATAACAGGATTTCTTTAACATGGAGAAACTGGTTGTGACTCGTCGTCGATCCTACGACAGGTTATTCTCAGAGCATAATACTTCAATTTCGCTTTCCTTATCATCATCACATTTAATACACTGAAAAGTAATTTGTCTTTTAACTTTACCCTTACTTTCCCACTCACAGAAACCATCTACTTTGTATTTGTGATCACATAATGTCATCAATTACTCCACCTAAACACCGGGTTATTCATATCAACTTTCTGTTTAACCGATTTATCTCGCGCTATATTATCTGATGCCAGTTCAATGCATCCATATCCTAACCCATCCATTGGATGTGATGACATGTTTTTATCTGGCTTATCTTTGAATCTCTCTTCACCTGATACAGCCAAACGCTTATACACGTAATCTTTAATGAAACCACGTAACAATGTAGGACACTGAGTGCGATCCATGATAAATGCAGGCTTACCATCAATCATGCGATTAAGATAAAACCGCACTGATGCTAATCGTGGCTCTATATCATTAGTGCGTGCTGCCTCACAATCAATTCCTAATTGATTAACCTCTCCTATGCAAGACATCTCATCCATGATTTCAGATCTATTGTTACCTGCAGGATCTGCATAAGCTTGCCATCTCGGGCAATAAGGAAAGTCTTTCTTCAACCCAGGTATGACCACCATTTCAATGAATGATCTAATACCGATATCGATACCGATGTATTCTTTGAGTACCATCAACTGACCGCGCGGAGATACCTGCATTACAACACAAGCAGGAGTTAGACCAAAATCTAGCCCCAAATATAACGGCTCTCCTTGCAGTGCCTGAAGGGTAGCAACAGCATGTAGGTCAGGATTAAATTCGGGGTAGACTTTTTTACCAAAACCAACAGATCCATATTCGCCAAGACAAAAGACCTTAACAAAGTCTTCTGTCTGGCCTTCTGCCAACTTTGTGTAATAATCATGGGCTAAATTAGCGGCATTATCACAATCAGGATTTAATACCCAAATCCCGTCTTGCTTTAATAATCCTGGTGGTTGATGAAAGATCCGATAAGATTCAAGAGATTTTTGTTCGAAGTCTCTATAGATCCAATGATCGATGTCAGGAGGGTTCGTATCAGCAATAATCCCCGACCAATAATCTTCTGAACAAAAACTACGAGAAGGATAACGCTTATTAACACGACCCTTAAAATGCGCCAAAGCACCCTGCGGAACTTCACTAAGTTCGTTAATATAAGCACCTGTAACCTCAAGGGACTTAATCTTTCGTAAGTCCTCTTCACGATCGAGAGCAATGAAAATAAGTTCAAGTTCAACTACTCCAGCTCCATCATTGAATATATGCTCATAGGTGAGTAATGGTTTTTGACGCTTACGAACATCGCCAAGTTCTCCGAACCATGTGAGCCACGTTTGTAAGGTGGTGGAATATAACTCACCCGATGTATTCCTGACAATTGCCCATCTTGCTCTGCGTCTTCCATTATGCCATCTGGGCATATCGCATACTGTTTTAACAATATGGTTAATGCACATTGTACTTTTCCCAGATCCATAAGGACCGATAACGAGATTAATAAAACTATTAGACTCATGAAACAATTTACCAGTAGGAGAGGGTACATAAATCTTATTTTTATCGCTTGCATAAATAATGGTTTCATCCTTGTTAAATTGTATGTGCTGCGATTGTGTTCGTGATAAAGAATCACGAATTTGATTGAACTCCTGGCGACACTGCGCAAGAGATACCATAACTTTCCTTAGTTATCGCTTTAAGTTTTTAGATAATCCCAACTTATCTTTTTTCAGTGCATTTTGAATCTTTTCTGCTGCATAATCGGGATTAATCTTTAATAATGTACAGTAATAAATAAATAATTCGTTGTCATATTTTAAAAACTGCATTGCATTATAATGCTCTCTATCTTTTACATCACTTAAGGCATCTGTTACAGCCTGCAATATAATGGAAGAAATCAGCGCACGATTACCTTTCTGATTTCTCAACACTATTTTGCATCCAGCACTTGTCCCATTACTTTACTGCGATCCACATGTTTAGCTGCTTCATTTGTTCTATGTGGAACCTTCATTTTTGTATGAAATATTGGCGCATGGGGCTCTGGATTTTGGGAATTAGGTAAATCAAATACAGTTACACCAACTCCTTCTTTGATATTACTATCCATAATTAATCTCCTTTATTACTCTTTTCTAAAACATAAATATATGCAAAATACGCTGACATGACTGATATTGCCATGATCCAAATAGGGGAAAATACGAGCCACCAAGACATGCCATAGAAAACAAATATCTTAAACATCATTAGGATGGATATAAGTAACGAAAGCAGAATTAATAGTGACATATTATTTCCTCAATCCTGATAAAGTTTTATGACCTATTACCTTATTAGCTTTGCGATCTATCTTAGCTTTTTCAGAAGAGGATAACTTACCGCGTTTCACCATTTGTGATGCGCGAGCTTTGGCATTTATTGCGTGAGCTCTATCTGACAACGGATACTTTCTCTCTTTTGGCATACCAAATTCAGACTTGGGAATCTTATTTCGTTTCTTCGTTGTTAGTTTGGCCATGATTCTTTTCCTTAAGTAATTTCTTTAATTCCTCTATCTCATCAGAGAGTTCACGGGCAATAATATTGTCTCCATATAATCTAGGCACAAGTTTTGCGGCTATCCATTTGCGAGTATCAACACGCAAACGAGAGCGCGCTGTAAACTCAGAATTGAATCTCATATTTCCATTTTCATCTTCACAAATATCGTTTGAAGAATCGTCGGATATTTCTAAAATATCTTCTACTAAAGCATGGACTTGTTCTTTTTTTGCTCTTGCGTAGAGTTCGGAAAATTCTTTGTATTTTCTTAACCACGCGTAGATTGTATCAGGATTTGGAAAATCAGGATTTGCTTTGCAAATTGTGCGAATGCCATCACCATGAGTTGCTATCTTATCGCAAATTTCTTTGGCTAATTTTGGGGTATAATCTGTTGGTCTTCCGCGCGACATCTACACAAATCCTTTTGTGTTGGTGATGAATTATGATACTAAAATATATCCTCTTTGTAACCTTTTTTTACATATTTTTTGGATGTTAATATCAATCTCATTGCCAGCATAGACAGTTCTATGAAAAGATAACCCACCAATGCCGCCACGATAAACGATAATAACGTTGTGATTGAGCAAATCCCTTTGAACATTTACGTAGTAGAATCTTCCGTTATTTGGATTCTCAAACTTAATTAACATATTACCTTGGAATAATTAATCATCCCTGATAGTTATATGTCATATACTCCTTTCCACATAGCATCTGCTAAAACATTAGCCCTGATTCCGACTTGTGAAGCCCACTTACTATCTACTATTTCACGAGCAGCCTCAACATAATCTTCTTTTTCCAAAGCAACAATCATTTTCTTAAAACTTAAAAACTTCCGAATTCCCATAAAACACATATCAATAAGCACAATTTGTCTATCATGATTAAGCTTCAAAAACCATGGAAACTCAGATAATTTGTTATAAAAATAATTAACATCTTCGAGATACTGATTTGCAATCCACTCATCACTCATGCCTCTATCACTAAGATTGTAACCAATGCCTATTGTGATTTTTCCTACTGAATCGATGTAAGGGTACTTGTCATAGCCCTCGTGTCTCAGCAAAGAACGCCTAAGTTTGACCAAGATCTCCTGGGTCATCATGCAAATCGTCCTTGATTAAATATGTAGAATCAAGTGTATCACAAGGTAGCTCACAAGCATAACAGACATAAAAGGCACTAAAATCCCCCTGATCACACACCCATACTTCTTTTTCGCAACATTTACTTATTATCATACCCATTCCCTTTGAAATCAGGCAGCTTTAGGCATACCTGACAAATATTCCTTGATATCAGAGATAGCCTCATCTGGATCATCAAACCACTCTGCTTTGTACCCTTGTGCTCTCGCCTTCTCCATGAACTCCAACTGTAGCGCAGTAGGCTTCTTGCCAGGCGCTTTTATCTCTAGGAAGAACCCATGATACTTACCACAGCCGCTTGCCATTGCCAAGAGAAGATCTGAAGCACCCGCCATAAGACCCATAAGCCGCTCTCTCTCCCCAAGCCAAGGAGATCGCTTACCATGATTCGGTATCGATAACAGTAAAAGCCCCTGTAATCGCGCCCATTGGACGATCGCAATTTGTATAGATGACTCAGTGCTCTTGCGAGATCGTTTAACCTTGCGAACTGTATTGAGTTTTACGGGTGATTTATCGCCATACAGTACTGACAAATTGTTAAGATACTTCTTGCTTGGTTTCCACATAGTCACCATCCTTGGTGTTATTGGTCAATAGTTTTTGAGGTTTATGATCTATTAATTTCTGACTATAAAATCTTATTCTTTCATCCTTTGGATCAAAAATCTTAGGCAACCAAGTGATAGGTTCGGTTCCTCCATTTAACCAAATAACCCGTTGCAATCCATAAATCGTACGCTTCAATCGGATAAGATCATATCTCTGGTCAACGGGAAAACTTTCATCAAATTCGCTTTTGTCAAATAACTTAGGATCAACATTCTCAGCAATATCAATCAGAGATTCCCTGGCTGCATCAACTGAGGATAAGTGTCCATACCTTCCCCAAAATGTCATGCTCTAAGCTCCTTTTCTTACTCCTGATAACATCTCTCTAATTTTCTTTATGCCTGCAAGATTGGTTTCCTTTGAAGCAAGATTGCATGTGCAATACTGCAAAGGCGCCTTGCAGGCGCTGCATGGCCTAAAGCGCTCGATGTAGTCTGAGGAATTTACATGGGTAGTTTCTTGGAGGGCAGATTTCTCTTTCTGTTCCTTTGGTTTGTATTCACGCATAACAAATAACTTAAATGCAGCATCAATATCATTATGCTTTAATCCTTTAGCTTTATTCATGGTCAAAAATTTATCAGTCATGAATAATAGATCTAATCCCTTGGTCTTACATAGTAGGGTGGCTTCTTCATTTGGAACAAAAGGAGAGAGAGGGGGGCACGGCTTTTTCTTTTCGCGCTCTCTCTTATTATTTAATTTATTATTAGTTTTATTATTATTATAAGGGTGGTCATTTTGACGGGGTGGTGGTGGACATTTTGACGCCCCTAGGGTGGTCATTTTGACGGGGTGGTTATCCACAACATTTTTGGCACCCTCCATTTGAATCATTTCTTCATAATTATCAATAAATTCTTGTGGAATATTAATATAAATACCATTAGAAATTTGTCTGCCATTTTCATCAAATCTATGCTCTATGGTAATAAAATTGTTTTTTTCTAAATGCTCAAACGCTCTGTGCAAAGTTCTTTCAGAGATCTCTAAAGCTTGCATATAAGTGGCATTCTTAAAATAGAAGCCTGGCTTATGAAAATTGTGAGTAGCGAGATATCGTAGAAGTGATTTAGCGGTGGAATTTCCAACTTGTATAGAATCTATCCAAACTAATGCTATAGTAGACATAACATAATCCTTAATGTTGTGGTTGACCTTCCCTAGTCGTACGCTATACAATAGCGGTTATGTGCACTAGGGTAATGACTACCCGTTGAATTAAGTGCGCCTCGCTGAATACGGGGCGCATGACCAAAAAACCGTAAACCCCTATCCTAACTCAAAACTTATACCTTGTAAGCAGACTCTTAATATTCCTCTTGTAAGTCATAATCCTAAAATTTATCCAAATATTCTATGAAAAGATTGTGTAAAACTATATTGTTATATATAATACTTGTATTAAATTAATATATAAGTATTTTATGAATGAATTATTTCCAAAATACAATGGACTAGTATTTATCAACAAAAAAAATGAAAGAAATATACAAGCTGAAATATATTTTTTTTGCAAAAATAATAATATACCCTGTCATTTGGAAATAATAATACCAACGATTGGTAGGCTAGATGCGGTGATAATTATAAATAATAAAAGCATTATAATTGAATGCAAAACTAAATCTGCATTTAAACAGAAATATTTGTTGAAACAACAACTATATAGATATAAAAAATTAAAATGTCCTATTGTAGTTATAAATGATTTAGAAAATGTAGAAAAAAGCATTAATTCCTTGATAAAAAAGGAAATTAAGAAAAAATATTATATCTATTCTGATAGATTTAATGATTTAACAGTTCTGTCTTTTAAAGACAAAAGGAAAAAGTATGAAAAATCCCAAAAAGCTAATTAATAAAAAATCAAATAAAATAATAGTTATTCCTCTAGAATACGATCTTTGGAAATCTTTTAAGAAAATATCT